>Ga0172371_10001508_pt1 | contig 37052 bp, 29 predicted proteins | sample Lak12m_FD_114543 | JGI IMG/M metagenome (GOLD analysis project Ga0172371, IMG submission 114543) | Freshwater microbial communities from Kabuno Bay, South-Kivu, Congo - kab_022012_12m | ecosystem: Environmental > Aquatic > Freshwater > Lake | place: Democratic Republic of the Congo: South-Kivu... | reverse complement strand
TTGATGTTGGTCTGAGAGATGGCGAGCAGGTTGCCTACCGTCATGGTGATGGCGGAGAGGATGGCGAGCAGAAGCGTCCATGAGGCGGCGTAGTCGGCGAAGGCGACAAAGAAGAAACGCGCCACAACCGCGAAGCCCGCCGCTTTGGATGCGGTGGAGAGAAAACCCGCCACAGGAGAGGGCGCGCCAACGTACACATCGGGCGCCCAAAAGTGGAAGGGTACGAGGGACATTTTGAAGGCGAGACCCACCAAGACGAGCGCTATCAGCCCGAACGAGAGCGGCAGCGAAATTCCGCCAGCGGCGAACATGCCCGCCAGTTGATATAGGTCGGTCGTGCCGCTAAATCCAAAGGCAAGGCTAAATCCGTATAGCATGATGGTGGAAGCCACCGTGCCAAAAAGTAAGTATTTGAAGCCCGCTTCGGTGGAGCGTTCGTCCGAGATGATGAAGCCCGCGAGGATGTAAAGCGGGATGGAGGCAGTCTCGATGGCGAGGTACAGCATCACCAAGTCGGCGGCGGAAGCCATGAGGTTCATGCCGATGATGGAGGCGAGCAGCATCAGGTAGGCTTCGCCGCGCTGACCGACTTTTTCGTGGTCCATCAAGAGCAGAGCGGTGACAGCCGCCGCAAACATGAAGAGCATTTTGAAGAAGAAGCCGAACCAGTCAAAGCGAATCATGCCGCCAAAGACAGCAGATTCGCCGCGAGGCTGCCCGAAGAGCAAGCTAATAACGATGACTGCAAGCAACCCGCCCGCAATGAGCCAGCCCGCGTTGCGGCGCTGTTCTTCTTTCCAAAGCGGTTCAACAATCAGCAGGATAACGCCCAACGCGAGGATGAGCATTTCGGGAAGGATGGATGTAAAGTCTAACGAGGTAAACATTTAGGCGCCTCCCAATAAGCGCAGGATATTTTCAACGCCTCTTTCAACCATCGGCGTCATCACGGCGGGGAACATGCCGATGAGTACCATGAGCGAGCAAAGGAAAACGATGGCGATTTTATCGAGCGCGGTGATGGGCGAGATGTGCCCTTCCAATTTTTCGGGCAGCGCGCCAAAAAAGACTTTGCGAATGTCCACCATGATGTACGCTGCGGTGATGATGATGGAGATGCTGGCAATGACCGCAAGCAGCCATGCGCGTCCCCACACGCCCATGAAGATGGGAAACTCCGCGATGAAGCCGGAGAAGCCGGGCATACCCATAGAGACGAGACCGCCAATGATGAAGCCCACGCCCGTGAAGGGCAGCGCTTTCATCATGCCGCCCAGTTCTGGAATTTGGCGGGTGTGCGCGCGGTCGTAAATCATGCCGGTAATGGCAAAGAAGAGAGCCGTCATAATGCCGTGCGAGAACATTTGCACGCCTGCGCCCATTAGCCCGTTATGGTTGAGCGTGGAAATGCCGAGCATGACCAAGCCCATGTGCGAAACGGACGAGAAGCCAATCATATATTTCAAATCGGTTTGGACGAAGGCAATGAACGCGCCATAGACAACGGCGATGCCCGCAAAGGTCATAATGAGCCACGACCATTGCTGCGCGCCTTGCGGCAGGAGCATGACGCCAACGCGCAGCGCGGCGAACCCGCCAAGTTTCATCAGCACGCCCGCGTGGAACATGGAGACGGCTGTCGGCGCGGCGACGTGACCATCTGGCGACCAGTTGTGGAAGGGCCAAATGCCGCCCAACACCGCAAAGCCAAAGAAGACGGGCAAAAACCACGCATATTGGAAGGAAGCGGAAAAGCCCGCGCTTTCCATTTGAATCATGTCAAAGGAGAGAATGCCCGTGTTCTGGTATTGCGTCCAGTACATTGCCAACGCGCCAACCAACGCAATGACCGAGCCGATGAAGAGGTAGAGAGTCAACTTCATGGCGGCGTATTCGCGGGTTTTCACCCAGCCCCAAATGGCAATCAGCAGGTACATGGGGAATACGGCGATTTCATAGAAGAAGAACAACATGAACAAGTCGAGCGAGACGAAAACGCCAAACACGCCGCCCGCCAGCAGGAACAAGAAGGCGAAGAATTCGCGCGGGCGGTCTTGGATGCCCGCCATGACATGCGGGTCATCATTGCCCCAAGAGATAAGCACGCCCGTGAACATGACCACGCCCGTCAGCAGAACCAGCGGCGCGCTCATGCCATCCACGCCAAATTTAAGGCTGATGCCGAGCATGGGCAGCCAGTCATATTGCTCAATAAATTGATAGCCCGTCATTTCGCCGAGCAGATATTGCAGGTACATCCAGCCAGCCAGTAGCAAGTCGAGGGAGGCGGTTGCCAGCGCCACGCCGCGCACTTCCGTTTTGCGGTTGGCGGGCATCAACAACATGATGACTGCGGCGGCAAAAGGCAGGAAGGTAATAACACTTAAGATTGGAAAATTCATAATCACCTCTCAGCGCTTAGAACAGCGCAACCACCGCTTTATTAATCACTTCCAAAATCCACGCGGGCCAAATGCCAATGACCAAGGCAATTGCCATCAGCGGAGCGGCGACTAAAATTTCGCGGGTGTTGATGTCGGTCAGTTTGTGTTCGCCATGCGCCCAATGTTCGTTTTCAGGACCATGTAAAATTTTCATAATCCCTTTGAGAATGTACGCGCCCGTAAAGAGCAAGCCCAGCATGGCGACTACGGTGTAAATCGTCAGCACAGGGTACGCGCCCCGCACAACCATAAATTCCGAGACAAAGCCGTTAAGACCGGGCAAGCCGAGCGAAGCCATGCTCATAAAGAGCATAATGCCGCCATAGACGGGGATGAGCGGGAACAAGCCGCCAAAGTCATCCAAGTTGCGGGTGTGCGCGCGCTCGTAAATTACGCCGACGAGGAAGAACATGCCCGCCGCAGAAATGCCGTGATTAAACATCTGCAAGACCGCGCCGTTCATGGCGATGTGCGCGTCCTTTGTGCCAGCCGCCAGCCCAGCGGCGGCGATGCCAAGAACGACAAATCCCATGTGATTAATGGAAGAGTACGCGACCAGCCGTTTGAAGTCCGTTTGACCGAACGCGGCAAACGCGCCGAAGACAATTGCGCCAACGGCGAGGAGAGCCAACGCGCCCGCAAATATTTTCGCTTCCACTGGATAAAGCGGCAGCACGAGGCGAATAAACCCATACGCGCCGAGTTTGAGCAAAACGCCCGCGAGGAGCATTGAGCCAGCGGTAGGCGCTTCGGTGTGCGCGTCTGGCAGCCAAGTGTGGAAGGGCCAAATGGGAACTTTGATGGCAAAGGCAACCGTGAACGCCCAGAACGCAACGGTCTTGACGGTGTGAACGGGCATCCCTAGCAGCATTGCGCCCGCGTCCAGCGCGTTCCAGCGTTCATACAGAGCCACGAGGTCATACGTTCCAAACAAGACGCCGAGCATTTGAATGGCAAGCAACAGCCCCAGCGAGCCGCCCATGCTATACACCAAAAATTTGAGCGAGGCGTAATCTCGGTTTGCGCCGCCCCACTGGCTGATAAGGAAGTACATGGGGACGAGTTCCACTTCCCAGAAGATGAAGAACATCAGCAAGTCCAGCGCCATGAAGACGCCGAGCAAGCCTGTTTCCAAAAAGAGGAAGAGCATCATGTAGGGCTTAACACGGTCTGTCAGGCTGAATGAGGCGAGAATGGCAAGCGGAGTCAGCAGGGTGGTGAGCAGAACCATCGTGATGGAAATGCCGTCCACGCCAAGATGTAAAGTAGAGCCAATGGCGTCGTACCAGACATATTGTTCTACGAATTGAAAGCCCGTTCCATTTGCGTCAAAGCCGCTCCACAGAGCGAGAGTCAGCGCAAAGGGGATGAGGCTGGCGCCAAAGGCGTACCAGCGCAGCAATTTTGTCTCGCCGCTCGGCAGGAAAAGCATGACCAGAGCCGCAAGAGCTGGCAGAAACAAAATCAGGCTGAGGAGATGTGTGTTGAGAAAATCCATCGTGCGCTCCTATGCCAGCAGTAAGATGTAGATTAAGCCGCCCACAACCGAGAAGACGACCAACGAAAGCAGCAGATACTGCTGGATGCGACCCGTTTGAATGGGGCGTAAGTTTTTGCCAATCCAATAAACCGAGTTGGCAGAGCCATCGCCAAGAAATTGATTGATGAATGGCACGTCAAAGTAATTGCGGATGCTCGCGCCGATGCCGCCTGTGGCGGGTCCGAAGAGATGCAGAATGCCGTCAATTACGCCTTTATCCATCCATTTGGAGACGAAAACTTCCGAGAACCAGATGGAAGGTTGAATAAAGAGATAGTCGTAAATTTCGTCAAAGTAGTATTTGTTCTTCAATAAGGCAAATTGCAGTTTGTCCTGCTCGGCGGTTTTTACATCACGGTAGATGTACCAGCCAAGCCCCAAACCGCCCAGCGCCACCACCAGCGAGGTGAGCAGCGGAACAACGTTGAACGGCAGCGTTTCGGGATGTTCCGCCAGCGTGCCGCCGACAAATTCGTGGAACCAGTTAGGGATGAGTCCGCCGAGGAGGGGGAAATGTTCGGGGATGCCGACCCACCCATACCCGATGGCAAAGACCGAGAGAATCACCAGCGGAGTGGTCATCGTCCAATTGGTCTCGTGGGCGTGTTTGGCTTCTTCCGTGCGCGGTTCGCCCAAGAAGGTGAGCGTAATTTGGCGCATGGTGTAGAAGGCGGTCAAGAAGGCGGCAAGAGCCAGTGTGATGAAAATTGCCATGTGACCGTTGGCGAAGGCGTCCGCGAGAATTTCATCTTTGGACCAAAAGCCTGCGGTGATGATGGGGAAGCCCGAAAGCGCAAAACCGCCGATGAGGAAGGTCCAGAAGGTGATGGGCATTTTCTTGCGAAGCCCGCCCATGTTGAACATATCTTGCGGGTCGAGGTGATGATTGCCCGTGTGGTACACGCCATGTTCCATGCCGTGAATGACCGAGCCAGAGCCAAGAAAGAGCAGCGCTTTGAAGAAGGCGTGGGTAATCAGGTGGAAGACCGCTGCAATGTACGCGCCCATGCCGATGGCGGCAATCATGTAGCCCAGTTGAGAAATGGTGGAGAACGCCAGCACGCGCTTGATGTCGTTTTGCGCGACTGCAATGGTGGCGGCGAAGATGGCGGTGAACGCGCCGATGAAGGCGACTATCGTCATGGTCTTCGCGTCTAGGCTGTACAGCGGGAACATGCGAATGACTGCATACACGCCCGCCGAGACCATCGTAGCGGCGTGAATCATCGCGCTGACGGGGGTCGGACCTTCCATCGCGTCTGGCAGCCAAACGTGCAAGGGGAACTGCGCGGACTTGCCAACCGTGCCGATGAAGAGGAAGAGCGCTATCAGCCCTGCGGCGGAGAGTCCAAACACGCCCGAAGGAATAGTGGCGAGCGCGTGCAAAGTTGATTCGGTGAAGATTTCGCGGTAGGTCAGCGTGCCAGTGGAGCTGTAAAGGAAGGCGATACCCAAAAGCATGAAGACATCGCCGAGGCGCGTGGTCATAAAGGCTTTGATGGCGGCGTTGCGCGCGGAGGGTTTTGCAAACCAGAAGCCAATCAGCAGGTAAGAGCAAAGCCCCATGATTTCCCAGCCCACATAGAGGGTGAGCAGGTTATCCGAGACGACCAGCGTGTACATGCCAAAGGCGAACAAGCCAATAAACGCGAAGAAGCGCGAGTACATCGGCTCGATGGACGGGACGGAGTGACCGTGCAGGGTGGCGCCGTGCGGCGGCAGACCTTTGTGGTCATGGTCGCCCGCGGGTTGCCCAAAGTTGTGATAGCCCACGCTGTACAGAAAAATCATCAACACCGTCCACGCCACGAAGAAGAGAACGGCGGCGGAGAGCGGGTCAATTAGCACGCCAAGTTTGAACCAGTTATCGCCTGTGGGCAGCCAATTGATGGATGACGCGAAGGGGTGTTCGCCAAAATGTTCCACGCCAACAGCGCGGATGAATACAATCATGGAGCCAAGCCATGAGAGGAATGCCGCGCCAATTGCCACGCTATGGCTGAGGGCTTTGTTTTTATTCGTGAAGAGTACGATTAAAAAGAAAGCGAGCAGCGGCGGTAAGGGAAGTAACCAAATTAAATTTTCAGTCGCCATGAAGCCTCCATAACGTTCAAACGTTCAAACGTTATAACGTTGTAACGTTTTCTACCATTTCAACAAATCTAGGTCTTCTGCAATCACCGTATTGCGGCGACGATAAACAGAGATGACCAGCGCCAAGCCAACCGACACTTCGGCGGCGGCAACCGCAAAGACAATAATGGCAAAGACCTGCCCCGCCATGACAGCAATGTCGCCATAGCGCCAAAACGCGACCAAATTAACATTGATGGCGTTTAACATCAACTCCACGCCCAGCAAAATGGCAACCGCGTTGCGGCGCGAAAGTACGCCGAACAAGCCAATGCTAAACAGCGCGGCGGAAAAGAGGAGATACCAAGAAAGGGGAATCATCTGCGCGCCTCCTTATTTTTTATTAAAGGCGAGGTAAACCGCGCCGACCATTGCCGCCAACAAAAGAACGGAGGCAACTTCAAAGGGCAGCACATAGCCATTGGCGGAAGTCAGCGCTTCGCCCAGAGCCGCAACTGAATCAAACCCGGCGGGAAGTTCCGCGCCAGTTTTGGCAAGCCCGCTCCACTGCCCCAACACGGCAAACAGCCCGCCGAAGGTCAGCAAGGAGACCAGCGCGCCCAGCCACCAAGTTTTATTGTGCTGCGGACCGCTGTCGCGCATGTCCTTGCGGGTGAGCATGACCGCAAAGATGAAGAGGATGGCTATCGCGCCGATGTAAACCACCACTTGCACCACCGCAATAAAACCGGCGTTGAGCAGGGTGTAAAGAATTGCCACGCCAAAGAGAGTCGCCACCAGCCACAGGGCGGCGTGAATCAAATTGCGGCTCGTCACCACCAGCAAACCGGCGGCGAGGGTTGCGCCCGCTACAATGAGAAAAATAATTTGTTCTGTCGTCATAGGTTTCACTTCCTACTAAATTACCAATTACCCATTCAAGGCAACTAGGAATTAGCCATTAGGGATTAATGATGCGCCTCCGCAACCTGCGCCACGCCTTCCACTTTCTGGCGTTCTTTGCGGCTGACCGAGCGGGCGACTTCCAACGCAATCCAAGCGACCACCACGTTGGAGAGGAACATCCCCGCCGCATAAAGCCAGACGGGCGCGCCTTGCAGCAATGCGTTCATCAACGCAGTGACCATGAGCAAGGCAAAGGAAAGCGGGGTAAGGAAGACCCAGTTGAAGACCAGCATTTGGTCAATGCGAATACGCATCATGGTGTACTTAACCCACATGATGACCCAGTAGCCAAGCAGGGCTTTGAAAAGGAAAATCGCTATCGCTAAAAACGGGCTGACTTGTTCCAACCCAAAGAAGCGATAGCCGCCAAAGAAGAGGATGCCCCAAATGCCGCCAAAGGTCATGGCGTGTAAGAGTTCGCCCGCGTAGAACATGCCGAACTTCATGCCGGAATATTCAATGTTGAAGCCCGCCACCAATTCCGATTCGCCTTCGGAAAGGTCAAACGGAGCGCGCCCTAATTCCGCAATAATGGCAACGAGAAAAATCAACGCGCCCAGCGGAGAGAGGACAAAATACCACAAGCCGCCTTGCGCTTGAATGATGTCGTTCATGTTCATTGAACCCGCAAAAATAGTGGGGATGAGCAACATGGCAAGCATAGGAACTTCAAAGGCGACCATCATCGCCACTTGGCGGAACGCGCCAATCAGCGCGAATTTATTATTAGAAGACCAACCCGCCATGATGATGGAAAGCGTGCCAATCGCTCCGGCGGCGATGAGGAACAACACGCCGACATTCAAATTGACGCTGAGAATGACAGGCGCTATCGGCACAACCGACCAGATGATAAGCACGGACATCATGGAAAGAATTGGCGCAAGGTTGTAAACCACCTTATCCGCGCCGGCGGGAGTGGTATCTTCCTTGATGATGAGTTTGATAATGTCGGCAAAGGGTTGAATTAAGCCGAAGGGTCCAAGTCGGTTGGGACCAATGCGGTCTTGAAAACGCGCCACCACTTTGCGCTCAATCCAAACGAGGAAGATGTCTATCACCATAAGAATGGTGATGAGCAGCAACACGCCCAAGAACGCCACCAGCACATGCGCGAAAACTTCGTTCATGCCCCAGCTGGTAAAAACGCCTTGCAGCCAGTCTGCCGCAACTTTAAGAGGGTCAGTCCAAAAATTCATAAGTCTCTCCTATTACACAAAGAAAAGGCTGAAAGGATAAGATCCCGTCAGCCTTGTTTCTTTATTAATAAAGATTTACGCCCACTCCAACATTCCTTTTCGCCAAGCGTAAAGCAGCCCAACGACAAGGATGGCAATGAAGAGAACGCCTTCTAACGCGGCATACAAGCCCAGCGCGCCAAGTTTGACAGCCCAGGGGAAGAGGAAAACGGCTTCCACATCAAAGACGAGGAAGACCAACGCAAAGATGTAGTATTGCGCCTTGAATTGAACCCAAGCCTCGCCCACCGCTTCAATGCCGCATTCATAGGTGGATTGTTTCAACGGGTTGGGCTTTTTCGGTCCCAAAAGAAAACCGCCCAAAATTGCGCCAACGGGAATCAACGCGCCCACAATCATAAACAAAAGGACGTACAGCCATTCATTCATTGTATCAACTCCGTGTGAAATGCTAATTACGCCGCACGTTTGTTAAATGCGGTACAAGCGAGGGCATTCTACCATAGGGGTTAGAACCAGCCTGTCAATTTTTTAGGTGATGTTTGTCATATTTTTTCAGGCGAGGCAAAAAAACGCGGGGAAGCAAAACGCTCCACCCGCGTTGGCGGAAAATTCAATCTTTTTTTTGTGAGCGTTTTTTCTTCCTGCCAAAAAGCCATTTGAGAATGTCGTCTAAAAATGGAAAGCCCAGCACGCCCCCAACAAAAGAGCCAATGACGCCGCCCGCTTGCGCCACGCGGAAGGATAACCCAAAAAAATCTACGGTGTGAATTTCCAAAATTTGAGCGGAAAGCGGCAGACGCGACTCTTCTTTGGTGAGGCGGTCGGTGAGATTAAGATGCAGCCACACCGTGCCGCGATATAGCCCCGGCTCCGGCGGACGAATCGTCCAATAGAAAGTGGCGGAGCTGCCGCGCGTCAGCGACTCTTTGGTTTCGCCGGACGGGCTTACTATCATGCCCGCCATATCCAGCTGCGCTTCCAGATTGAGCAAGTGGGTGTCATATACATTGGGGATTTGCACGCTATCGCCCGTTATCTCGTGTCCGCCAAATTCTGCGGTGGGGGTGATGTTGCCCAGCTCGTCCACTTCCAATGTCAGGCGGATGCTCTCGCTTTCTCCGGCGCGAATGCGGGCGGGAAACTCCAGCGTTAGGCGGCGAGTTTCATCCATGCGCGGCGGCGGCTGAACTGTGCTAACCGGAAGCGGCACGGGCAGCGCGGTGGAAGTAGGAAAGGCGGCGGCGGGCGCTTCGGTGGCGGCAGGCGCTTCGGTGGCAGGGGATTGCCCCGCTCCGCCGCTTGCTGACATAGCAGAACCGCAGCCCGCCAGCAGGAATATGAGAACAAGGGAGAAAAGGATTTTATATTTCATGGCGCAGGGAGTTGCATTTCAGCGGGTGAAATCGTTTGAATGCGCGTCTCACGCGGGTTGGGCGCATACCCCCACATCAGCAGCGCCGCGGAGATGGATAAAATCAGCAGGGTCAAAAACAAGCGAATTTTTTTATTCATAGGAGTTTAGTCTTCTAGTCTTTTAGTCTGCTGGTCTGCTAGTCGGCTGGTCTGCTAGTCGGCTAGTCTGCTAGTCGGCTGTCTCTATCTACTTCCTCCACTTCAATATACCACTTTACCCGAGCGCCGACTCGGTCTCGAATTTGCCAAGCGGGGCTTTTGGGCATGGACTCGAAGACGCGGAGAATTTCGCCAGCGCGCCCCAGAATGACATCACGTTCTTGCGGCGTAAGCGCGGATTCGTTTTGGGCAAATTGGCGCGCGCGTTCCAAATTGATGGAGACGGTTTTATATAATCCCCAATCCGCGCCGCAGCGTTGAGCAATGACCTGCAAGTTAATATCCGCGTCCGTCTCGCCGGTTTCATGGAAGAGCAGCAGGGCGCATAAATCCAGCGCGTCCTTGCGATTCAATTCGAGGATTTGCGCCTTCGTCAGCAGCAGTTCCGCCAGCGGAATGGTGAGCGGGTCGGCGCTGAGCCGCGCTTCCAGCGGAATTTTGTGGCACATGACAAAGTCGCCGATGAAAATATCCGCCTTCACTTGACTCTTGCCTTCATAATACAGTTGCCGCTCCGCGCCGTTGAGCAGGTTGAACGGCTTATCGGGCAGATAGCCTTGCGCTTGCATAAAAGACTCAAAGGCGCGGCGCTGCTTTTTGGAGACGACAAAATCAAAGTCGGCAAAGTTGCGGTCAAAGAGCGGATGCGCCACCTCGCGCCGCATTCTCACCGCCAAGCCGCCCAGCGCCCGCAGTTGAATCCCCGCCGCTTCCGCTTCCGCCGTCAGCCGCCGCGCTTCCGCCAACATTTCTTGAGAGGTCATCGTCATTCATTCACCTAAAAAAACGGCAGGGCATCGCGGAGTCCAAAGTCTCCCGACTTTGGAGCGCAAAATCAGGAGATTTTGCAGTCCGTGTTGCCCTGCCAGTCTTAAAAATTTTATTCCACCGGAATTTCCGCTTGCACCTTGTTCAAGTCAATGCCCCTGCTCTTGCGGTATGCCTTAAAGCCAAAGTAGATGACCGCCGCCAGCGCGTAATTGACTAGCATGTAAATCACCGAGCTGGTGTTTTTAATGCCGATGCCATACAAGCCGTTCGGGTCGAAAATCCACTGGTAAAGCAGGAAGACGAGGAAGCCGCCGAAGATGACGCCTGCCACCGTGATTAAAGGAATGCCCGCAATGTTGTATTTAGCAATCGGCGAGGCTTTGTATAAATCTGGTTTGGTATAAGGCAGGATAATCGCCGAGATGGTCGTGCCGAGATAAGTAACGGCGATGACCAGCGTGGAGCAAAGCGTCAGCGTGGCAAAGTTCCAGATATTGAAAGCGTATAAATAGGCGACAACCACCGAAGGAATCACCATCAACAACAGGGCGTAAATCGGCGTGCCGGTGCGCTCATCCACTTCCGCCACTTTTTCGGGCAGCAGGCGGTCAAAGGCGGCGGCGAAGATGACGCGGGTGGAAGATAGAAAGACCGTGCCGCTCCAACCAAACCACCAGAGGCTCATCAATACCACCACAAGGAGTTGGACGAGTCTGTTCGAGGTGAGGAAAGATGCCAGCAACGCAGGGTAGGGCCAGACCGGCAGCGCGGGCGCGGCGTCCGGCGCATATCCCCAAGCATAATTCCACCATGCGCCGCCGGCATTGACGTAGAACTCCCAGCCGATGGTTTTATTAATCGCAAAGAGCAGGACAATCCCCAGCAGAGTCGTCACGCCCAGCGCCCAGCCCATACCAGAGATGTTGCGCTTAAAGTCGGTTGCGCCGCGCACTTCGCCGTAGAGGGTTGCGCCCCAGTTGGGCCACAAGTTGAAGAAGACGAGGTAAGGAATGACAAGGAAAATCGCGGCGAGTGAGCCGCCTGTCAGCGGGGTGATAGCGCCCGCCGCCTGACCGAGCTCCACCGTTTTGGCATAGACATCGCTCGCGCCAAACATCGCCTGAGCATTTGCCTCCAGCCCGGTTTTGAAGGCTTCGGGCGAGCCGCTCAGCAGCAGGACAATCACCGCCAGCAAGCCGAGGATGCCGCCATAGAAGGAAATTTTTTGGATGCGCGCATAGGTCTTCATGCCCAGCGTAATGAAGACGCTAACAATGGCAAGCGTGAGCAGCGAGGAAGTGAACGCGCCAATTTGAGTCCCCGCAAACCAGAGCGCGGCGTCTCTCATGCCAAGTACGCTGAGGATGGGAACAAGGACGATGTGGCGGAACATATCGCCATAGAGCGGCACCCACAGCCAAAGGATGAACCACCAGCCAGTGACGGCAAGGATGAAACCCACCGCGCCGCCCAGCACGCGGCTCTGCCAGACGTAATCGCCGCCGGAGCGCGGCATGACGGAAATCAGCGCCGCATAGACGACCACTTCAAAAAAGATGAAGATGGCGCTAATGACCAGCGCGGGGATTAACCCGCCCTCAAAGTAATACATCTGACTGAAACTGTACAACCCCAGCGTAACGAGGTTGATGGAAAAGAACGCATAGACAAATGCGTCAAAGACCGACCAAGAACGCACCAAGCCGGTCGCCTTGCGGACAAACAAGTCGCTCATAACACTCTCCTCTGTTTAATTTTTTAGCGTCCATACTAGACACTGATTACTAATTTACTGGTTACTGATTACTGGTTACTGGTTACTGGTTACTAATTTACTGGTTACTGTCTTATCCTGTCGTCAGCACATAATCATCCACTTTGTTCTTACCTAGTTTGATGATTGCGCCCAGCAGCGCGCCTTGCTCGTACATCGAGCCGGGGTTGATGCACAGCGTCTTGCCAATGCGAGTCGCGCCGCGCCCTTCGTGGATGTGACCATGCAGCCCCAGCAGCGGCTGAGTCTCTTCAATGGCTTTTCGCAGCGCAGTGGAGCCGACGGGTTTCATGGAATTGCCTGCCAGCACCGGGCGCAGGTTTTCATCCAATTCAGGAGCTTCATCCAGTTGAGATTTATAGGGCGGGACGTGGATGTTAAAAATAGCGTTGCGTGGATTTTTCAATTGAGCAATCATCTTCTGATAGCGCGCAGCGAGCTGCGGCTCATCCTCTTCGCGGTGGGTGTTCCATGGGGTGCGATTACTCCACCCGGAGGTTATCATCTCGTGGTGAGCATCGAGCTGCGTCACCACGCCTTCCATCAATTTCACGCGCTTGCTGGCGCGGATGATGTCGTCCACTTCGTCCATGTCGTCATTGCCGGGCGAGCAATAAACGCATAAGCCGCTCTCGGCAAGTTTTTTATCCGCCAGTTCCATCCACTGCTGAACAACCTTCAAGACTTCGTCAAGAAAAATTTGATGCACGCGCGCGGGGTCTTTTTCCAACGCCGCAATTTCTTCCGGCGTGGTCATATAGGGATAATAGCCGCGACTGCGGACGCGCTTTTTCATGTCCGCAGTTCATCATCATTGGTAATTTCAAAGACCTGTTCCAACAGCGTCATGCGATAATTTTTGCCGCCCTGATGCACAAAAGGCACAACCGCCTTGCCGGTCATGTCGCCCCCTAGAATCAATGTATCTGCCCCGTAAAACTTACCCGCGTTCAAGAACTTACTCCAACAAATGTCCGAGCCGTGAATATCTGTCGCAAAGAAAATGGTCGTCATGCGTTCATTATCCTTTTGGGTTTTCCTTATGATATAAAAATTTCAAGAGCATCCAAAACAATGGGCTAAAACTTCTCTTGCCGCAAAACAGCGCGCGGCGTTTGCAAATAAAATTTTAACCGTATTTTTCAAATCTCTTTGCCAGTTCGCGCCGCAGCACTTTGCCAATAAAAGTGCGCGGAAAGTCGTCCATAAAAACAACAAAACGCGGAACAAGATGCGGCGGCAGGCGGCGCTTGCAATAGGCAATTACCGCGTCCGCGCTGGGCTTTTCCTTGCCCGCTATCACAAACGCCATCGGATAGCCCGCCACAGCCACCACCGCCGTTTCCTTCACCTGCGGAATTTCGTAAATTACCTCTTCCACATCGCGCGGAAAGGCGGGCTTGCCCGGCTTTTCGGGATACCACATATCCGCCTTGCGGGCGATGATGCGGAAATATCCATCCTCGTCCATTTGCGCCACATCGCCGGTCAATAGCCAGCCATCGGGCAACAACGCCTCGCGGGTAGCGGCTTCGTTCTTCCAGTAGCCCATCATCACCTGCGGACCGCGCACCGCCAATTCTCCAATTTGACCGGGTTCTACCTCCCGCAGCCCGCCGACCAAATCTACCACTGCCGCCTGCGTAGAAGGCAGGGGAACGCCAATGCTGCCCAATTTGCGATTCTTATCCAACGGGTTGGCGTGCGTTATCGGAGAAGCCTCCGTCAGCCCGTAGCCTTCCACCAATTTTCCTTTGGTCAATTTTTCAAACGCCTCTTGCACTTCCACCGGCAGCGGTGCCGAGCCGCTAATGCACGCCTTAATGGAGCTCAAGCCATAAGCGCGCGCGCCGCGAAAATTATTAATGGCAACATACATGCTCGGCGCGCCGGGGAAAATACTCGGCTTGTATTTTTTTATGGTTTGCAGCGCGTCCCGCGTTTGAAATTGAGTTTTAAGAATCAACGCCGCGCCCAAAGAGATGGGAACGTTCAACGCGGCGGTTAACCCATAACTATGAAAGAAAGGCACAACGCATAAAAATTTTTCCCGCGCCTCTGCCGCGTTCGGCAGCCAATGACGGGTTTGCAGCGCATTGGCTACCAAGTTGCGATGCGAAAGCATCACCCCTTTGGATTGCGCCGTTGTGCCGCCCGTGTAAAGAATGACCGCCAAATCTTCCGGCTGCGCGTCCGTCAGCGGGGACGCATTGCTCTGACCCGCCAGCCAGCGCCGCCAACGCAGAGCATTCTTCACATCCAGCCCGCGATTGCGCCAGCGCGAAATGAGATATTGCGGCAAGGGCAAATAATCCGCCGGGTCGGTCAAAATAAGACAGGGCACATTTGCCGCCCGTTGAATTTGATGCGCCAAACCCGCCCAAGTGGAAAGCGTAACCAGCGCGCTCGCGTCCGCTTCCTTCACCTGACGCGCTAACTCCTCTGGCTCGGTCATTGGCGGAATAAGAACCGCCGCCGCGCCCGCCTTCAACGCGCCATAAAAACCAATCGCCATCTGCGGCGTATTGGGCAGCAGCAACACAACGCGCGCGCCCTTGCCCACGCCCTGCGCCAGCAGCGCATTGGCAAAACGGTTCGCCTCATGATTCAATTTACGGTATGAAAGTTTTGCGCCTTCAAAATAAATAGCGGTCTTGTTGGGAAACCGCCGCACCGAAGAGCGCAACAAATGCGGAACAAGAATACGCGGAACATCCACCGTATAGGGAACGCCCTCCGCATAATGATTAAGCCAGACGCGCTCGCGCTTCAATTCTTCCCGCGAGGTTTTGGGCGCGTGGGCGGCAGAATCTCGCCACGAGGTTTTTCCCGCGTCATCCAAAAAACGCTCTATGGCGCGGGCAACCGCCTCGCGCCGCTCCAACATCACCATGTGACCGGAAGCGCCAATATCCACATCCTCCCCATCGGGAATGGAACGCGCCACCTTCTCAAAAAGCGGGCGGTCAAAAACAGAATCATAATGCCCGCGAATGACCAACGTGGGAACTTGCAGCGCGGAAAATTTATCCCAGCCCACCCAATGCACAAGGCTATTCAAATAAAATTGTTTTAGCGCGCGCGGCTGACCATGCAGCCAACGGCGCGTAAAAGGCTCCGCCAGCCGCAAGAGGGAATTAGGCAAATGCAGCCCCAATTGAAAAAGCGGCTTTAATTTGAACTCGCCCGCCGTGGCAATCAAAATCAATTTTTCCACTTGCTGCGGATGCCGCAGCGCGTACTCAGTCGCCAGCGCGCCGCCAAAGGAATGCCCCGCCAGAACAAACGGCGCAGAGACGTTCAAGGTCGCCAGCGCCGTTTCAATATCTAATTGGATGCGCTCCATCTCATAGCCAGAGGCGGGCTTATCCGAGAGACCGTGTCCACGCAAATCCAGCGCAATCACGCGGTTATCCACCGCAAACTTTTGCAGTTGATGTTTCCACTGCGCCGCCTGCCCGCCAAACCCATGCAGAAAAACCAGCGCGCGGCGCGGGCGCTCTGGCGAAACGTCTATCACCGAAAGGCGCGTCAGCGGGTTGGACGAAACACGGACTTCCAAACGATAAAGGTCGAGGTCTATATCCATAAAAAGAGTGTACATGAGCGTAGGGAGAAAGTCAATTTGCGATTTTGGCTAGACATGCTATACTGAGATTCAATTCAAATTAATTGCTGCCTCAAAAGCAATAACGGCTTGCCTGTATGCGGCGCATAGAGTCGCCAAGTTTACGAAGTTTTTAGCCTGTCTCTATGGCTCTTCGGCGGCAATGTAAAAAACAAATTGCGTGAAAAATAAAATCTTTCAGCGGTCATTGCTAAGCCACCCTTTACTGCGCCTCTTATGAAAGATAAACCAGTTCAAATCTATCTGCTTCCAATTACCTTAACTACCATCTTGGGGTGGACTTGCCTTGTCGCCGCCTTGCTATGGCTCAACTGGCAATGGGTCGGCGAGAACATTGTAGAAATTGCGCGCGTGGAAGCGCGCGCCAGTATTAATAAAGACATTCTCTACCGCACATGGAACGCAAAGCACGGGGGCGTGTATGTGCCAATCACCGCAGACACTCAACCCAACCCCTACTTAAACGTCCCACAACGAGACGTAACCGCCACAGATGGGCTTGAATTAACGCTCATCAACCCCGCCTATATGATGCGGCAAGTAAACGAGCTGGAAGAAAAAACCGACATTCGCGTGCGGCTCACCAGCCTGAAACCGCTCAACCCCAAAAACGCGCCAGACGCATGGGAAAGAAAAGCGCTGCAAAGTTTTGAAGCAGGCGCAACCGAAGCAGACGCGCTAGACACCATAGACGGGCAAGAATATCTGCGGATTATGCTTCCTTTTGTTGTAAAAGAAGAATGCCTAAAATGCCACGCAATGCAAGGCTACCAGATAGGCGACATTCGCGGAGGAATCAGCGCCGCCACGCCCCTAGCGCTTTACGCGGAAATTAAAGAATCTTACGCGCGCATCGTCTATTTTGGATATAGCGTCATTTGGCTAACGGGGTTAGTAGGCATTGCGCTCACATCCAAAGAACTCAAACGCAGGCTTAAAAGAGAGGAAAAACAATCCGCTATCTATCGCTCTATTTTGCAAACCAGCATGGAAGGATTTTGGCAAGTTCACGCCAGCGGACGGCTTGTGGACGTTAACCCCGCCTACTGCGCGATGAGCGGTTACACCCGCGAAGAATTGCTCCAAATGAAAACCAGCGATTTAGAGGTCATAGAAGAAGAAACGCGGAGTCACTTTCAACAAATCATGGAAACAGGGTCAGACCAGTTTGAATCAATTCACCGCCGCAAAGACGGAACGCGCTACGCGGTAGAAATTAACGTCAGCAAATTAGACGATGAAAACGTAGAATCTTTCATTCGAGACATCACCGAGAAAAAGAAAGCCGAAGAAAAACTGCGCGAGAGCGAAGCGACGCTCAAAGAAGCGCAACACATGGCGCAGATAGGCAACTGGACGCTAAATCTTCAAGACCAAACCCTCTTTTGGTCAGATGAAATCTACCGCATCTTTGATGTTGAGCCGCAATCTTTTGAAGCCAATTACAACGCCTTTCTTAACGCCATTCACCCAGAAGACCGCGAGCGGGTCAATGCCGCCTATCAAGATTCTGTCTCCAATCACACTGCCTATCAAATTACTCACCGCCTGTTAATGAAAGACGGCAGAGTCAAGTTCGTCATCGAAAACGGGCAAACCTTTTATGACGAAAACGGCAACGCAACAAAATCCGTTGGGACGGTACAAGACATTACCGAACGGAAAAAATCTGAAGATGCGCTGCTAGAAAAAGAAAGCATGTACCGCGCCCTGTTTAACGAGATGCTGGACGCCTTTGCGCTGCACGAGCTAATTTGCGATGAAAGCGGGCAACCGGTAGATTACCGCTTCTTGGCAGTAAACCCCGTCTTTGAAACCATGACCGGATTAGAGGCAAAAAACATCATCGGCAAAACCGTGCTGGAAGTCTTGCCCAACACCGAAAAATTTTGGATAGAGCGCTACGGGAAAGTGGCGCTCACCGGCAAGCCCGACCACTTTGAAGAATTCTCCGCGTCCCTCAACCGCTACTACGAAGTACACGCCTTCCGCCCCGCCCCAATGCAATTTGCCGTCATCTTCCATGACGTTTCGGAGCGTAAATTCACCGAAAACATCACCTTGTCGCGCATGAAGATTGTCGAGATTGCCACGCAGCAATCGCTAGACGCCTTGCTGCAAACGATTTTAGAGGAAGCCGAAAAACTGACGGGCAGCAGCATTGGCTTTTATCATTTTGTAAGCGAAGACCAAAAGAGTTTGACGCTTCAAAATTGGTCAACGCGCACCCTCAAAGAATTTTGCCACGCAACAGGCAAGGGTATGCACTACCCCATCGAGCAGGCAGGCGTGTGGGTGGAGTGCGTCCGAAAGAAAAAGCCCGTCATCCACAACGATTACCCCGCGCTGCCGCCGGAACAGCGCAAAGGCTTGCCCGAAGGTCACGCGGAGCTCAAACGCGAGCTCACCGTGCCAGTCATCCACAGTGGAAAAGTAGTCGCCATTTTAGGCGTGGGCAACAAGCCTTCAGAATACACCCGCAAAGACACGGACGTTGTCCAACAGCTCGCCGACATGGCGACAGAAATCGTTGAGCGCAAGCGCGCTGAAGAAGCCCTGCGCGAAAATCAGGTTTTATTAAGGCAGGCGCAAAAAGTGGCGCAGCTCGGTTACTATCAACTAAATGCGCTCACCGGCGTATGGGAAAGCTCCGACATTTTAGACGGCATCTTCGGCATCGAGCCGAACCACCCCAAGACAGTGGAAGGCTGGCTGGAAATCATCCACCCAGAAGACCGAGAGCGCATGTCCGCCTATTTTGCGGAAGAGGTGTTAAAACTCAAGCAAGGCTTCAACATGGAATACCGCATTGTGCGAAAAAATGATGGCGAAACCCGCTGGGTACACGGGCTGGGCAAACTATACTTTGACGAGTCCGGCAACGTTACCCGCATGGTAGGCACAATTCAAGATATTACGCAGCGCAAAAAAGACGAGTTGGATATTGTAGAAAAATCCAACGAGCTAGAAGCGCTGTTCAAAATCTCTTCCTCTTTACGCGCGGCGCAAAACGCGCAAGACATGCTCCCGCTGGCATTGCAAGAAATTACCAACGTATTTCATTCAGACGCAAACGCCATTGTGCTATTAGACGCGGAACGCCGCAACTTTATTTACACGCTTGGCAATGGAAACCTAGCGCGAAACACGGGCAAAACCTTCCCCGCGCAAGGCAGCATCAGCGGACTGGTAATGCAAACCTTGCAGCCCTATATTTCGGAAGATTTTTCCAACGACCCGCGCAGAACAAACAGCCTTGTCGGCGAAGAAAGTTTAGGCGCGGCTATCCTCGCGCCGCTGCAATCGGAAAAAGAATTTATAGGAACGCTGCTCTGCGCGCGCAAGAAGGACTCGCAGCAAAAGAATTTCACCGCAAGCGAAGTAAGCCTGCTGCAAGCCATTGGCGAAATGCTAGGCAACGCGCTGCGGCGCGCCAATCTCTTTGAAGACGCGCTGTTGCGTCTGGAAAGAATGCAGGCGCTGCGCGCCATAGACGCCGCCATCAACGCCAGCATGGACGCGTCCCTTACGCTGCGCGTCTTGGTGAGCGAAACCGTCTCTCTGCTCAAAGTAGAGGCTGCCGCCGCGCTGCTCTACAACCCTGCCACGCAAATGTTAGAGCAAATCGCCGCGCAAGGAATTACAGAAAACGCGCACCGCAACTTACTGCGCGGCAATAACGGCTACGCACAGCAAATCATCACAGAGCAGCGCGGCATTTACATTCCCAATTTACCCGCAGTGGAAGACCCCTTCTACGCCAACCTTGCAAAAACACAAGGCTTTGATAGCGCCTACCTCACGCCCATGGTTTCCAAAGGTCAAGTCTGCGGCATTTTAGAGGTATATCAACGCGAGACAAAAACACGCGACCAAGAATGGCAAGACTTTCTAAAAGCGCTCAGCGGGCAAGCCGCCATTGCCGTCAATAACGCGCAACTCTTCGCCAATTTAGAAAAAAGCAACACCGAGCTTTCTATGGCGTATGAAGCCACCATAGAAGGCTGGTCGCGCGCGTTGGAATTGCGCGACAGGGAAACCGAAGGTCATACGCTGCGCGTCACCAACTATGCGGTGAAGTTTGCCGAGCTGGCGGGGTTAAACTCCGCCGAAATATTGCGCCTCAAACACGGCGCGCTGCTGCACGATATTGGCAAAATGGGCGTGCCGGATAACATTCTAAACAAGGCGGGCGCGCTCACCCCCGCCGAATGGGACATTATGAGGCAGCACCCGCAACACGCCTATAACATGCTTGCCCCCATCGCCTTCCTGCGCCCCTCCATAGACATCCCCTACTGCCACCACGAAAAATGGGACGGCAGCGGCTACCCACGCGGGCTGCAAGGCGAGCAAATTCCGCTGGCGGCGCGCTTATTCGCCATCATAGACGTATGGGACGCGCTCACCTCCACCCGCCCCTACCGCCAAGCATGGAACGCCGAGCGAACTTCCCTATACATTCGAGAACAAATCGGCAAACACTTTGACCCGCAATTGGCGGAGCTCTTCCTAGCGAATGTGGATAAGTTCCAAAAAATAGAGGGCGAAGTCAGTTAGTTTAACTTAAGTTGCTACCTTTGTTTGCTAATCTGCGTTTAAGTGAGTTTTCTTAACGCAAAGTCGCCAAGACGCAAAGATTTGACGTTTTTCCCTCTGCGACTCTGCGCTTTTGCGTTAAAACCTGACTACATTCTGCAAAGTGGCAACTTGGGTTAATTATCCACGAATTTCACGAATATACACGAAGGAAAATGAACTTAAAAACTTGCGTTGTTTCGTGTGCTTCGTGGATGAAAGGACTTTTGCAAGAGATTCAATGCTCACCGCAGAGACGCGGAGCGCGCGGAGAAAACCGCTAAAAAATCTCTGTGAACTCTGTGCGCTCTGTGGTCAATGCTATTTTTAGAGCCCCCCTTCTTTGACAAATTCTGCCCGCCCTGCTATACTGAACCCATTCAGTTGACTTTTCACCGCCCAACAAGGCGGTTTGTTTTAAGAACAATCGTGCGTGGTAACGATAAAGACCCTTCGCGAAGCAGTCAGCGAGGGGTCTTGTTTTTTAGACTAGACTTTTGCCGCAATCAGCGGTTAATTTTAATTTCACTTATTTCAAAGAGGTAAAACACTGTGAGTAAAAAAAATAAATTAAGAATCATCCCGCTAGGGGGCTTGGGCGAAGTGGGAAAAAACATGATGGCGTATGAATATGGCAACGACATCATCGTAGTGGACGCGGGCATCATGTTCCCTAAAAACGACATGCTCGGCGTGGACTACATCATCCCCGACTTTGAGTATTTAATTCAACGCGCCGATAAAGTGCGCGCGCTCATCATCACCCACGGACATGAAGACCATATTGGCGCGGTGCAACATTTCATCGAGCAGATAAACGTCCCCATTTACGCCACGCCCCTCACACGCGGACTGATTGAGGCAAAACTGCTCCGCAACAACGCGCATCAAAAGGCGCGCTTCAAAACCGTGCAAGCCGGAGAAAGCTCCAACATTGGCGCGTTCAAAGTGGAATATTTCCACGTCAGCCATTCCATCCCGGACGCGGTCAGTTTGGCGCTGACCACGCCCGCGGGGTTGGTCATCCACATGAGCGACTTCAAATTTGACCACACGCCCGTAGATGGCTGGACGACAGACTTTGCCAAACTGGCGGAATTTGCCGCACGCGGCGTGGACTTGCTGCTTTCTGATTCCACCAACGCAGAACGCCCCGGCTGGACTCCCTCCGAAAAGGTGATTGGTCCCGCTTTCGATAAAGTCTTTTCCGAAGCAAAAGGGCGCATCATTATCGCCACGTTTGCCTCGCTCATCTCGCGCGTGCAACAAGCGGCGGACGCCGCCGCCAAAATAGGGCGCAAAATGGCGCTCGCCGGTCCGAGCATGGTAGATAACGTAAAAATTGCCCGCAAGATGGGCTACTTAGAGATTGCCGATGAGATGATTATTCCCATTGAGCAGGCGCTGACCATGCAAGACCATAAGGTCGTCATCATGTGTACCGGCTCGCAGGGCGAGCCCTCTTCCATTGTTGGCAGGCTTTCGGCGGGAACAAACCGCCAGTTTGACTTAAAGCCCAACGATACGGTTGTGCTTTCATCTCATCCCATTCCGGGCAATGAAGAAACCATTGGCATGACCATCAACCGCTTAATTCGGCGCGGCGCAAAAGTGGTGGACGACCACGTTGCGCCCATCCATGTTTCAGGACACGCCTCACAGGAAGAGCAAAAACTACTCATCAACCTGGTGCGCCCCAAAAACTTTATGTCCATTCACGGCGAGCTGCGAATGCTCAAACGTCACGCCGAACTGGCGGTGGAATTGGGCGTGGAAGAAAAACGCGCCATCTACGTTGAGAACGGTCAAATTGTGGAGATGGGCGGCGGCAACTTGCACTTAGGCGAGCGCATCCCCGGCGGCTATATTTTTGTAGATGGAGAATCCATTGGCGATATTGACCACGACATTATGAAAGAACGCGCGCAACTGGCGCGTAACGGCATTTTATTGATTGACGTCAGCATTGACAAACGGACAGGCAAATTGCTGCACGACCCAGAAATTCTCACCCGCGGGTTTGTCACCGCAGAAGAAGCCGAGACGCTGCTGCCCGAAGTCCGCAAGCGCGTGCTGGAAGCCGTCAATCAGAACGGCGCGGAAAACGAGAAGAGCATCATCAGCGCCATCAAGAGTTATCTCTACCAGCAAACCAAACGCAAGCCCATGGTCTTTGTAACGCTCAGCAAGGGGTAGAGAGGGATTAGGGATTAGGGATTAGGGATTAGAGATTAGGGATTAGAGATTAGGGATTAGAGATTAGGGAAACGCCGCGAGATAACCTCTCGCGGCGTTTTTTTGACTTACATAATAAAAAAATTTCTTACTTTTTCAAGCCCAATTTCAAAATAGTGGCATCCAAGTTCGAGCCGCCCATCAGTAAACGATAGCCGATGAACAAATAGCGCGGCGTGAAGCCATAAGCATAATCCGAAAGTATGGGCTGCCCGCTTTCATAAATAGCCACATTGACGCCATCAATTTTAATTTCAGGCGAGAAAACCGGGAACTGCCCGTCTTTCCACGCCGGAATTTCACCAAAATTATCGGGCAGTCGTTTATCGTTGATGCGCTGGGTATGGCGCACGTCTATTGTGCGATTATCTTGCGTCACAAAAACCAGCCCCGCCGACTGCAAATCATCATCCTCAAAAAAGCCAACCCAAACTTCGCTGTTTTGCGCGAAGCGGGTTTCAATTTTCACATCCAATTCCTTCCAGCCCTGCCACGGGGTAAAAATACCATACCCCTCCGCGCTAAAAACAGTCGTTTGCATTGCCATATCAAAAGCGCCATTATTTGCAGCCATGCCCCAATCTGTAAGGCTGTAACAAGCGCCATCTTTTGCGGCGGTTTCACCAGAAAGAAAAGGCGACCAAACAGCAACATCTACGCAGCCTTTTTTCCAATCCTCTCCTGGCTGTGGAATAGGGGTCGGCGTGGGCTGAACCATAACAGGCTCAGGGCTAGGAGCAACAGGCTGCGGCGCAGGCGGATTTTCTGCTTGCAGAGTATTTTCAGCAAGTCCGCCGCCGCCTTCTATGGAAGAAGGTTCAGTGTTTTTTGTTAGCAACTGGATAAAGCCGGGATTCAAGATTGCCAGAATAACCGCTGAAATTGCGCTGATGATTGCCGTAACAATCACGCCGCGAGTGATGATAGTTTGCACCTTGACTGGCGTATCGTCTTTATCTGCCTTGTGTTGTTTTTTGTTTTGCGCTGCCATGTATGCCTCCATTGTAAACGTGCCGACATTAATTGTATGACTGCCTCATTCCCTGCCCTCTTATTGCAAAGAGAAAAAGCGTGGGGTAAAAAAAGTATACTCATTCCCCACTCATTCTTCATTATCACTTTTGTTATTTTCTAGGCAAACAAACATCACAATCTTCAAACGTTCTAACGTTCAAACGTTCTAACGTTAGAGCGTTCTAACCTTGCCCTACCCCAAAACGCCGCCCCGTGAAATAATAAGGCAAGCCTTACATTTTCAACAAAGGATTTTCCATGACCGAATCGATTCAACTGCATTTACTTGCGCCGGGCAAACGCGGCGTCATTGCTCACATTGGCGGAACGGGAGCGCTGCGCCGCCGCTTTGTGGAAATGGGCATCGTCAAAGGCGAGACCATTCTCTCGGAACGCAGCGCGCCACTGGGCGACCCAGTGGAATATCTCATTAAGGGCTATCACCTTGCATTGAGAAAAGAAGAAGCCGCGCACATTCAAGTCATTCCTGAGGGAGAAGCCCATGCCTGAGACCGTGATTGCGCTGGCTGGCAACCCCAACGCCGGCAAGACCACCATCTTCAACGCGCTGACAGGCTTGCATCAACACACCGGCAACTGGCCCGGCAAGACCGTAGAAAAAAAAGAAGGCGAAGTAGAAACGCGGGACGGAATTTTTCACTTGGTAGATTTGCCCGGCGCGTACAGCCTCTCCGCTTATTCGCCGGAGGAAGTGATAGCCCGCGCCTACATCCTCGAAGAACGTCCACGCGCCGTTATCAATGTCTTGGACGCCTCAAACCTAGAACGCAATTTATATCTCACCGCGCAATTGTTGGAATTGGAAACGCCCGTGGTACTGGCGTTGAACATGATGGACGACTTGCAAAAAAACGGCGCAAGCATCAACACGGCGGAACTCTCGCGCTTGCTGGGCGGAATTCCTGTGCTGACGACTACCGCCAACAAAGGCAAGGGGATTCAAGAACTGGCGCAAAAAGCGCGCCGCGCGGCGGAGCAGCCCGCGCCCGCTTTTCAATTAGATTACGGCAGCAAAGTGGAACGGGAAATTGCAAAGCTCATTGCCGCCTTTGACGAGATTCAATTTGACGCGGGCAAATATCCGCGCCGCTGGCTGGCAATAAAACTGCTGGAAGGCGATGAGGAGATTCTCTCGCGGGTGAAGGAAATGCCCGCTGGCGAGAATCTCCTCGCCCGTGCGGAGCGCGGCGCGGCGCATCTGCGCGATATGCTCGGCGAAGACGTGGATTTAATCACCGCAGACCGCCGCTACGGGTTCATCAACGGCGTGACGCGCCAAACCCTGCGCCGCCCGCAAATGGACAGAATAACGCTGACCGACCGCGTGGATGACGTGGTAACGCACAAATGGTTTGGGCTGCCCATTTTTTTCTTGGTGATGTATGTGATGTTTCGGCTGGTGATTGACGTTTCCGCTCCGTTTTTAGATTGGACCGACAGCGTGATTAACGGCTTGTTTGCTCACAGCGCTCATGCCCTGTTAGATTTAATCGCCACGCCCGCATGGCTGCATTCTCTGCTAGTGGATGGCATTGTGTCGGGCGTGGGCGGCGTGCTGGTCCTTGTGCCGGGCTTGCTGGTCTTATATTTTTTCCTCGCCCTGCTGGAAGATTCCGGCTATATGTCCCGCGCCGCCTTTGTGATGGATAGATTCATGCGCGTGGTCGGCTTGCATGGCAAATCTTTTATTCCGATGATTTTAGGGTTTGGCTGCGCCGTGCCTGCGGTGTATGCCACGCGCACCATCCCCAGCCTCCGAGATAGAATCCTCACGGCGCTGCTTGTGCCGTTAATGTCTTGCTCGGCGCGGCTGCCGGTGTATGTGGTTTTTGGTATAGCGTTTTTTGGCGCGCAGGCAGGCACGGTCATTTGGGCAATGTACGCGCTAGGGATTTTGATTGCCATGCTGTCTGGCATGGTCTTCACCCGCACCTTACTTAAACCGGATGTTTCCTCCGCCTTTGTGTTGGAGCTGCCGCCCTATCGAACGCCCGCCTTCAAAAGCGTGTTGATTCACATGTGGGAAAACGCGCAGGAATTTATCCGCAAGGCTGGCACGACCATTCTCGCGGCTTCGGTCATCATGTGGCTGTTGTTGAATCTACCTTGGGGCGTGAGCAGTCAGCGCGACTCTTACTTTGGAAAGTTAAGCGGCGCGCTCGCGCCCGTCTTTGCCCCGCTGGGCTTTGGAAATTGGGAGGCGGGCGGCGCGTTGGTTGGCGGATTTATGGCAAAGGAGATTGTGGTCAGCTCGCTCAGCCAAATTTATGTGGGCGGCGCGCCGCAATCCGCTCAACAGCCAAACTTGCCGAGTGAGTTAAAGCAAACCGCGCAGGGCTTTGTGAATGCGGCGCTGCGCTCCGGCAGGATTCTCATCAGCATTTTGCCGGGCGTGGATGTGACTGACGCGCAAGGCGCGGCGGAAGATACCGCGCTCAGCGCCGCGCTGCGTCAGCGCTATACGCCGTTGAGCGCCGCCGCCTTCCTCGTTTTTGTATTATTGTATGTGCCATGCGTTGCCACGCTGGGCGCGCTGCGGCAGGAGTTCGGCTTGTCTTGGGCATTGACTTCCGCTATCTATCAAACAGCGGTGGCGTGGCTGGCGGCGCTGGTGGTCTTTCAGGGCGGGCGACTGCTGGGGTTCAGCTAATATGCTGGCGCAAATTTTAGACTTGTTAAAACAAAAAGAAAACGGGCTCAGCCTCTCCGAGTTGAGCCGCGCATTAAACGCGCAACCTTCGGCGCTGTTGGCAATGATTCATTTGCTGACGCAAAAAGGTAAAATCATCGAAATAGGTCCAGACGGAAATTATTGCGCTGTCTGCGGAGAAAAAGGCGATTGCAGCCTGCTCGCGGCGCGCGGGTCAAGGTATATGGTGAAGCCATGAAAATTCTCGCTGAAATTTACCGTTCCAAAGGAATTAAGTTGCGCGGAAAAATTTTGGAACGTCAAGCCGCCCGCGCCATCACGCGGCGCGGCGAAAAAATATTGATGGTGTATTCCGTCAAAGCGGGCGATTATAAATTCCCCGGCGGCGGAGTCAAAGAGGGGGAACGCGCCGCGCAAACGCTGGCGCGCGAGCTGCGCGAAGAATGCGGCGCAACGCTCCTGCGCGCGCAGGGCGAGCTGGGCGCGGTGATTGAATACGACTTTCCCGTTGAAGAAAATTTTGACGTATTTAAGATGACCTCCCATTATTATTTCTGCGAAGTAGCCGAAGAGTTGGGTTCGCAAGCGCTGGATGAATACGAAAAAGACTTGGGCTTTACGCCGGTCTGGGTTGGCGTGGAAGAAGCGCTGGCGGCGAATCGCGCTTTGCTAGGGCAGAGCCGCCCGCCCGTCTGGCTGCGGCGTGAAATCCTTGCGTTAGAATCGTTATAAATGCTATACTTTTCGCATGGCTACTAAAAATGTTTTCCTCAACTGGGACGCGGAAGAAGCGTTTGTCTTTCAAGATAAAGACGGATTCCAATTCCCCATGAAGCCAAAGGGAGTCAGCGCGTCTGACTTGCTGCCCCTGGCGTTGATTGGCTGCTCCTCGCATGACGTGGTGGAGATTCTCCGCAAGCAGAAGCAGAATCTTGTCGCTCTGCGCGTCAGCGCGGAAAGCGAGCAGGATGACGACCCGCCGTGGACTTTCCGCAAAATTCACATGCGCTATAAAGCCATTGGCAAGGGGCTGGACGCAGAGAAGGTGGGCAAGGCAATTTTATTGAGCGAAGAAAAATATTGCTCGGTGTATAACACGCTCAAAGACGCGGTGGAAATTACGCACGAATTTGAAGTGGCGGAAGAATAAACCATTTAGGAGGAAATATGACCTACAAACAAGGCAAATGGAGTCTCGCTCCGCTATACGCGGGCTACGACAGCGCGGAATTACAAAGCGCGTTTGATATGGCAGAGGAACAAGTCGCCTCTTTTGAAGGCGCGCGCGCCAAACTGGCGGCAGATATGCCCGCCGAGCAATTGCTGCAAACCCTCAAAGCCAGCGAGGAAATTTCTCGCATTCTGCGAAAAATTTACGCCTTTGCGGGGCTATCCTTCACCGCCAACACTCAAGACCAGCAGGCGCAAAGCCTGCAAGCGCGGGCGCAACAATTTTGGGCGGATGTGGAAAATCGCATGTTATTTTTCAGCCTGTGGTGGAAGGACGTGGATGAAGCCAACGCCCAACGGCTGATGGATGCGGCGGGCGATTATCGCTACTACCTGCAAGCGCTGCGTCACTTCAAGCCGCACACGCTCAGCGAGCCGGAAGAGAAAATTGTCAATCTTAAAAACGTCACCGGCGCGGCGGCGCTGACCAACCTCTACGACGCCATCACCAACCGCTATGTTTATAAAATTAAAGCGGATGGAAAAACGCAGGAACTGACTCGCGGGCAGTTGATGCGCTTCGCGCAGGGCAGCGATTCTAAACTGCGCGCCAAAGCCTACGGGGAGTTATATCGCGTGTATGGCGAGGCGGGTCCCATCCTCGGACAGTTGTACCAAACCCTCGTCCGCGATTGGCATAACGAAAACGTGACGCTGCGAAAATTCAGCGCTCCCATTGCGGCGCGCAACCTAGACAATGACGTACCAGACGAGGCGGTGAACGCCCTGCTGGACGTGGCGCGTAAAAACGCGCCGCTCTTCCAGCGCTACTTCAAAATTAAAGCCAAAGCGCTGGGCGTGAAGAAATTGCGCCGCTATGATATTTACGCTCCCATTGCGGGCGCGGATAAAAAATATAAATACGAAAAAGCCGCCGAGATGGTCTTGGAATCGTTTAGCGCCTTTCACCCCAAATTCGGCGAGCTGGCGCAGCGCGTCTTTGATGACGCGCGCATTGACAGCGAAGTCCGCAAGGGCAAACGGGACGGCGCGTTCTGCTGGTCGGCGCTGCCGGAGATGACTCCCTATGTGTTGGTGAACTATCAAGGCAGCGCGCGCGATATGGCGACTATGGCGCACGAGCTCGGACACGCCATTCACGCCATGATGGCGGCTCATCACGGCGCGTTTACCTTTCACTCCTCGCTGCCGCTGGCGGAGACCGCCTCCACCTTTGGCGAGATGATGTTCACCGACAAGTTACTCTCCACTGAAAAGAACAAAGACGTGCGCCGCGACATTCTCTTTAAGCAAGTGGATGACGCTTACGCCACGATTATGCGCCAGTCTTATTTTGCGCTGTTTGAAAAACAGGCGCATGAGATGATTCAAAAGAACGCCTCAGTGGACGAACTCTCCGCCGCGTATTTGGAAAATCTCAAAGAACAATTTGGGGACGCGGTGGAAGTCAGCGATGAATTTAAGTGGGAATGGGTCTCCATTCCGCACATTTATCACACGCCCTTTTATGTGTACGCCTACGCCTTCGGGCAATTGCTGGTCTTCTCGCTGTATCAGCAATTCAAAGCGGAGGGCGAATCGTTCAAGCCAAAGTACATGAAGATACTCGCGGCGGGCGGCTCGGAAGCGCCTGAGAAGATTCTCGCCGAAGCGGGCGTAAACATCCGCGACCCCAAATTTTGGCAAGGCGGCTTTGACGCGCTGGAAAAACTCATCAACGAGTTGGAAAATTTGTAATAGACTTCTTGCATAAGCCCCAAAGCCTAAACACGGAGACTCCGAGACGCGGAGAAAATCCATCAAAAGACTCTGCGCCTCCGCGTCTCGGCGGTTAATGATTTTATGGCGAGTAATTATGCTAGAGGTTAAATCACAGCAAAACCCTGAAGTTTTGAATACTTCGGGGTTTTTATTTTCACCGGCGGCTTTTGGGTTTGGTATACTGCCAAGATGATTATCCAATTCAAAGGTGAAGTGTTTTATTGGCGCGGACCCGCGCCCTATGTTTTTGTCGCAGCGCCAGAAGACGCCAGCCGTCAGATAAAAGCGATTTCAGCCAGCGTCACTTATGGATGGGGCGTCATTCCCGTCCGCGCGCGGGTTGGCGCGGCAGAGTGGAAAACCTCCCTGTTTCCAAAAAATGGCGCGTACCTCGTCCCGATTAGAAAAAGCGTCCAGCAATCCGAAAATATCAGCGTGGGCGACAGCGTGACGATTCAAATTGAAATTTAGGCTTTCTTTTGCCACGAATTACTCAAATTTCACGAAAAAAATTTCGCCTCATTCGTTGAATGCGTGGCTGTAAATTTTATTTTTGATAAGGTCTATTAATGGCGTCAAATATGGACAAACAAAGCATCCTTCAAAAAACAGCCGAATATATTCAACAAGAATTCAGCGGCGATTCTTCCGGGCATGACTGGCATCACATTGCGCGGGTGCGGCAGAATGCCCGCCGCATTTGCGCCCGCGAAGGCGGAGACTCCTTTGTGGTGGAACTTTCCGCGCTGCTGCATGACTTGGATGATTGGAAATTTAACGACCACGAAGACGATACGCCGCGCAAAGCAGAGGCGTGGATGCAAGCCTGCGGCGTGGAGGAAGAAATCGCCCGTAGAGTCTGCCGCGTCATCGCCAGCGTCTCTTACAAGGGCGCGGGAGAAAAAAATCAAATAGAGTCGTTGGAAGGCTGCATTGTGCAAGACGCAGACAGGCTGGACGCGATTGGCGCAATTGGCATTGGGCGGGCATTTGCCTACGGCGGATATAAAAACCGCCCCATGTATGACCCTAACTCGCCGCCAAAATTGCACGCCACTTTTGAAGAATACAAAAGCAGTAAAAGCGCCACCATCAATCACTTTTACGAAAAACTATTATTGCTTAAAGAGCGCATGAACACCGCCGCCGCCAAAGAGCTGGCGGAAGAACGGCATGAGTTCATGCTTCAATTTTTGGAACAGTTTATGAAAGAATGGGGCAATGCGGACGAGCTAGGAAATCTTTAACATCTCGCGCACAATGGGCGTCAGCCCGTTGAAGAAAAATTCCACTGCGATGACCATGATGATGAGTCCCATCAGCCGCAGCATGACCTTGTTGCCATTCTCGCCGATGAGATGCGTGACTTGTTTTGCGCCCAGCAGCATGAGATAAGTAATAAGAATTAAAAGGATAATGACGCCCAGCACAACGCCATATTCAACGGGCGACTCTGCCTCGTTCATTAACAAAATGGCGTTGGTAATGGCGCCCGGTCCGCAGATGATGGGAATGCCCAGCGGCGTGATGGAAATATCGTTGATGTATTCGTGCGTGGTCTCATCGTCAAATTGAGTGCGCGTCAGCCGCGCTTGCAGCATTTCATAGCCCATGAAGAAAAAAATCACGCCGCCGACCACGCGCAGGCTATCCGCCGAGATGGAAAAAAAACGGAAAATCCACTGTCCGGTCAGCGCAAACGATAAGAGGATGAAGAGCGCCGTCAGGCTTGCCTTGCGCGCCACGCCATGCGATTCTTGCGGCGAAAGTTTGGCGGTCATGGCGGTAAAGACGGGAATGACGCCAACGGGGTTAATCATCGTAAACATGGAGACAAAAGCCAGCAGGGCAAATTCAAATAACGGGGAAGCGGACATGGAACTCCTTTTCTTGCAAGCATAACACGCCCCAAGTTAAAAGGTCGCGGATACAATAGACGCAAAGGAGCGTCTCATGTCTTTCAAAAAAATTCTGCCTGTGTTTATTTTGACTCTGCTTGCGTGCAAGGCGCTAACGCCGCAAGCGCTGCCGCAAACTCCGTTGGAGGATGCGGAAAATATTTCCACGCCGCGCCCCGCTACGCCCGTAGATTCTGCCGCGCCGCCCGCAACGCAAACGCCGCCGACAAGGCTCAATCCGCAGGAGGGCGCGTCAGGCATGGGCGATTCTCTTTATCCAAACTTTGGCAACGGCGGCTATGACGCGCAAAGTTATTTTTTGGATATTGAAGTTTTGAATGTGAACGCCAGCGAGCTGCGCGCGGTTACGACCATGAAGGCAAAAGCCACGCAAGATTTAGCGCGTTTCAATTTGGATTTCATCGGCTTTGAAATTACGTCCATCACCGTGAATGACGCGGCGGCGGAATTTTGGCGCAGCGGACAGGAATTGACGATACAACCCGCGCAGCCGCTGACGGACGGGCAGGCTTTTACCGTCGTGGCAAAGTATGGCGGCGTCCCCGCAGAGATGGACTCCATAGCGCTGCCCGTGCAAACTGGCTGGGTGGCGTTTGATGAAGGCATTTTTGTATTAAGCGAGCCAGACGGCGCGGCGAGTTTTTACCCCGTCAATGACCACCCATTGGATAAGGCAAAGTTTACCTTTCGCATTACTGTTCCAAAGCCGTATGAGGTTGCGACCAATGGCGTATTGCGAGAAAAGACCGAAAGCGGCAATACGTCCACTTATTTGTTTACGCTGCGCGACCCCATGGCGAGTTATCTTGCCACTGTGAACATTGGCGACTTTAACGAAGAGACCATGCAATCGGGCGCGGGCATTCCCATCCGCAATTATTATGCGGCAAGTTTGCCCGCCAATGTGAAGCAGCCCTTTGCGCGGCAGGGCGAGATGTTGGATTATTTCAGCGAACTTTTTGGCGAGTATCCCTTTGAGGTTTACGGTTCGCTGGTGATGAATACTTATTTTGGCGCGGCGTTGGAAAATCAGACCCTCTCCATTTATGGCGTGGATATGATTGACGCGGAAAATATAGAGGACACCGAGCTGACCGTAGCGCACGAACTCGCGCATCAATGGTTTGGCGATAGCGTCAGCGTGGCGGATTGGGGCGACATTTGGCTGAACGAAGGCTTTGCCACTTACGCCGAAGCGCTGTGGGTGGAGCGCAACAATGGACGCGCCGCCGCGCAAGATTGGATGGTCTCGCTCCATGCGGACGCGCAAGAATACCCGCAATACTTTCCCGCGCCGGGAAACCCTCCGGCGGAAGACCTCTTCAACGGCGGCGTATATTATCGCGGGGCGTTGGTTCTCCACGCGCTGCGCGCGCAAGTTGGCGATGAAGCATTCTTCCAAATTATCAAAACCTATTATGCGCGCTATGCGGGCGGCAATGCCCGCACGGAGAATTTTATTGCCATCGCGGAAGAAATTAGCGGGCAGAATTTAGCCGCGTTATTTGACCTTTGGCTTTATCAAGAAGAACTTCCGCCGCTGCCGTAGAACAGGCGTCAGCCGGTTCTATGATGTGACGTTTGTCCATTTCATCGCGCCGCGCTTTCTCATACAATCGCAACATGACTCATACCCGCGACCAAAAAAGCCTGTTTGCCGTTAATCTCGGTTTGGGGACGAATATTCTGTTGGCGATTATCAAATCATTCTTCGGCATTGTCGGTCACAGTCCGGCGCTGCTGGCGGAGGGGATTAATTCCACGTCAGACGTGGCGTACTACATTGCCGCAAGCGTTTTTTTGCGGCTGGCAAATAAACCCGCCGACCATGACCACCCTTATGGGCATCGTCAAATGGAAAGCATTGCCTCGCTACTGATTGGCTCGTTCATTGTCACCACCGCGCTGGCAGTTTTTTGGGATGCGGCAGATAAAGTTTGGGACATGGCGGACGGCAAGGCGGAGATTGTCGCCTCTCACCCATTTGCGCTGTGGGTGGCGCTTGGCACAGTGGCAATTAAAATTTTTCTTATGCAATATGTTTTGAATTTGGGGCGCGAGACAAAAAACCCGGTGGTGCAAGCGCTGGCGTATGACCACCGCAACGATGTATTCTCCGCCTCTGCCGCTTCGTTGGGAATTTACCTGGGGCAAAACGGGCTGGCATGGTTCGACCCGCTGGCAGGCGCGCTGGTGGCGCTGCTGATTCTCCGCACGGGCATTTTTATTTTGCGCGAAAGTTCGGAAGATTTAATGGGCGTTGTTCCGCATAATGAATTGAGCGAGCAAATTTTGCGCGCGCTGCAACCCGTTGGCGGCGTGCTGCAAGTAGAAGAGATTCAAGCGCATCGCTTTGGACCGCACATCGTCATTAATCTCACCATCGGCATAGATGGCGGGCTGAGCGTGCGCCAAGGCGACCAAATTGCCAGCCGCGTGGAAGACGCGCTGCTTGCTTCTGTGTTGAACGCGCGGCGCGTGCATGTGCATTATCACCCCGCTGAATCTCAGCGCCCAAAGTTGAACCCGCGTGAATCTTATTACGATTGAACGAAGAGCCTAGCTATTAATTCTTCCGCCGCGCCGCCCTCGTTGAGATGGTCCATCCACAATAAAAATTCGGCGTTGCCTTTGGGTCCCATTAAGGGAGATTGAATTAACCCGCGCAAAGAAAAGCCCAGCCCAACGGAAAAAGTCAGCACGTCTAATAATACTTGGCGGTGAATCTCCGCGCTGCGAATCACGCCGTCTCCGCGCGCCACGTCTTTACGCCCCGCCTCAAACTGCGGTTTGATAAGGCAGACCAATTGCGTTTGCGGCGCAATCCATTTTTGGATGACGGGCAGCAGGGTTTTTAACGAGATGAAAGAAGCGTCCACAACCACAAGGTGAAGCGCCTCCGGCAGAGATTCTACAAAGCGGGCGTTGGTTTCTTCCATAACAACGATGCGCGGGTCGTTGCGTAGTTTCCAATGCAAAATTCCCTTGCCTACGTCTATGGCGTAAATTTTGCTTGCGCCATGTTGCAGCAAGCAATCGCTAAACCCGCCGGTGGATGCGCCCACGTCCGCGCAGACAAAGCCATTGACGTTTAACGCAAAAGCTTGTAACGCGCCTTCCAATTTTTCGCCGCCGCGCGACACATAGCGCGGACCCAAATCCACAGTCAGAACGTCTAACTCGGTCACGTTGGCGCTGGCTTTGAGAACCACCTCGCCATTGACGCGCGCCTGCCCCGCCATAATTAACGCCTGCGCTTTAGCGCGAGATTCGGCAAGCCCGCGTTCATGCAGCAAGACATCCAAACGAATTTTTTTCATGCGGGTATTGTAATGGATGGGATAAAATTGCGCGATGAAAAATTTCATCTTGTTCGCCGCCATGCTGTTGGCTGCCTGCGCTCCGCTTAAGACGCAAACGCCAGCGGCGCCAATTCCCTCCGCCACGCCGAGCCAAACTCCGCCCGTTGTCAATGAGGCGCAGCCTTTGCTCCGCTTTCCCTTTCCGCAGCACGTTCAATATCACGGCGGAATTTTGCCCAATCATCGCAGTCAGGCGCAATTGGATGAGGATGTTCGCGCCGCGTATTGGGATTGGAAGGCGCGTTATGTGATAGAAGATGGCGGGCTGTATCGCATTGCCTTTGGCAAGGATGAACCGGCGCGCGCCACAACGGTTTCGGAAGGGCAGGGCTACGGCATGGTGATTGTTGCCTTGATGGCGGGCGAAGACCCTGAAGCGCAAAAAATTTTTGACGGCTTGCAGCGTTTTGCGGCGGCGCATCCCAGCGAAATTGACGCGCGCTTAATGGATTGGAACGTTCCCGAACCGCAGGGCAACGCCAGCGCATTTGACGGGGACGCGGATATTGCCTACGGGCTGCTTTTGGCGGACGCGCAATGGGGCAGCTCGGGCGAGGTGAATTACAAAGCCGAAGCGTTGAAAATGATGGACGGAATTTTAGAATCGGAGATTGGCGCGGAGAGCCGCCTGCCTACGTTGGGCGATTGGGTGCGCGAGGATTCTTTGCCGTACAGCCAGTTTACGCCGCGCTCGTCCGATTTTATGCTGACGAATTTTCGCGCTTATGGCAAGGCGGGCGGCGGCGCAGTTTGGGATGAGGTAGTCGCTCAAAGCCAAACGGTTATGCTCGAAATTCAAAACGAATTCAGCCCGCAGAGCGGGTTGCTGCCCGATTTTATTGTGAAGGATGAAAGCGGTTTTACCCCCGCGCCGCCCAATTTTTTGGAAGCGGAAACAGATGACGATTACAACTACAACGCCGGACGCGCGCCGTGGCGCGTGGGGCTGGATGCGCTGCTCTTCGGGGATGAGACTTCCCGCGCCATTGTCTTAAAAATTTCCCACTGGGCGGAATCCGCCGCGCAAGGCGACCCGTATCGCTTAAACGCGGGCTATCATTTGGACGGGCAACCGCTGGATAACAGCGAATATTTCACCACGTTTTTTCTCGCGCCCTTGGGCGTGGCGGCAATGAACGACTCGAATCAACAAGCTTGGCTCAACGCAATTTATGATTCGGTATACGCGCAACGCCTGGACTATTACGAAGATTCCGTTACGCTGCTCTGCCTGCTTGCCATGAGCGGCAATGCGTGGACGCCGTAAATTTTTTTTTCAGCACAGAGCGCGCAGAGATGAACCGCTCCTTTTTTATGGCTCTCTGAGAATTGCCATGATTAAAATCTTTTGGACACGGATTTTTTATGAAAAATCCGTTCTTTTCCGCGCAATCTGTGTCATCCGTGTTCAGAATCACGGCAACTCCTAAAAACCCTTTTTTATTTTAGCAACGCGCAAATACAGGTAAAATAGACTCATGCTTAAAGCCCTCTTCAAAACCATGCGTCCGCGTCAATGGACCAAAAACGTCTTTCTCTTTGCGGCGTTGGTCTTCGACAAGCAATTATTCATCTTAAGTTCTTTCCTGCACACGTTGGCGGGGTTTGCGCTCTTCTGCCTCATTTCGTCCAGCGTCTATATCCTCAACGACATTGCGGATGTGGAAGCCGACCGCCAACACCCGGATAAGAAAAACCGCCCCATCGCTTCGGGCAAGTTGCCCGTTTCGGCGGCGTGGACGGCGGCAATTCTGCTGGTGGCGTTCACCCTCGCGGCGGCGTACTGGCTTGCCCCCGCGTTTAGCGCGGTCATTGCGCTGTACTTCATCATCAATTTGGCATATTCCAAATGGCTCAAACACATCCCCATTGTGGATGTGCTTATCATTGCCGCAGGTTTTGTGCTGCGCGTTCATGCGGGCGTAACGCTCATTCATGTACAGCGCTTTTCTCCGTGGCTGTATGTGGTAATGACTTTACTGGCGCTCTTTCTCGGCTTTGGCAAACGCCGCGCCGAGCTGGCGTTGCTGGCGCAGGGCGCAGGCTCTCACCGCAAAGTGTTAGACGGCTACACCCTGCCGCTGCTAGACCAATTTATTATGATAGTCTCCGCGACCTCCATCGTTTCCTACTCGCTCTACACCTTCTCCGCGCCCAACCTGCCGGAAAATCACAGCATGATGCTCACCATTCCCTTTGTGGTATACGCGGTCTTCCGCTATCTCTATCTCATCGAAGTAAAACACGCAGGCGGCGCGCCGGAAGAAATTCTACTCTCCGACAAACCTTTTCAAATTTCCATGCTCTTGTGGGGGGCGGCGACTCTTGCCGTTTTTTATCTTTCATGAAAG
>Ga0172371_10001507_pt1 | contig 37065 bp, 32 predicted proteins | sample Lak12m_FD_114543 | JGI IMG/M metagenome (GOLD analysis project Ga0172371, IMG submission 114543) | Freshwater microbial communities from Kabuno Bay, South-Kivu, Congo - kab_022012_12m | ecosystem: Environmental > Aquatic > Freshwater > Lake | place: Democratic Republic of the Congo: South-Kivu... | reverse complement strand
CATGGACGAGTCGAGAGACGAGATCGACGCATCACGCCGGCGCGGCCGGCCGCGCCAGGTGGAGCGCCGCGCGCCCGGCGAGGGCCTGCCCTACCAGCAGCCGCTGGACAGTCTGCCGGCCACCACCAGGACCATGCTCGACGCGGCCCGCGACGTGCTGCTCGAGCGCGGCATGAACGGCCTCACCCTCGAGGCCGTGGCCGCCGCCGCCCATGTGGACGTCACCACCATCTACTACCACTTCGGCAGCAAGGCGGGGCTGCTGGAAGCGCTCATCGACTCGCTGTTCCACGAGGCGCTGGCGGCCTTCGCCAGACAGGCCGCCACGGCGGAGTCGATCGCCGCCCGCCTGCGCGCGTACATCGAGGCGATCCGCTCCTACATCCGCACCGGCGAGCGCGCTCAGGGCCGCGCGTACTTCGAGCTTGTCTCGTCCGCCTATCGCGACCCGCGCCTGCGCGCCCGGCTGGCGGCGCTCAACGAATGGCACGTGGAGCAGAGCGTCGCGACCATCCTGGGATCCGACGAGGAGACGCGCCGCGCGGTGCTGGGAGACGCCGCCCGACGCCGGCGCGTCTGGGAGGTCGCCTGCTTCGTCTTCGCGGCCGTGGACGGCATCGAGCTGCACCACGACCTGGACCCCGAGCGCTTTCCGCTGGATGAGGCCTGCGACGTGCTGCTGCGCTGCGCGCTGGCAGAGGTCGACCGCCTGCTGGCGGGAGACGCCTGAGGGAGGAGCGACCGCCGCGTCAGCCGGCGCGGCGGCCCCGGACCGGACGCTCGACGAGACGGCCGCTGACGTACTTGTGCAGCACGCTCGCGATCAGCGTCTGATACGGCATCCCCTCCTGCAGCGCTCTCGCCTGTATGTCGGCCAGGTCGCCGGACGAGAGGCGGATGTTCACCCGCTTGTCCTTGACGGCGGTGGCACGGGCGGCGGCGCGGACCCGCGCTATCTCCTCCGGCGTCGCGACCGAGACGAGCTCGCCGCGCTCGTAGGCCTGGAGGATCGCCAGCTCGCCGGCGTCCAGCTCAGCCATCCCCTTCGCCCTTCGTGTCTTCGGCATCTCCCCTTCACCCTTCGCGTCTGTGGCCGTCTCGCCTGCCTTCTCAGTCATCCTCAGCCCCTTCAGCGCCCGATGCATCGCCGCCGCGGATCGCTTCCCCGTCGAAGACCGGCACCACGTCCACCTCGTCGAAGCTGAACGAATAGGGGATCACGTCGTCCAGCCCCAGCTTCCTGAGGCGGTGACGATGAGCGGCCTTCTCCATGTAGCCCAGCACATCGCCCTTGGCCAGGCTCCACAGGTCCAGCGACGCATGCGCCGAGTCGCACCCGGTCTGGAACAGCCCGGTCGCCAGCAGCCTCTCCGTGAGCGCCCCGGCGAACAGGGTGTCTTCAAGGCAGAACTTGCGCTTCCAGCCGGAGCACAGGACGACGACGTTGGGCCGGCGGCGCGCGAGCGATTCCGTCAGCACCGAGATGTTGATGAACGCGCCGATGACGACGACGCGGGCGCCGCCGGCTTTGGCGCTGCCGGCGTTGCCGGCGGCGCTGAGGCGGTCGCCGTCGGCGGCGCCGCCCGCACCGGCACCGCCGCCGGTCGAGCCGGCCGCGACGTGCAGGGCTTTCGTCCCGTTGGTGGTGCAGTAGACCAACGTCTTGCCCCCGATCGCCTCTCGGGTGAAGCTGAAAGCGGAGTTGCCGAAGTCGGCGAAGTCGAGCTGGGCGCCGTCCTTCTCGGAGGCGACCAGAAACCCCTCCCCCTTGAGCTGTCGCGCTTCATCGAGCGTCTCGACAGGGATGATCGCCTCCGCCCCGTTCCCTATCGCGGTGCAGATGGTGGTGGTGGCGCGCAGGATATCCACCAGCACGACGGTGAAGTCACCGATCGTCACGATGTCCGGGAACAGCTTCGGCGAAAAGCAGACTTCCACGCTGTTCTTCTCCACCCGTGTGCTCCTTTCACTTCGGCCTCTTCTCATGATAGTCGGTCGCGCCGGCAAGAGTCGGCATCAGTGCCTCTCAGACACATGCTGTTCCTGCCATGGCCGACGTCGAGACGGATGCGACTGCGTACCCTCTTGCGAAGGGGGGATCGCTTTGCAAGTATTGAGGCCGAGATTTGCAAAAGTGGCGCCGCTTTGAAAGCGGCCATACACGTCCGGAGGAGCAGATGGATCGCAGCCGGTTCCGCAGTGCCGCAGCCGGACGGATCGTCAGGACTCCGGAGGGCTACGACGCCTTTGTCCCGGCGCCGCTGCCTCCCCGCATCGACTACGGCGCAGACCTCGTCCTCGCGCTCTCGCGCGCCGACGCCGGCCTCAGCGAGCTCTCCGTCGCCGGAGAGCAGTTGCCGAACCCTCACCTGCTCATCGCGCCCTACCTCCGGCAGGAGGCGGTCCTCTCGTCGCGGATCGAAGGCACGCGCACGACGCTCTCCGAGCTGCTCATGGACGAAGTCGCCGCAACGCCCCCGGGACGAGACCCCGATGACCTCCGCGAAGTGCGCAACTACAGCGAGGCGCTGGAGTACGGGCTCTCCCGTCTCAGCACCCTGCCGCTCTCGCTTCGGTTCGTCCGCGAGCTCCACGAGCGCCTCATGCAGGGCGTACGGGGCGCCCACGCCACACCCGGCGAGCTCCGCCGCTCCCAGAACTGGATCGGCCCTCCGGGCTCGACGCTGGCGACTGCCACGTACGTTCCGCCTCCGGTCCCTGAGATGCGCCGGGCACTGGCCGATTGGGAGCTCTTTCTCCACGAGCGGGAGAGTCTGCCGGACCTGGTGCAGTGCGCGCTGATGCACGAGCAGTTCGAGGCCATCCATCCGTTCCTTGACGGGAACGGCCGCGTAGGACGGCTGCTGATCACCCTGTTCCTGGCGGAGCGCGGACGACTCTCGCAGCCGCTCCTGTACCTCTCCGCCTACATCGAGGCCCATCGCGGCGACTACTACGACGCGCTGTTGGGCGTGCGGACCGACGGCGACTGGCGCTCGTGGCTGCTGTTCTTCCTCACCGGCGTGCGCGAGACAAGCGTTCGTGCCGCCGGCCAGGCTCGGGACATCCTCCGCATCCGCGAGGACTTCCGGCGGAGGCTGCAGGGCAAAGCCAAGGCCCTGGCGTTGATCGACGAGCTCATCAAGACGCCGTACATCACCGTGGCGGAGGCGGAGCGCCGGCTGGGCGTCAGCAACCCCACCGCCCGCGCAGCGGTACAGGCACTGATCGCTGCCGGCCTGCTGGAGGAGGTCGGCCAACGCCGCTGGAGGCGGCTCTACGTGGCGCGGCCCGTGCTCGAGGCGATCACCAGACCGGTCGAGGAGCTGTAGGGCGAGGCAACGGGAACTCCAGGCTCAGGCGGCGACTCTGAGCGTGGACGACCGCCGGCCACGCCTCCAGCGAGTCGAACTGGCGGACGGGCCGGCGCGCTACACCCTCGGCAGGGCCAGTTTCGTTACGAAGCCCCGCCTTGAGCCCTCTGGTAGAGCGTCAGGAAGTCCTGCTCGGTAACGACCCTCGGATTGCTCTCCACGGAAACGTTCACCGAAGCAGCCTTGGCGAGGCGCGGGAAGTCCTTGGGGAGCACGCCGATCTCGGCGGCCGACGGTATCCCGACATCGTCGGCAAGCTGCCGGATGGCCGCCGCCGCCCGCTTCGCTGCTTCCGCCTGCGGCAGGTGACTCACATCCTCGCCAAGCGCCTGGGCCACCACGGCGAACTTCTCCGGACAGGCGATCGCGTTGAACTCCGCGACCACCGGCAGGTAGATGGCCATGGCGACGCCGTGCGGCACGTCGTAGAGACCGCCGATGGCCTCGCCCATGCAATGCACGGCGCCGATATCGGAGTTTCCGAACGCCACGCCGGCGAGCAGACTCGCCAGCGACATGTCGTGGCGGGCCTCGCTATTGGCGCCGTTGGCGAAGGCCTGCCGCAAGCTGTTGCCGATCAGCCGGATGGCCGAGACGGCCAGGCTGTCGGTGAGCGGCTCCGACAGGGTCGCCGTGTAGCCCTCGACCGCGTGCGTCAGGGCATCGATGCCGGTGTAGGCGGTGATGCCGGCCGGCAGGCCGACCGTGAGCTCGGGGTCGACGAGCGCGACGGTAGCGGCACAGAGAGGACTGCCGACGCTCATCTTGAACGAGCGCTCGGTATCGGTGATGACCGACCAGAAGGTGACCTCGCTGCCGGTCCCGGACGTGGTCGGGATCGCGATCAGCGGTGTGATGGGCCCTTTGACCAGCCCAAGGCCTTCGTAGTCCTGGATCCTCCCTCCGCCCGTCATGACGACGCCGATGGCTTTGGCAGTGTCCATGGGACTGCCGCCGCCGATGGCGACCAGCACGTCGCAGCCTTCCGCCGCGGCGGATTCCGAGCCTTTCTGGACCTGCGTGTCGCGTGGATTGGGCGACACGTCGTCGAACACCACCCATGACACCCCTGCCGCTTCCAGGTGCTCCAGCACCGGCTCGACGAGACCGGCCGCCCTCACACCCGGATCGGTCACCACCAGCGCCCGGGATCCTCCGAGACCCTTCGCTTCGTCGCCGACCGTCCCCGACACCCCGTTCCCGAACTCGATGCGGGTCGGGAGCTGAAAGCTGAAGTTCTTCATCGCGTCAAACCCCCAGGAATGTCCGGTGGATGTCCGGGTCGGCGACCAGCTCGGCCGTAACACCCTCCTTGACGATGTGTCCTTCGCGGATGACGTAGACCCGTGAGGCCACCTCGAAGCTGAGCTTCACGTTCTGCTCGACGAGGCAGAGCACAACGTCGCTGGTCGTCGTGATCTGGTTGAACGCTTCCACGAGTTTCTTGCGCATGATGGGCGCCAGCCCCAGCGTCGGCTCGTCGAGGAACAACAGCCTGGGGTTGGCAAGCAGCGCGCGACCGATGGCCACCATTTGCGCCTCGCCGCCACTCAGCGTCCCTGCCTGCTGGCTCAGACGTTCCTGGAGCACCGGGAAGAGCTCGAAGACGTACGCCAGCCCCACACTCCCTGCATCCTTGCGCGCATTGAAGGTCCCCAGCAGCAGATTGTCCTTGACGCTCATGTAGTCGAACAGGTAGCGCCGTTCCGGGCACTGGACGATCCCCGAGCGCACCAGTTGCGTGTTGGACAACCCGGCGATGCTCTGGCCGTTGACGAGGGCCGTCCCCTCCCATTTGACAAGCCCGGTGAGCGCGTTCACAAACGTGCTCTTGCCGGCACCGTTGGGACCGACAAGGGCGATGCACTTCTCGCCGTCGCGAATCTCGAGGCTGACTCCCTTGAGCGCCTCGATGCTGCCATACTTGACCTTGAGCTCTGTAACTTGCAGTACGCTCATCCCCGTCACCCCATGTACGCTTCGATGACGACGGGATCGTTCACGATCTCCTCGAACGTCCCCTGGGCGATGACGTTGCCACGGTCGATCACCGTAGTCGTGTGCGCCACCTTCTCAACCAGCCCCAGGTTGTGATCGACGAGGAGGATGGTCATGTCGTGATCGGCGACCGCTTTCTCGATGATCGCCACCATCTCTTCGCCTTCTTCGAACGAGAGTCCCGCAAAGCACTCGTCCAGCATCAGGAACGACGGTCTGGTGGACATCGCCTTGCCGAACTCGAGCTGCTTGGCGCCCAGGGCCGAAAGGGTGCCGGGCAGATCGTCGAGCTGGTCGGTGAGGTCGACGATCTCCGCGATACGCTCCACGTCTGTCCTGGGGAAGTCGTTCACCATGATCCCCAGTTCGATGTGCCGGCGCACGGTGAGGTCGTCGACGTAGGTCGCCGTCTGGTTCGTGGCATTGATGCCGCGCTTGACGCGTTCCCAGATGCGCGACTTGCCGAGATCCTTGCCATCGAAACGGATACTGCCCCCGTCCGGATGGTAGATGCCGAGGATCGTGGAGATCATGGTGGACTTGCCGGAACCGTTGGGGCCGATGAGCCCGTGGATCTCACCCTTGTCGACGCTGATGCTCACGCCGTTGAGGGCCTTGACGCCGGGGAAGTTCTTCTCGACCTTGTCTGCTTCGAGTAGTGCCATCACGCGCTCTTTTCCGGTTGCGGGGGACGGCGGACGGCCTTGGACAAGCGGGCGACGATCGGGTCGAAGAGCGAGATGATCCCCGCCGGCCGCGCGAAGTAGATGATGAAGCCGAGGCCGTAGATGATCAGCCACTGGACGTACGAGTCGACGTGGTTCATCAGTTCCATGCTCATGAAGACGACCAGGTAGGCTCCGAGGATGGCCCCGCGGAGACTGAACCGGCCGCCGATGATGGCCATCACGACGATGCGGATCATGAACGGCAGCGCGAAGGTGTTCGACACCACGGCGGCTCCCGAATAGGTCACTATCAGCACGCCGCCGATGGCGCCGACGAAGCCGCTGAAGAGGAGCAGCCGGCCGGTGTAGCGGTGCGGATCGGCCCCTGCCTGGCGGACGATGGACTGGTTCTCCCGGGCGAAGTCGACGATCTTCCCCGAGTCCGACTTCAAATACCAGGCGAAGAAGAAGCCGAACGCGCAGACCAGGACCGCCAGAACGATGGCCAACCCCGTGGACGAGAAGAAGCCGTCGATGGGCGAAAGCCCGATGTCCCCGCCGGTGAGCGGACGTGCGTAGCTCGACACGGTCAGGTTCGACAGCGCGATGATCGAGAGGAAGCTCACCATCTCGAAGCTGAGCCCCGTGATGCGCCGGTGGATCGGGTACAGGTACAGCCAGCCGATGGCGGTCCCGATGACCACGCCGAGGATCATGCACAGCCAGATCGGCCAGTCGAGATGGTAATTGAGGATGGCGCAGCTGTAACCGGCGAGCCCGATGAAGATCACGTGGCCCAGGTTCAGGTAGCCGCTGAAGCTCGTGAAGAAGCACCAGCTGATGGTGCATATGGCGAACAGGGTCGCGGTGATGACGAATGACAGCCTGTCCGGCATGACCAGTGCGATCGCAGCGAGCACCACGAGCGTCGCGATCCACTTGTACAGTTCTCTAAGCACGGACACCCCTTCCGTAAGTCCCGTTGCCGCCGGTCATCCGATGCGGATGCCCGCGATGCCCTTCGGGCGGTAGACGAGGATGGCAACCGCCACGCCGAGCAGGACGAAGGCGCGGATGCGGGGATCGATCCAGGTCACCACCGCGACCTCGAGGATGCCGATGAGCAGCGTGGCCAGCATCATCCCCTTGATACTGCCCAGCCCCCCGAGCGTGGTGATGGTGAACATGATGATCATCGGGTAGCCCCACATGTGGACGCTGACGCCGATGTAGCCGCCGTAGAAGTAGGCGCCGACGCCGAGGAGCATGCCCCCGACGAAGTAGACGAGCATCTGGATCTTGACGACATCGAGGCCCACCACCTGGCTGCCCCTGACGCTCTGAGGAATGGCGACGATAGCGCGGCCGATGTTGGTATGGGACGTGAGGTACAGCAGAGCGAACAGCGCCGCCCAGCCGATGACGCCGCCGAGGATCAACTGGCGGCGGACGTCGACGCCGGCCAGGTCGATGGTCCCCGAGAGCAGCGGCATGATCTTGAAGCTGTAGCCGGCCGAGAAGAGCACCGCCATCACGCTCTCGACGCCGAGCGCCAGGAGGATGGTGGCGAAGAAGACCCTGTAGGGGTTGTCTCGCTGGGGTCTGATGAAGAGCGTGTAGTGGACCAGGCAGAGCAAGCCCATGAGAACGATCACGACGAGGACCGACCAGTGGCCCATGTAGGGGTCCATCTTCACGATCAGGAATGCGCCGACCATCATGTAGGCAGGCAGGGTGATGTCGAAGAAGCCGCCCAGCCCGCAGATCAGCGAGAAGCCGACGGTCATGATGCCGTAGAGCGACGCGAAGATGAGCCCGTAGATGAGGACGTAGAGCAAGCTGTGCATCGAGGCTAGCCTCCAGTTGCCGAGGTGCGTCTGCGTGCAGGACTCTCGAGCCGGACGCCGCCTCGGGAGTTGGGGCGGGAACGTGCCGGGGGGCATCCGGGCGTGACGCCCCCCGGCACGTTCCCGTCAATGACAGACCCGCATGGGCTGTCCGGTGCCGTCCGCCGGCGGCGTCAGGCCTTCAACCAGTCCGGCGGGACGTACTTGCCACCCTGCAGGTGGACCGGGTAGACGGTGATGAGCCGGCCGTAGTCCGCCGCCTGATCGGGCAGCACGTACGTGTCCGGCGGCGCCAGATCGGCCGGCACCCATTCGGTCATGGGCTCGTACGGCGAGCTCTCCCAGAGACCCTTGCCGCGCTTGGGGTTCGCGCTGGCCGCCGCTTCGGGGTCGATCGGCGAGCACCAGGCGTGCGGCCACTCCCCCTCGCCGTCGCCGTAGAAGCCGCCGCGCGTAGGCGCGTCCGGATAGTAGGTCTTCTCAAGCTCGGCGATGACGGCCTCTGTCTCGATAGTCCCGGCGCGCTCGCACGCTTCCCTGTACGACTTGATGCCGCGCCAGTTGGCCTCGCCGAGCCACATCGGCGTGCGCGGGTCGTCGGTGTAGCTCGTGAACCACTTGGTCACGAAGTCGCGCCACTCCTGGGTGTGCTTCTCGAGGCTCCCCCAGTTGGAGGTGGTCGCCATGCTGCCCCAGGCCCCGTTGCTGCGCTCCCAGTACCCATAGTCGTTGAGGATGCCGTTGTGGCCCATGACGCACAGCGGCACCTTGTTCTCGTAAGCCTGCAGCGCCAGCCGCTCGCCGAAGACGGAGATGAAGGTCATCAGCACCTGGGCGCCGTTCTTCTCGGCCTCGTGGAAGTACGGCGTGAGGTCCTCGACGTCGACCGGGACAACGGAGACCCCGGTCACCTCCAGGCCGGCCTTCGGCGCGAGGTCCCGGAAGTACTGCTCGATGCCCTCGGTCCACACCATGTCTTCACGCAGGCACTGCACCTTGGTCCAGCCGTAGTCGTTCTTCAGCTCCACGGCCGGATTCTGGCAGCACATGTAGAGGCCGAGGTCCGTCGGCGTGTACATGAAGTAGTTCTTGTAATGCTCGTAATCCTTGTAGACGTTCTCCATGAACGCCTGTGTCGACGCGAACATCGAAAGGTAGAGGACGTCGGGCGCACGCGCGATGCGGCTGAGCAGGGCCGACTCGACGTCGTCGATGGAACCCCCAAGGATGACGTTGCAGCCCTGGGACACCAGAGACTCGAAGCCGTTGATGGCCTGCGAGGTCTCCGAGTGGTCGTCGATCGGGCCGACGATCTTGCACTGGCGGCCGAGGATGCCACCGGAGGCGTTGATATCCTCGAACATGAGCTCCGTGCAGCGCAGGATGTTCTGCCCGGCGGCGTCGCCCATGGTGCCCATGATGCCGAACTTGATGGGCTCTGAGGAACCGCCTCCACCGCCCCCGGAGCTGCCCCCACCGCAGGCCGACAGGACTCCGCCGAACCCCGCTCCCATGCCGACGACGGCGCCGGTCGCCCCCGCGATCTTCAGGAAATCCCGCCGGGTGACAGGCTTGCGCAGATACCCCTGGCTCTCCCCGCTGCTACCCGAGTGGGTACTGTCGTCTGACGTCATGTCGCACTCCCCCTCTTGTTTCAACGCCTGACCTTCTCGTGAGACTAGCGGGATGCCGCTTCCGCCGCATCGCAGAAGTGGGGAGTGCCTTGGGTGCGACTCGGGTGCTTTCTCTCCCCCATCTGGGGGGGCGCGCCACCCGCGCGGGGGACCCCAGCTAGTCCACGATCAGCAGACCGGCCATCGCCATGGCGTCGGGCCGGGAGCGGGCGAGCCAGATGACCAGACCGATCGAGAAGACGAGCCACCCCGCCGCGATGTAGGCGGGGAGATTGAGCGGGTAGACCGGCACCGGCCAGACCACCAGGTAGAGGCAGTAGAGCAGCAGCGCCGTGGCGGCCGCCGGGATGAGCAGATGCAGCAGCCAGGAGAACTCCGAACGGTGCTCCTTGAGGTAGAAGACCGGGAGGGCGATGTTGCCGAGGATGTAGATCATCATCGCCCCGATCGTCAGGGTGACCGCCAGCACGGTGAAACCCTGCAAGGTTCCCCAGGCCAGACCCACCAGGAGGGCGAGCAGCATGGTCACGCACCCCTGGGTGACGATCGCGTATGCAGGGGTGCGGTTGGTGGCGTGTACGAAGCCGAGGAAGCGGGGAAGCAGGCCGACGCGCCCCATCGAGTACATCACTCTGGACGACGCGGTGGAGGATGCCAGGGCACAGGCCAGCGAGCTGTTCGTCATGGCGAAGTAGATCAGTACCCAGGCGGGCCCCCAGACACGGTTCGCCAGCGTGGTGAAGGGCGACTGGCCGGTCGCGAACGACTGGAGGTCGTCCACACCCCACCCGCAGACCACGGCGAACGAGACGAAGACGTAGACGGTCCCCATGATGGCGGCCGAGTAGAAGAACGACCGGGGGATGTTGCGGCGTGGCTGGCGCGTCTCTTCGCCAAGTGGAGCAGCGGCCTCGAAACCGACGAAGCTCAGGATGCCGTAGACGAGACCGAACCCGAGGATGCCGCTCCAGCCGCTGGGCGACGACGATGGCAGGAAGAGCTCCAGCCGCGGCGGCGTGACGGGATCCGCCAGGAGCGAGATGCCCAGTGCCACGAAGATGACGATCTCGATCGACCCGGCGATGATGCCGATGCGCGCCGAGCGCCGCACTCCCGCGAAGGCAAGGTAGGTGACGGCCGCGACCATCAGCGCTTCCCACACGATCCAGCTGATGCGAACGCCGAGGTACTGGTGGAGCAACTCCTCGGTGATGCCGGCCCAGATCAGCGTCACTTCCGCCGGCAGGACGGCGGCGTAGAGGAAGAACACGAGGCCGCTGAGCGCCCCCGGCCTGCGACCGAGACCGCGGCTGACGAAGGTAAAATAGCCGCCGGCCGACGGCAGCTTGCGAGCGAACTGGATGATCGAGCTGGCTATCAGCAGGACGGCGATGAACGAGATGCCGTTGGAGAGTGCGATGGCCGCGCCGGCGGCGGTCACGGCGGCCTGCACCGGGAAGTCGTAGGCCATGGCCGCAGCCGGCGCCATGTTCGTCATGTTCTGGAAGACGGCGTCGCGAAGGCGCAGAGCGTTCGGCTTCAGCTTCTCGACGCCTTCCAGGGCGGGTTCACTCGCCGTCGCCAGGTACTCATCCAGCTCCATGTCTGCGCCCGTCTCGGACCGGCCGTTCACCGCCGCCCCCCCTTCGGTGCCAGAGCCTCACAGAGAAGCTCGACCCGACGCTCGGGACGACGGCGCCGGAACCACCCGTGCGCAGTGAAGGTGGCGAGCGTGCAGGCGTAGATGCCGATCAACAGCAGTCGGCTCGCCAGGGGCCGGCCTCCCAGGAGGAGTCGATCGTCGAACAGCAGGCTCCAGCTGGCAAACACGCTAAAAGCGCCGAACAGTGAACCGGCGACCGTGATGACCGGCACTCCGAAGAGCTCGAGCGGCGCCGCCGTCGACTCCCGGTAGTCCTCCCGCCGCAGGAACGGGAACAGCGCCGCGGCCAGCGCCGTGACCAGCGTCGAGAAGAGCACCATCTGCGCCGCGTCGACTGCCAGCAGCCAGTCGCCGGCCAGCCAGAAGCCGAAAGCGGTGGCCGTCGCCAGCAAGAGGAAGGCGACAAGGGCAGACCTTGGGACGCGTCGCGCCGAGCCCGACGCCAGCCACCGCGGCAGCAGCCGTTCGGCGCCCACGACCTGCACGAGCCTGGATCCGGTGAGAGCCAGCCCGGCCACCCACATGACCAGGCCGATGGCGCTGCAGACGAGCAGTGCGCACGGGCCGAGCGTCGACCAGCCCGGCTCGATCCAGTAGAGGGGAGGGCAGGGCAGCGGCAACTCGCCCGGCGCGCGCAGGAACAGCGCGCCGGCGGCGGCCAGGTCCTGTCGGCCGTAGCGCGCAAGAACGAGGGCGCTGAAGAGGCTTGCGAAGCCGATGACGGCGACCTGCACGGGAATCAGCATACGTACCTGGTTGCGGAGGATCCCGGCGCCGCGGATCTCTCCGCTCTGCGCCACGTTCCACGTGACGGGCAGGAGCGCGGTCGCCATGCAGGGCATGAGCAGAACGGTCGCCGTCACCGGAGAGGCCTCGCGTGGCGGGTACGGCAGCCCGCCGGCCACACCGGCCACGACCGAGAAGGCCGACTCGTCGAGACGCGGCGGCATCAGGGCCAGTGCCACCACCGTGCAGGCAACGGCGCTGAGACCAAGGAGGAACATCCAGCGTTGCACGCGAGCGTAGATCTTCATTCCCAGGAGGTTGAGCACCAGGGCGGCGCCGAGCAGCAGCACGGCCGCGGAGAGTGCCATGGTACGCGACTGCAGGGCCCAGGCCGCATCGATGAGTCCCGGCCTGTCGTATGCGCGCCCCAGGAGCACGAGGGCCGGAGCAGCGACCATCTGGGTCGCCATCCAGCCGGCGAAAGCCGCGGCCAAGGCTCCACCGACGACTATGCCGGTGAAGCCGAATATGGCGCCCCACCGCGTGGAGAGCAGCCGTCGCTGAAACAGATAGTCGCCCCCATTTCGGGGGAAGCTCGAGCCCAGGCACGCATACACGAGAGTGAGCGCCAGGCAGAAGAGCCCGGCGACCAGCACCGCGGCCACGATGTTGCCGTCTGGGTATCCCGGCAGCGCGGTCATGAGCTGCAGGACGATCATCAGGGGAGCATTCAGCGCGAACCAGTTGAAGACCATGCCGTCCCGCACCAGCCATGTGCGATCCGGGGTGAGAGCAGGCCGCAGCACGAAGACCGCTGCGTCGCCGGCGTCCCTGGTCACTCCAGCATGCCCTCGCGCAGCGCGACGGCGACGGCGTGCGTGCGGTCACTGGCCCCGAGCTTGCGGTAGATCGTCTCCAGATGAGCCTTGACCGTCTCCGGGCTGAGGAAAAGCGATGCAGCCACTTCCTTGTTGGTCTGACCCGCGGAGACCAGGCGCAGGACCTCGAGCTCACGGTCCGAAAGCGCGGTCGACTGCTGGCGCCGAGCCTCCTCCCGCATCAACGCATGGACCACGACAGCGTCGTAGTGCTCGCCGCCATGAGCGACCCGGCGGATGGCCGCCAGCAACTCCTCCCCGCTGCTGCTCTTCAGGACGTACCCCCTGGCCCCGGCCCTGACGGCCTTGACCGCCATGTCACCGTCGTCGTGCACGGTGAGCACCAGGATCTTGCGGCCGCCCGGCTCCGGCTCCGAGAGATCGTGGATGAGGTCCAGGCCGTGCGCATCCGGCAGCGAGAGATCGAGCAGGACGACGTCCGGCTGCAGCGCGTCGGCCAGATCCACGGCCTCGCCGCCGGTCTCAGCCGCTCCCACCACGGTGATGTCCGAGCACTGCCCCAGGATCCGCTCCAGGCCCACCCTGACGACCGGATGGTCGTCGACCAGCAGGACCCGTATCTTGTCCTCGGTCATGCGACGTACCCCCTCACCTCGCTTGTCGCCGTCTCTCGTCAACCGTCCTCGTCCGTCAGCGGGATGCACACATCGACCGCCGTCCCCTGCGCGGCCGCGGAGGTGAACGTCACGGTGCCGCCCAGGAAAGCCGCCTGCTCCTCCATCATGACAAGGCCGAAGTGGTCGGGGTCCCGCTCGGGTCGCGCCGGCAGCCCGATCCCGTCGTCCTCGACCCTCAGCCGCACGCACCCCGACTCACCGTCGACGTCCGCCCACAGCATGATGCGGATGACGTCCGCCTCGGCGTGCCGCTGGGCGTTCAGCAGCGCCTCGCGGCCGATCTTGTACAGAGCGGTGGTGACCCCCGCGCTCAGGGGGGGCAGCTTGTCGACCGAGATCAGCACGCGAGCCCGACCCTCAGCGTCGGCGCGGTCGACGAGCGCCCTCATCGCCTCCTCCAGGCCCAGGCCGTCCAGGACCGGAGGCCGCAGCTCCCAGATCATGCGCCGGGCGTCCTCGATACTGCGCCGCAGGACGTCGACCGTCTCATCGTACTCGTCCAGGGAGTGCGGGGAAACGAGTTGCCGGCAGGCGTCGAGCCGGTAGACCGCCCCTACGATCGATTGCACGATGTCGTCGTGAACCACGCGGGCGAAGCGCTGTCGCTCGTGCTCGCGGGTGCGCGTGAGCTGGCCCAGGAGGGATTCGACCCGCTTCTGGCTCGAAGCCAGGTCGCGATACAGCCTGGCGTTGTGGATCGCGATGGCCGCCTGCTCGGCGACCTCTTCGGCATGTCCCACTTCCGTCGGGGAGTACCCGGAACGCCGCCCGGGCGAGTACAGGAGGAGTGCTCCCACCAGGTCGTTCTTGGCGAACATCGGGATCAGCAGCGCGGACCGCATGTCGAGGTGTTCCGACACGGGGCTGCGCAAGCTGCTGCCCCACTCCACATCCTCGACGGCGATGCTGGCATGGGCCCGCAGGTCGGCGATGACCGCCTCGTCCTCGCCGAAGGTGAAGCGCAGCCCCACCAGGTCCTCCGCGTGCGGCTCGGAGCAGGCGACTGAGAGGAGGTCGCCACTGTCCGCCTCGGCCTCGAGCAGCAGGCACTGCGCGCCGGCGACGACCCTGGCCGCGTTGACTGCGATGTCCTGGAAGGTCCTGTCCAGATCGAGGCTCTGCGAGATGGCTCGTGACACGGCATAGGCGGTCTTCAGCACGGGTTCGCTGTGCTGGCTCTGGACGCTGAGCTGACGGTTCTCCACCGCCAGCCCGAGGGCCTGGCAGACGATCTGCAGCATGTCGGCGGCCGCCAGGGAGAGCGGCCCGGGGTCGACCCGGCTGAGGACCGCCAGGGCGACGACCCGGCGCCCCGCCAGCGCTGGAGCCAGCAGAAGAAGACCGGGGTTTCGACAGACGACGGCAAGCAGGGACTCCGGTAGTGGCGCCTTGTCGTTGAGCTGGACCAGCCGCGGACGGGCCAGGAGGCCTCGCAGCAGCGGATGGGCCAGGTCGAGATCCTCGTACGGGAAGCCGCGCTGACGGGTGGTGCCGAAGGCGGCGGCAAGCTCCGCCGTCACGTCGCCGGAGAGCACGTAGATGCCGCCGGCTTCCACATCCGCGGCGCGCACCACGCTCGGCAGGATCGCCTTCAGCGTGTCCCGGATCTCACCGTCGGCGGACAGGGAGCAGAGGATGTCCGGCAGCCACATCTGGGCCTGTTCCTGTTCCCGCGCGTAGGCGGCCACCTCCGCGACGTCGTGCGGCAGTGACACCTGCAGCTGAAGCTCGCTCTCGCCGCCCGACGGGCGCAGCGTGAGCCGCGACCTGACGAGGTACAGCTGTCCGTCGAGTCCCTGTCCCAGATCCATCGAGGAGAACGGGCGGCGATCACGCAGCGACTTGGCCAGCCCGCGGGAGAGCGCCGGACTGATGCGCTCCAGTTGATACGTCACCGAGACCCGCCGCTGGATCTGCAGCCCCAGCGCGCCGTCATGCGGGCCGCGGGACGCGACGTCGACCACGTGCCCCAGGCTGTCGATGACGATGCGCAGGGAACACTCGACGCCACTACGGCGTCGGGCATCGGCCGCCCCGGCGCGATCCGGCGTCGCCGCCGGCACAGCCTCTACCTGAAGGCGTGATGAACGAAGTCGAAGAGCCACGCATACCCCCGAGCGAACCCCCGCCAAGCCCACGTATGGTAGCCCAGACGTCCGGGTCGTCCAACAGCCGCCCCCGGTCGCCCGGATCCGGCCAGGTGGCGGAGCGCTCGGGCGCCAGGATCCGGCTAGGTGGCGGAGCGGTCGGCCGCCAGGAGACCGCGACGCTCGTAGACCTCCCGGGCCTCGCGCACCAACTCGGCGCAGAACGGCGCCGCGGCAGCCTCGAGACGATCGGCGATGGCCGCAAGCTGCGCGCCCGTGGAGCGGTGCGGGCGTAGCGCCTCGTAGATGGCCAGCACCTCGTCGTCGAGCAGCACGGTCAGCTCCGCCGCGCGGCGCAGGTTGGCCGCCAGCTGCGGGTTTCCGTGCGCTTCGGCGTCGTCGGCCTGGCGGCGCAGCGTATCGGGATGGATGCGAACATCGTCCGGCGTCACCTCGCCGGCCAGCACCGCCTCCACGGTCACCGTGTCCAGGTCGCGTCCGGAACAGGCGTGCATGGTCACTGCGACACCTCCAGGTCGATCGGGGGCCGCGGGCAGCAGGCGCGGCGCTCCACCGCCACCATCGCGACGGCACGCGCGTGATAGCGCGACCCGATCGCTTCCTCCGTGTACGGGTTGAGCACCGGGATGGGCGTCATGCCCTTGGCATGCCGGGCTGCGTTCTGGCCGAGCGTACGGTACATGGCCGGCGTCACCAGCGGCGCGATCGAGTACAGCTCCAGGCTGGCCAGCGGCGGAAGGTCGCGACGGTGGATCAGCGCCGTACCTTTGGCCTGCAGGCCGACGGCGATCCCGGAGCCGGCCAGCCGAGCGGCCGTGAGACCGATCATGCCGAGGTCGATGGTGGAACAGACGCGGACCACCCGGCCGACGCAGCCCTCTTCCTCGAAGCCGGCCAGGATCTGCCGCAGGACTTCTCCGACGGGCAGTCCGGAGAGGGTCACCCAGAGGTCCTTGCCGAAGGCCGGCGAGACGCCTATGCAGACCTCGCGGGCGTCCGTCCCTTGTCCGGAGGCGCCCGCCTCGGCGAGCTCCACATGCCGCTCATGCAGTGCCTGTTCCGCCAGCAGGTCCTCTATCGACGCCTGCTGGCGGATTGCGGCGATCTGCGCCGCGCGCGCCGGCGAGAGATCGTAGCCGGTGCCGGGGCCGGCGTAGTCGTTGGGATCGGTCACCTTGGAGAGCAACCGCATGTCCTCGTCGAAGATGGCGGCGGTCTGCAGGTAGTCGCCCTTGACACGCTCCCGAGCCATGGCCAGCACGCGCTCCGCCTCCTGGTCGAAGCCGGTCCGAGCCAGCGCGGCGACCACGTCGAGGATGCCGAGGCGGCCGTCGCGGATGACGGCCGCCGCTTCCAGGGGCGCCAGCGGGTCGCCTTCCGGCAGATCCTTGGACCCGCGTGCCGTGACGGCCCTGCGCACCCGCGCGTCGTCGTAGTCGTAGAGGCCGAGCTCCCGGTAGACGGCCTGCGCCGCTCGCGCGGCCCGCTCCCGTACGGCGCGCACGGCCTCTTCCGGCACCGGCCGCAGGCCCCCGTCCACTCCCCAGTCCCGCTGCATGACCAGGTAGTCATCAAGGTCCTCGCCGTTGAAGTTGGAGGGGCCGAACATGTTGTCGTAACGCACGATGGAACCGAGGCCCGAGATGAGGAAGTCCGAGCCGGCGAGCAGGAGCGGTACGGTGTGCGCCGTGCGCCGCAGATGCGACTCGGAGCAGAGGGTGTCGTTGCCGGAGCACGACTCCAGATCGCGGAGCATCACCATGAGGTTCTCGGCCAGCAGCTCGCGCATGCCGTTGGGTACGGAGGCGACCACGTTCACGCCGTCGATGCCCCCGTTCTGCACGCCCTGGGCGCCGATGGCCCGCGCCAGCGAGACGCAGCGTGACTCGAGCTGCAGGATGGACTGCCGCTCCGTCTCGCCCATGAGCGCCTCGGCCCCGCCCCCGCTCGTGACACGCATCTTCAGTCCCCGCGAAGCGTAGGCGGAGCAGAGGAAGGCCTTTGACCACGGCGTGTCGTCGCCATCGATGAACACCTGCTCGGTGCCGTAAAGAGAGACCGTCTCGGCGTACGTGGTGAGACCTCGCATGCCCAGTTCGAGCTCCAGGGCTTCCTCGATGGAGCACTGTGTCAGGGCTCCGGGTGCGGCCACCTGCGACCCGACCAGCACGGCGAGCGCGTTCGACGGCGCGTGCCCCAGGACCGGCACGGTGGTCTCCAGCTCGCGGAAGCCGAACGCGACCGCCGTGGCGGCGTCCGCGGCCAGCAGCAGGGGATCGTCGAGACGGTTCGTCACGTGCGCCTGGATCGACGGCGTGCGGCGGACCCGCATCCTGGTGATCGCCGGCAGCAGCTCGACGGAGCGCAGAAGGGCGACGACCCGCGCGACCTTGGCCGGCGTCATGCCTGCCACCAGGCGGATGACCTCCGCCCGCGGCACGCCCGCATCGAAGACCAGCCGGGCCGCGTCCAGATCCGGCAGCGCCATGGCCTCCTCGGCCACGCTGAGATCGAGGCCGTGATGGGCGATGAAGGTGTCGATGATGTCGAAGTCCTGTTCCGCACGGCTGTCCAGTTCGATGACCCGACCGTCGTCGGAGAGCCGCAGAGACGGCTCGCGGTCGTACGGGCTCCGGAGGGCCACCAGCCCCAGCTCCGGGTTCTCGACGGAGAACCCGTCGAGGTTCACCCGCTGGGCATCCAGGGTGCGGAAGCGGCCCAGCCTGGCGCGGCCGTGGGTGGTACGTCCGCGCGTGGCGCGGCCGGCCCGGCCGCCTCCGTTGCCTCCCGGCTTCCGCTCGCTCGCAGATTCAGACATCCGGCGCCCACCTCCCGGGCGTGCATCGTGCTCCTCCGGCAGGCGGCAGACAACCACCGCCGGCGGCGTGAGTCAATGCGGGCAGCACAGCACCAGACCAAGGGCCACGGCGTACCGGGACCCCAGAGACCCGGCCACGTTGGCCCTCCCCACCACCACCTGCCTGTCGCGCAGGCCGTCCGCGACCGCCCGGACCAGCTCGTCGTCCAGGGCGCAGCCGCCGCACAGGATGAGCCGGGTCGGCGTGTCGTCGAGGGCGCCGAAGGCACGCTCGATGTTGGCGCCGATCGTCGCCACCTTGAGCGTGAGCCGCAGCGCCCGCCACTCCTCGGGAGACAGCCTGTCGGCGAACGGCAGGACGGCCCGGCCGGTGTCCACGCACAGACGGCCGACGAAACGGCCGTGCACGGCGGGATCGGCGAAGCGCCGCCCGCCGTCTTCATCGTGCAGCAGAGACGGTGACTCCACGCGGAACGAGCGATGCCTCTTGACCCGCTCGGCCGTGCCGCGGCGGATGCCGGCGGACAGCGAGACCGAGAGTGTCAGCAGTTCGCCGGCGCCGGCGGCCGTCACGGCGGCCCGGCGGCCGACCAGATCGATCGTGCCGCCGCCGACATCGCAGACGGCGGCGTCCCGAGGCGCCGCCGGCGTCGTAAGCGCCCCGCGCCGGGCGGCCTGCGGCTCGTTCGCCGCCACGACGACCGGCCGGCCGCTCAACTCCTCCAGCAGCGCGCGCACCTCTTCATGCCGGCTTGCCCCCTTCAGCAGCGCCGCGGGGACCTGCTCGAGCTCCACGCCGCCACGCCGCACCAGCGGCTGGGCCAGGATCGCCGGCAGATCGGGTGCGAAGAAGTCCCGCACCTGGTCGTCGACGACCGGCGAGGCCGCCCTCGATCGGCCGCGCCGCGGAAGGCAGAGCGCACGGACCGATCCGGGAGCGATGCGCCGCGCCAACTCCCGATAGTTGCCCGCGATGGGCAGCCGCTCACGGGCGCCGGCCGCCGACTCGAACTCGATCCATGCGTACGCCTCCGCCTCCCTCTGGCCATCCCCAGACCCCGGCTGCCTGACGAAGGCGACGGCGCCCGAGCGGGCATCGACGTACTCCCTCGATACCTGTTCCGCCTCGGCGAGCGCATCCGGCGGCAGATCGAGAGCGGCGGAGAGCGCCACGGGATCGGCCAGCACCTGCAGCGCCCTGCCATCGGGCGCGGATTCCAGGAGCACCCGGTCGACGGCGGCCGCCCGATCGACGGCGACCTCGTCGATCACCGGCAGCGGCTCCTGCAGCCGATTGCCGATGAGCACGGCCTCATCGCCGCCGACCAGCACCCCGCGGATCAGGGCGCCGGCCCCCATCGCGGCGTTGATGACCTTCGCCGCTTCCGCGAAATCCACGCCCTGGGGCACCAGCACGACGACGCCGTCCGCCGATCCGGGGTCGGCGCCCGCCAACGCGGCTGCCCCGGCACCTGCGCCGGCGAGGGGCTGGGGCGAAGCGCCCCGCGCGGGCCGAGCCGTCGTACCCGGCCCGGAGCCGGCCTCCGCAGCGACATCCGCCAGCCAGACCGGCCTGCCGACCGCGACTCCGTGGCCCGACCGCGTGTCGCCGGCCCCGGCATCGAGCGGCAGCAGCCGCGTGCTCCGGTGCGTGGCGCTCACGAAACCGCGGATGCCGGTCTGTACCGGGATGGCATCCGCGATGGCGATCTGTCGGCACCGGGAGCCGGCCGAGCGCTCCAGCCGATCCAGCAGACGCCAGGCCGCCTTCACCGAGGCCGGCGCTCCCTTGGTCCCCGCGGTCAGCACACTGCCCCGAGCGACCGGCGTCGCCTGCCCGCCCTGGACGTCGGCCAGCACGATCTCCGTCGTGGTATTGCCGATGTCGACCCCGGCGATCAGCGCGGTCCTCACCAGATCGTCATCGAGTCGAGGAACATCTGCCGAAAGTCCTCCGCGGTCGCCGGCCGCGGCGAGATCCTGGTCACCCGGTGCTGGGGCAGCACACCCTCGACCAGTTCATCGACGTCGTCCTCCGTGTAGCCGACGGCCCGCAGGCCGTTCGGCATCCCGACCTGCATCATCAGGGCGATGACCCGCTCGGCAAGCGCCTCGCCGGCGTCGCCCGGCCCCACTTCGTTCATGTCGGCGCCGATCAAGCTCGCGGCCTCGCGGAAGGCCTCCGGATTGCCGGGGGCCATGAACCGGAAGGCGGCGGGCGCCGTGAGGATCACCGCCATCCCGTGCGGGATCAGGGGATGATCGTCCGGGTACCCGTCGGCCACGAAATCGCGCACCAACCCGGAGACCGGATACGACATGCCGTGCGGCAACGTGACTCCGGCGGATCCGAACCCCACACCGGCGATGGTGGCGGCGAGCAGCATGCTGGTGCGTGCCTCGTCGTCGGACGGGTCTTCCACGGCGCGAACCAGGTACCGGGTGCCGATCCGGATGGCGTGCGCCGCCCACACGCCGCTGATGGGGTTGGCGCCCTGGTAAGCCGGCCGCAACCGCGGATGGGCCGCGGCCTCCCGCCGGTCGAACGGCAGCGCGGTCAGCGATTCGATGGCGTGACAGAAGACGTCGAGGCCGCTGCAGGCGGCCACCATCTTCGGCAGGCTCCGGGTGTTGTTCGGGTCGACGATGCCCAGGCGCGGCCGCAATGCCCGGTGGGCGATGCCGGTCTTGGCGCGCGGCTGCTCGAAGTCGAAGATGGCGACCCCGGTCGTCTCGCTGCCCGTGCCGGCCGTGGTGGGTACCGCGATCATGGGCAGCAACGGCCCGGGGACCGGGCTGCCCTTCCCGATGGGAGCGTTGACGTACTCGAGGAAGTCGGCCGGCCAGCTCGTGTAGAGGCTGGCGACCTTGGCCGTGTCCATGGTGGACCCGCCGCCGACGGCGACGTAGCCGTCGAACGACCCCTGCCCGGCGAACTCGATGGCCCGCCTGAAGGAGGCCTCCGTAGGCTCTATGCGGACCTCGTCGAAGTCCGCCGTGTCGATGCCCTCGCCGTGCAGGGCATCGAGCACCGCGGCAACGGTCTCGCTGCCGGTCAGGTTGGGATCCACGACGACCATGACCCGGCGCGCCCCGAGATCCTTCATGTCGGCGCCGATCTCTGCCGTGGCGCCCACGCCGAACTTGATGCTCGAGGCATCCATGGTGAACACGGACTCGCGCGTCATCTCATCCTCCCCCCGAGGCGTACCGGCACAGAATCTCAGTCCGGGCGCCGCGGGGCAATGACGATCTCGTCGTTTCCGGAGAACGCGACCGCCGCGGTCAGTCCCTGCTCGCGGTGCTACCGCGACGCGTCACGTCCCGCCAGCCTCGATCGGGCGGCCTGGGCGATGTCGAGCATCCGGTAGTCGTCCTTGACCACCTGCACGATCACCGTCGTCTCCACGACCTCGACTCCGGGAGCGGTACGCACTTCCCTGTCGATGAGCTCGACCAGGCTCGCGTGGTCCGCGCAGATCACATTGACGACGATGTCCACCGGACCGATGCAGATGCCGACCCAGTCGACCTCGCGGAGCTCGGAGAGCCTCTGAGCCACGTCCTTGATGCTCCGCCCCTTGACGCGGATGCCGATCTCCGCGCGGATGAAGCCCAGCGCCACCACGTCGGTGACGCCGACGACACGCAGCAAGCCGGAGTCCACCATGCGTCTCACCCGCCGTCGGGCGCCGGACTCTGAGATACCGAAGCGTCGCGCCAGGTCACGGTAGGCGGTCCGGCCGTCCTCCTCCAGAGCGCCGATGAGCGCCAGGTCGACCTTGTCGAGACGCTCCAGCTCACCCTCCGGCGAGCCGGGATCGCCGCGTCGGTCCCGGTGTTGCTGCATCGCCGATCCCTCCCTGCCTTCGGTCTGCCGATGACCCCGGCCCAACCTACCTTACACGCGACGTGGTGACTTCCTTACCGACCGCTCCTCGCCGACCGCTCCTCGCCGGCCGCTCCCCCATGTCGCCTAGCGTCATTCTACAGGCTGTTGACGGCGCTATCCGCCGCGGCTACTCTGTGCAATGACGCTTACCGGCAAAAAGACACGCTTCAAGCGTCGCTAATGAGACAGTAGCAGACGGTATGGGGGGGTCGGTCAGATGAGATCACGATGGTCGTTCCGGGGGACCATGCCGGTGCGTCACGCACCGCAGGCCGGGAGGCGGTCGCCGCATCCGGCCGTGCGGTCGTGCGCGGCGCCGCCCATGACCTCGCGCGCGACGCCGCTCATGACGTCGCTCGCAGCATCGCTGCTGCTCCTCTGTCTCTGGGCAGCGAACACACCAGGGAGCGCCGGCGCAGACTCGTCGCCGTCGGCCACTCCGACGCCATCCTCGACGGCGGCATCCGGCGCGGCGACCACGGACGGCGACACGGTGGTCCTCAACGTCGGCTGGGCGACCGACCCCCAGAACCTGAACCCGTTCATCGGCATGGAGAGCTCCACGCAGGAGCTGATCACGCTGCAGTACGACTACCTCACCGACTACGACCCGCACACGCTCCAGCCGCGGCCGCGCCTGGCGGAGAGCTGGAGCATGAGCCCTGACGGCCTGCGGTGGGACTTCAAGATCAGGGAGGGCGTCACGTTCCACGACGGCACACCCTGTACCGCCGAGGACGTCGCCTTCACGTTCAACTACATCAAGGAGAACGAGCTCGGCCTGCTGGTGTCGTTCGTCGTCAACATCGACCGCGTCGAGGCGGTCGACGCCGGCACGGCGCGGTTCTTCCTCGAGAAGCCCAAGGCCAACATGCTGGCCCTGATGGTGCCGATCCTGCCTCGGCACATATGGCAGGACATCGACCCGGAGGCCGCGGCGAGCAGCTTCCAGAACGACCCGCCGGTGGTGGGCAGCGGCCCGTTCCAGATCGTGGAGTACCAGCCGAACGGCTACACGCGCCTGATCGCCAACAAGGACTACTGGGGCGGCGCCCCCCACGTCGACGAGCTCATCTTCCGCGTCTATCAGAGCCGACTCACCATGGCGAGCGACCTGCAGAAGGGGACCATCGACGCGGCCTGTGAACTGCAGCGGGCGGTCTACGAGAAGCTCACCGACACGCCCGGTATGGCCACATCGCGCGCCAACCCGTACCGGGCCAGCACGGACCTGGGGTTCAACTGCTACGACAGCCCCGATTCGAAAGGACACCCGGTGCTGCTCGATCCGGCCTTCCGCCGGGCCCTCAACTACGCCATCGACAAGCAGCAGATCTGCGAGATCGTCTACGGCGGCGACGCAGTGCCCGCCGACACGATCCTCCCCTCGGACTACTACACCGACCCCGACTGGCACTGGACCCCGCCGGCCGACACGGCCTACACCTACGACCTGGACACGGCCGGGCGACTGCTGGACGAGGCCGGATACCGGGACGCCGACGGTGACGGCCTGCGCGAGTACAAGGGCGAACCCATCGCGCTGAGGCTGTACACCTACGAGGCCGACCCCGGGCTGGCGCCCACCGGCAAGATCATCGTCGGCGCCCTTGAAGAGGTCGGCCTCGAGATCGAGTTCCAGGTCATGGACGAGGGCGCCATGATCGACAAGATGTGGGCCTACGACGGCGACACCTTCACCCCCGACTACGACCTGTTCATCTGGGGCTGGGGCGGCGACATAGACCCCGACTTCCTGCTCTCGGTGTTCACGACGGCACAGATAGAGAACTGGAGCGACTGCAACTGGTCCAGCGAGGAGTACGACCGGCTCTACCTGGAGCAGAGCCAGGCGATGGACCCCGAGCAGCGCAAGCAGATCGTCTGGGAGGCGCAGGAGCTGGTCTACGATGAAAGCCCGACCGCCTTCATCACGTACCCGGCGTTCTACGGCGCGTGGAACACGGCCGACTGGCAGGGCTGGGTGCGCACGCCGGCCCAGACCGGGCAGGTCGTCAACACCCAGTACTTCGCCGACACCTACGTGAACGTGAGGCCCAGGGCGGCCACGGCGGCGGCTGCCGAGGGAGGCATCGGCGCCGGCACGATCGTGGCGATCGCGATCGGTGCCGCGGCAGTGATAGCGATCGCCGGCTGGATGCTCGTGCGCCGCAAGCGCGCCCGACGGGTGGAGGAGCAATGAGCCGCCGACCCGACCGGGAGAGCTGAACGGTGGAGGGCTTCCTGATGTCGGCGGGGTCCATGGACTGCGCCGACATGTACCACGCCAGCGGCTTCCTCTCCTACGACCCCTTCACCTACATCGAGGCGGGCGAGCGGCGGATCCTGGTGGTCTTCGAGTCCGAGGTGGAGCGAGCGGCGGCGGCCTCGCAGGCTCACGAGGTGTGGGGCGACAACGAGTTCGGCTGGCTGCAGAGCGTGATGGGTACCGAGTCGGCCGGCGACGCAACCCGCAGAGTCACGCTGGCGGCCGTGCGCCGGGCCGGCCTCGACGCGGTGGCCGTCCCCGGCTGGTATCCGCTGGGACTGGCGGAGCACCTGCGCGACAACGGCATCCGCGTGCGGGCAGACGACGGGATCATGACGGCCCGCCGCCGCACCAAGACGCCGCGGCAGATCGAGCACATCACGGACACGCTGCGGGTCACCGAGCGGTCCATGAGCCTGATCCGCGAGATGCTGGCCGAGAGCCGCCGTCAGTCGGACGGCACCCTGCTGCTGGAGGGTCGCCCGCTGACCTCCGAGCGGGTGCAGGGCGAGGTACGGGCCTTCTGGGCACGGCATGCCTGCGAGGGGCTCTGCCCCATCGTCGCCTTCGGCGGCCAGGCGGCGGACGGCTTCGAGACCGGCCATGGCCCGCTGCGGGCCGACGGGCCGATCACCTGCGACCTGTTCCCGCGCAGCACCGTCTCGCGCTACTGCGCCGACATGACGCGCGTCTTCTGCGTCGGGGAGCCCTCGAAGGAGCTGCTCGGCGTGCACGAAGTCGTCCGCGGAGCGCTCGACGTGGCCCGCGGCGCCTGCCGACCCGGTGTGGTCGGCGCCGACGTCTTCAGGACCGTCTGCGAGTACTTCCAGGACGCCGGCTACCCCACTCCCCACAGCGCCGAGTACGCGGGACTCGAGCGCCGGCAGGTGGTCGCCGCCCCCTACCTGGGCCACGGGCTGGGCCTCGACGTCCACGAGCTGAGCACCGGCATAGAGCCCTACGACCACCGGCCGCTGCTGGAGAACGACGTGATCACCACGGAACCCGAGCTCTTCCGCCTGGGCTGGGGCGCGGTGAGGCTCGAGGACGTCGTCGTGATCACCGCCGACGGCTGCCGGCTCCTGACTGGGTTCGACTACGAGATGAGGGTCGGGTAGGCCGAGGCGGCGTCAGAGCGCGCGACGTGATCCGCGCCTGCTCTTCCCCACATCCAGCTCCACGCTGCCCTCGGGGAACACGGCGCGCACCTCCAGCCGGCCGCCGAGCGCCTCGACTTTGCATCACCTTCGCCGTCTCGGCGGTCACCGATCTCGAGGCGGTCCGTCGCTGGTATGCCGAGCAGGATTCTCCGGAGGTCGGCGAGCGTCTGCTTCAGGAGGTCGTCGCCGCGGTATCGGGCTAGTCGTCACTCGGCGAAGCGCTCGAGCGGTCCCGGTGTTGCCGTAAGTTGTGCGCCTTCCAGAGAAGCGCCGGATGGCCGGCGATGACCTGCTGAAGCTGCTCGTCGCTGCTCAGCAGCGCCGGCACGATCTCGCCGCGCTCATTCAAGCGACTGAGGAACTCGATCTCCGACTCGGCGAACGGCAGCACGACAGCGAGAAGCCCGCGGCAGGCCGCACGCAGCGACGCCGTCCATGCGTTCAGCTGATCCCGCGCCGGCGCCAGGTCCGCGCGCAGCATCGGCACGAGCTGTCGGTCAATGTCGGTCGGGTCGAGCGTGACGTCCTCCGGGGTGATCTGCCTCCAGTCGCGGCGACTTGCCCCTCCATAGACCACGAACCCCACGCGAAGCAGGCGCGGCTCGAGAAGGCCGCTGCCGAGCAACTCGACGACGTCGAAGGCGTCGCGCGGCGCCGATCGCACGAACAGCGCCGCCAGCTTGCCGGCAGCGAGCTCGTGCACATCGACGAGAGGTATGTCCCGAGCCTGAAGGAAGCCGATGGGACGCGAGCGGCACAGGCTCACCGGCCACAGCGGCGTGCGCAGGAGGAAGTTGAGGTCGAGCTCCAGGGTGGCGGGCCGACCGAAGGCACTCGTGTAGGCCAGCCGCCACTTGCCGCCGGCGTGTTCCCCGGACGTCCTGCGGACCTGCAGTCCAAGACGACCGCACACGGCTGTGACCGCCTGTTCGACCCTGGGCCGCTCGGCCAGCATCACGTCCCGGCTCGCGGCCCCGACCACATTGACATCCAGATCGACAGACAACCGCGGCATATCGAGGACGAAGAGGTTGAGCGCCGTGCCGCCCTTGAGGACGAGCCTGGGCCTGAGGTATGGGTGTCGCCGCAGCCCGTTCAAGACATCCAGCAGACGCGCCGCCTTCTCAAGCGATTCGGGGCGGAATCCGCCGGCGGCCGCCGCACGGGTGAGCTGCTGCGCGGTCAGCATCAGGAGCTCTCTTCGTCCCACCGGCGCCGCGCGACTCTCTCCGGAACGATGAGGTTCCAGTCCGGGACGAGACGGCCGGCGCTGCGAGTGGCATCGAAGTAGCGGGGCTGGCGCGGCCCCGCGCGCCGCAACTCGGCCAGGTGCCCATCGTCGACCATGAGCTCGTCACGATGCTGCTCGAGGAAGAAGCCCACACGCGCGACGGTGACGGCCGAGTCCAGGCGCCGGGCGTACTCAACGACTGCGTCGAGGTCGAAGTACTCGACCATCTCCAGCGAGCGCCACACCTCTTCCCAGCCGCCGCAGCGATCGGGAGAGTGGAGTGCGTCGACCATGCTCCGCTCCAGCGTGGTCACACGGACTTCCCCCCCGCCATGGACGACGGTCTCGATCCCGCCACCGCGATCGTGACGCGAGCGAAGCGGTGAGTTTGTGAGAACCGGAAGGAACTCATCGCCACGAAAGGCGAATGGACGCAGACGCCGATCGCTCAGGAAATGGTAGCGGCGCCACACCGAGTACACCTTGCCGTGGAACTGCAGCGCGGCGTGATAGGCGACGACCGCGTCGGCGGCGAGCTTGCTCGCCACCAGGTAGGGATCGACAGAGGCTCGGGCAGGCTCCACGCCCACCGGCACGCTCGCATACAGCGCTCGCCGGACCCGCACCAGACGACCGGCCGTGACGTGCTTGGCGAGCAGGTTCTTGGCGGTGCTGAGGCTCCGCCCGCTCGCGGAGCGGGCGGCGACGAACTCGTCCAGCGTGAACACTGGATGCGTCTCGAAAAAGACATCTGATCGCATGTACTGACTCCTGAGCGCCGTTAGCACTACTGATAGTAGTGCTTTCTGCGCATCCTGACAAGAGTCCGCGCTATTCCGGGGTGGGTTTTCCGGAGGAGGCCACCATGCATACTCTGCATGCTGCTTGCCCTCGACAACGTTCGCGGCACATGTCGAGCGCCCGATCAACACGACCCGGACTCATCGTCTGCCGGTGCTCGTGGAAGGTGCATGAGGATCAGCGCCGCTGCGATACCGAGACGATGCAGGCAAGCAGGGACGTAATACTCGGCACACGAGGGCTTCACAGGGCGGGCATATCGCCGCCCGGATCATTGCCATGACCTTCTTGTGCTCATCGACCCTCTCGCGACGAGCCGGGTCGATGTCGATCTGGCGCCGCAGCACGTCGAACGCCTTCGTTCGACCGGAACGCTCGTCTCGGTTCGTCGATCGGTCTCGGTCTGCGCCGCTCATCGGTCCGCGTCGCTCGCAGACCAGCTCAAGTCACGGCTCGACTACCTCGAGGTCCCGGCAGATCTTGCGCGCGAGGAACTCGTTGATCTCGCGATGTCGGGGCACTGTCGCGACCTTTCCCGAGAGACGGTTCACGAACACGGAGTGCCGAGCCCCTTCTCTCAATAGATAGCAGTCGTGCCGGCCGAGGTGTCGAACCAGATCTGTCCGCTTCACGCGGAGATGCAGAGCGGTTCGCGGATGACCTGCCGGTCGACGAGACGTTCCTCGGCCAGCGTCCTGTTGGCTTCGAGCACGAGCACGACGGCTTCCTCGAGGCTCTCGCGCGCCTCTTCGAGCGTCGCTGCCTGCGTGTTCGCCCCCGGGAGCTCCTCGACATAGCCGATGTAGCCCTCCGGCACCTCTTCGAACACTGCGGTCAATGTCAGCTTCATCCGCGACCTCCTTCACACCAATGTACCACGTGGGCCAAAGCTCGACAGGAGCGGCATTGGGCCGCAGCCGCGTTGGGCCGCAGCAGCATTGGGCCGCAGCACAAGGCTACGTCAGGTTCCCGAACACGAACAGGGTGACGATGCTGCCCGTCGGGTCCCCGCAGCGGCGTCGGGGGCGCCACCGCCACGAATCGACAACCTCGGAACTCGAAGGCCGCGCGACGACGGCTCGTCGTGTAGTACACGGTCCGGAACGACGAGTGCGCGACGCCCAACGCCTCCAGCGCCGAGTGATGCGACACCACAGCATCCGGAGCCGCTTTGGCAGCGACGAGCAGGACATTCGGCACCACGTCGCGGTACACGCCGAGGTTGGAGGCGTAGAGGCCGCGTGTCACGCGGGCAGCCTGGCTCCGGCGAAGCGCGTTCTGCAGGTTCTTGTATCGGGTCTGCTCGCCGACGTCGGGATCGACCGTCGAGAGATACTCCTGCAGGGTGAAGACCTCACGGGCCTCCAGGAAGCGCAGTGTCTGGGAGGGCTTGGTGTTCACAAGTGCATCTGACACCCAATTAATTGGGTTTTCAATGACTTCCTGAACACCAGCGAGCTTGCCTGACCAGGCAGCCCTCTGTGATCACTGTGCGCCGGTCGAAAGCTCGGTGGAGTCGACGGCACCGTTTCCGCGCCACCAGCCGGTCACAGCCCGAGCGACCACTGCCAGGCCGGAACGACCTCGATGGTCCCCGCCGGCACCTCGATCTGTTCACGATCGTGAAGCGTGACGATCAGCGCAGTCGACAGACGCAGCTCTGCCATCGCCTCCGTGACGGCGCGGATCTCGCGCTCTCGCGTGTCGCCCGCCGTCACATCGGCGCACACCTGGATCAACTGGGCGGCGGCAAGCTCCTCGGGCACACCCACCACGAAATCGACCTCATGGCCGCCACTCGTGACGTACCGGGAGATGGACCCTTCGCGACTGCCTGCCGACCGCCGTCGCAGCTCGAGGTACACCGCGTTCTCGAGCCGCAACCCCACGTCGAGCGTGCTGATGTGGGCCACGGCCCAGGCGAGCCCCGGATCGACGCAGTAGATCTTGCGCGGGCCGGCCTCCCGCGTTCTCAGTGAGGCGCTGAAGCGGACCACAGGAAAGGCGAGGAACGCGTCCTCCAGGTGGCCCAGCAGGGCGTACAACGTGTCCTTTCCCACCTCGATACCCTGGGAGCGCAGCGCTCCGTACGTCTTGTTCACGCTGAGGAGACGAGAGGAGGACTGCAGCACGGCGCGCACGAACCACCGGGCGGCCACGACGTTCGAGATGTGATGCCGCTCGATGATGTCTCGCAGCAGCACGAGCTCGACGTAGTCCTGGAGCGTCTGAACGCGTGTCGGTTCGTCGAGCTCCTGTACTGCCGGGAAGCCTCCCACATCAAGATACCGCCTGTAGAGGGATTCCAGACGACTGCGCAGCTCCGCACCGGGAAGCGAGTCGGGTACCGTGACTCCGCCATGCCGCACCGCCTCGGCGAAGCTGAACGGAAGCACTTCCACCGCGTGCCCGCGTCCCCGGAACTCCGTCGAGACCTCGCGGGAGAGGAGCTTGGCCGATGATCCGGACGCATAGACGCGCGCCCTCTCGGTGTCGAGGACACGACGCAGGAAGCGTGACCAGCCCGGCACGGCCTGGACCTCGTCGAAGAACAGGAAGGACTCCTGCTCGCGAGCCGCGGGCGCCATGCGATAGAACGTCTCGAGAGCTTCCTGCAGAAGGGTCACGTCGGCCGGCTGCAGCCGATCGTCCTCGAGATTGAGGTAGAGGATGTGGTCGGCCGGCACGCTGTCCTCGTCGCGCAGCCGCTGCATCTCCTGATACAGGCGCCAGGTCTTGCCGCAGCGCCGTACCCCCACGACAACGTCGGCCATGCCGGCGATACGCGGCAGCGGCGTGTCGCGCAGTGTCAACGTGGGCAAGGCGCGTTGCTGATACTCGGCGATGAGCGTTGCCAGGTCGGTCATCTGTCCTCCTCAGAAGGAGAGTATGACCAACTTCTGTCCTTTTGTCAAGGACAGAGTCCACACCAAGGGCGTACCTTCGCCCGGTGGGCGGGCTGGATAGGCACCGATACCTCAGTACTCCAGACCAGCCTTGCCGGAATCCTGGGCCAACTCAGCGAAAGCCCGTCGACGTTCGCCGTCGCGCCTGGCGCGGTCTACGCGTGACCGCCTCTCAGATCATCGGCCTTCAACGAGCGTGGCGATCACCCCAGGGTCAAGATACCGGTAGCTCTGCGGCGGAAGGAGGCCGTCGCCGATCTCCCTGAGCTCCACTGGATCGTCGAGGGGATGTACCTCGTCGATCAGGAGCGCCACGCCCCTGTCGCGGCCCATGTAGTAGGCGATGAAGTCGGCTCGATCGATCCCGCCCACGTGCTCGTACCGCTGCCAGAGGCCTTCTGTGGAGCACTCATCGACGCCGCGCACGCTGAAGCAGCCAAGGACGCGCTTCTCGGGAGCGCTGGCGTAGACCACCACCCATTCCGGCACGCGTGCGAACGGCCGTCGGCGAAACTCGACGCGCTTCGTCCCCTCCATGATCTGCCGCGCGTAGTGGGGCTTGATGGGCAGGAGCACTACAACCGCATCCGCTTCGCCAGCCATGCTGCTCCCTCCTGACCTATCCCCTGAATGGATTGCGGCGGCCCGGAAACCATCTTCACCCATCTCAGTACTCGATCACGGGGTCGTCGTCGGCTTCTTCGTGTTCGTAGTAGTCCGCAGCGTCCCGGGCCTGTGCCTCCAGCATGCCCCGCCGTGCCTCGGGCGCGAGCTGCGTCATGACCTGCCTGCGCGGCAGCGGACCGGAGGGCTCGAGCCGGCAGCCCAGGAGATCTTCGGCTTCAGTCAACGTGATCAGGCCCTCAGAGAGAGCACGGAGGGCCGTCTGACGCATCCACAGCGGCGTCTCGGCTCTGATCTCCTCGGGCTCGGTCTTCTTCCAGCCCATCGCGTTGATGTACCGCCACCAGTCCGCGTAGTGCCTGTCGCTGATGACCTCGAGATCGTGCAGCCTGTAGATCAGGGCCTGCATGCTCATGCCGTAGCGTCGCTTGAGAAGGAGCAGCTCGTCCTCGCGGATGTCGGTGCGGCGGCTGCCGACCTCGTCAAGGATCGCCTGCCGGGGTGCGAGCAGGGCGGCACCGAAGCGGAACGCCGCTTTCTCCTCGTCGATACCGTCCTGCACACCCAGGAAGAGGTGCCCCAGCTCGTGAGCCAGGTTCAGTCGCTGACGTTCGCCGGGCACACCGCGTCGCGACACGACCGCCGCCGCCACGGGATCACCCGACATCGAGGCCACCACAGACACTCCGTCAAGCGCCTCCGGCGCCTCCACCTCTATGACATGGATGCGGTGGTCCTCGAGCGTGTCGGTGACCCTGGCGATCGGGTCCCCACCAAGGTGCCACTCGCGCCTCAGCTCTTCGGCAGCCTGTTCGGCCTCCGCCACGGCGGTGATCGGCCGGCGGCACACCGGCAGATCCTCGGAGGGCTTGATCCCCACTCTTTCCTGCAGCAGAGCCCGCCGCTCCAGCTCAAGCCGCACCTGGCTCGTGATCTGCTCTTCCCTGGTCTTCGACAGAGCCGAGCGCTTGCGGAAGCCGAGGACCTCGGTCTGCACGGACGGCTCGGCCGCGATCTCGATGGCTTTCACCTTCAGGGCTCGCGCGAGCTGCACCAGGACCCTGGGCGAAGGCGTCGACCGACCCTGCTCGTACTTGGACAGAGCCTGCTTCGTGACCAGACCCCCCATCTGAGCCGACAACTCTTCCAGCGTGAATCCGCGCGCAAGGCGCAGCGCTCTCAGCCGCTGTGCGTTCACGGATCAGCCTCCCAGGCGGCTTGGTGCCGTAGTTGACATCTGTTCTATTCTACCACTATCTGTCAACTGAGCGGCATTGACCTTGCGTGGCGGGATGGGCCATGGGAGGTGATCGCTGGAAAACGCAATCGGACAGCATCCTGACGCAATCGCGGACAGCCGGTGTCACGGACTCGTAGGCATCTTGCAGGCACTTCGCGGTCACGGCTTGGTATCGGATCACGTAATCCTGCGACGATTCGTCCGCAATCGGGACGCCTCACGGTCGGGACACCTCCGGCGCATGCCAGTGCAAGAATGCGGGGTCGGCGTGCTCGGCGACGGAGCGGGTCAGGCTACCTCTGGAGTGGGGCTACGCCTGTGCTCGCCGCAGCAGAACGCGCTCCGACCAACCCGATCTAGCCCTCGTGGTGTGACCCTGTGGAGCGCTTCCTCAGATTCCTGACCTTCCACTGCATGACAGGATCGATCAGCGCCCGCTCGAGGACGTCGGGCCAGGCCGACAGCAGGAGCTGTGGCCGGTAGATCGACTCCTCGTCGAGCAGACGATAGTACTCGCGCTCGGAGACGGTGAGCGCGGAGCACGGCGCCAGAAGGGCGGCCACGCGAGCGCACATGGCCGGGAAGTCCGGCTCGTCGTCGGCGGCGATCACGGTGCGTAGCGACTCGACCAGTTCATCCGACGGCTCGGCGAACCTGGACAACGCCTCCACCGGATCCCGCACCGCCGGGAACGGATCGGCCGTCGAGATCGCCCGGATCACGAGCGCGCGCAGGAGTGGATCAGCCAGCGCGTCGGGGTCAGATGCCGCAATGCGCGCAAGGTCGTAGAGGTCACGGCTCGCGGTACGCTCCACGAGCGCCTTCACCTTGCCGGCCACCAGCTCTCGACGATCGAGCACAGGGAACGACACCAGCGGCGAGCAGACCGGACACGTCTGCTCCACCGGCTCCAGGAGAGCCACCCGTGCGAGATAGGTGACGTCGATCTTGATGTACTGGTCGCCATACCGGAGCCGATACGTCTGGCCGCTGTGTTCGTCGTTGGTCCCTTTGACGGCGTAGCCCAGCTTGCCGGCGACTTCTCGCAGCCGTGCATCGACGCGCGGCCGTTCAGTCTGCATGGCGGAGACATCAAGTTGACCGACGTACATGAGGTCGACATCGACCGAGAGTCGGGGCAGCTGGTCGCTGAAGACATGGAGCGCCGTGCCGCCGTGGAGAACGAAGGCGGATCCCAGCAGCGGGTCGTCACGCAGGGCGGCGAGCACTTCGAGCAGCCTCTCGACCTTGTCCACGGTGGGAGCCGTGAAGCTCGCCGTGGTCGAGAGCAGAGGCCTCATCCGCGCAGCCAGTCGAGGAACGGAACCCCCGCCGGGACATACAGCCGCCACGCCGCGACGAAGTGGTACTCGACGCCGGGGCGGCGCGGCTGAAGCCAGTAGGTGCCGCGGCCCAACGAGCGCCGCATCTGCTGCAGCGGCTCCGGATCGCAGAGCCAGTCGTTGGACATCAGCTCGAGCAGCCAGCCGGCGCGGGCGACCAGTGTCGGCGAACCCAGCGACGCAGAGTACCGCGCGACGTGCTCGGACGTCATGGTAGTGAAAGAGCCGACGCTGCGCAGCAGCTCCTCGAGGCCGCCGGCGAGGTCGAGCCGGGCGAGACAGTCGACCAGGGTCCGCTCACGGGTGGTCGCCGACACGAGGACGTCACCGGCGCGCACATCGGTCACATAGGCCGACGCGACGGATGGAGACAGGCGAGAGGCTCCGGCATCCACTCGCCTGAACCGATAGCCGCGCACCGTGAACGGCGCCATCGTCTTCGACGAGAGGAAGGACACAGTGCGTGCATGCGTGTGCGCCACGCCGTGGGCCTCGAGCGCCGTGTGATAGGCCAGCACGGAGTCGGGAGCCGCCTTGCTCGCGACCAGCAACACGTTGGGCGTCTTGTCGCGAAACGTGCCGACGTTCGAGGCGTACAGTCCTCGGGCCAACCGCCGCGCCTGTTGGCGCTTGACGGCGTTGCGCAGGTTCGTCTCGCGGGTGCGCTCACTGACGCCCGGATCGACGGCGGTCATGAACTCATCGAGGGTGAAGACTTCATGCGACTCGAGAAAGCGCAGCGTCAGGGACGGCTTGGTGTTCATCAGCACCTCGTTACACGTAGAAATCTACGTGTTTGGCAGCATACCCCAACACCAGGCGCACTGCCAGAGAGTCGCCTTCAGGCTGTGCGCGAGGCAGGCTACTCGGCAGGTGGTCGCGCAACGCGCCGGTCGCCCAGATGCGGAACTGAGTGCCGCGCGCGGAGTTGACGCGGTACCCGACGGAGATGACCACGTCGAGGTTGTAGAGCACAATCGGCTTGTCGGAGGAATCACTATGCACTTTCTGCATAGTGCTCACTTCCGGGTCACGGCTCAAGGGCGCCGCAGGGCAGCGATAGCCCGCCGTACCTCCCACTCGTCCGACCTGCTGCAGAGCGACCAACGCCGCTCGTTTTCATCCATATCCCGCAGGAAGGCGAACCGCTGCCGTACCGCCTCGATCCACCCCGGGATGTCGACCATCCCCGTCAGGTAGCCCACGGCTTCGGGCCTGAACTCGTCCGCTGCGCGCTCCCGCAGGATCTGTCCCGGCTCGAAGCCTCGAACCCCAAGCCCGTCGTCGTTCACGTCTGTCCAGACCTTCAACACCACCAGTCGCCTCACGAGTGCTTCATCGAACGGTCGAGAGGCGATCCACGCCAGGTCGTACAAGTCGCGAGCCAGGCTGTCGCGACGGTATCGAGCCAACTTCTCCGAGATCGTCTCCTCGAGCTGGGCGGTCGGCAACTCTGGAGGCTCGAACCCATAGCGCTGATGTACGGGGAGCGGCAGGATGGGCATTCTCCGTGAGGGAAGCCATAACGGCCGGCGACCCAGGTCAAGACGCGCGGGGATCCCCGGCTCACCAAACGGGGCCTCGATGATCAGACGCACGCGACGAGTGCCGTCCAGGTCCTCGATGGTAAACGAGAACTGGTCGACCTGTGCTCCGTCGACCAACTCCACCAACAACTCGGCTGAGGCATCTTCGACCCCGGCGAAGTCCAGGTCCGTGGAGAAGCGGCCCGCCGCTCCGGACCAGCACTTGCGCAGCGCCGTGCCGCCCTTGAGCGCAATGCCGAGGTCGAACACCCCTTCGCGAGCCAGGAGGTGGAGCAGGTGATCCTGGGCGATGTCGATGATCGCCGGAGCCCGTCCGCCACGGCGACCCTGATAGTGCCTTACGAGGTAGCCCTCGGTGATCACGGAGCGGCGGTCGACAAACCGGTGGAGTCGACGACATCGTAGGCGCTGATGTAACAGCCCGGACGATCGCGGTCGCCCAGATGATAGGGGCCCTTTCCGCGGGACGCACGATGCATGAGTGCCGGCGCGCCATCACGTCCGCCGCCCCTGTCGAGCAGGTATGCTGCCCGCGCCCATGCTCCCGCCGATCTGCCCTCAAGCTCACGGGAGAGATCATCGACCTCGATGGTCGCGACTGCCTTTGGCAACCACTCTCCCACATTGGGCCAGTCGTGATAGCCGCCGGGTCGAGTGGCCATGAAAGCCAACAGCGTCGTCGTCGACCAGATCGGCAGACCATCCCGGACGGCGGGTGGCACGGCGGGCCGCCAGCGGACGATACGGAACGCTCGCAGAGCCTTCGGTGGCCGGGCGCCTGGAGACGCGCCGATCACTTCGGGGTCGGGCCGACGAGCCGACAGCCCGAGCAGGAAGGCGGTGGACTCTGCGCCCACAAGGTAGGGCGCGCCCGGGTCTCGAGCCAGCACCGCGCGCAGCTCCACGAACGGATCGCCCGATCCGTACGCCCCCGCCCGTGCGGCCGGCGCGAACTCCCAGACGCCCCTGGTGGCCAGGTCGAGCAGCCACCCGTGCTCACGAAGCCGGCGGATGAGCAGTTCGGTGGGCCACTCCACCTCGGCCTGCGAGGCCAACCGCGCGAGCTGCGGCGTCGTCAGCACACGCGGCTGTTCCAGCTCGAGGAGCTCAACGAGCCGGGCGAGACCACGCGGTATGGTTCTGCCTGTCCTCATAAACATGTATCCTGTCACTTATTGACAGGCAGCATGTCTCACACGACAGAGCAGCAGTCAATAGTGATCGGGGGGCATCGATACCCAGCACTCCCGCTCGGGGCTCGGCATGTGTTCGCACTCGGCCGCGTTCAACCGGTGACCGACCCTTCCGCATCCACAGCGTCCAGCCACCGAACGAGCTCGTCGGGCGGCATGGCAAGCAGCCGTGTGACCACGCGGTGATCGCCGGTCAGGCTAAGCATGTTGTTCAGCGCCAGGTAGGCGACCAGCGCGTAGTGGAAGGCGGCCTGCGCCGAGCCGCGAGCGGCATGGCCTTCGTCCAGATCCGCATGGACCGCGTGGATCGCTTCGATGGCGTGGCGGCTCTTCTCCGCGACATACTCGAGCGGCGGCCCAGTGCGCTCCTCGACACGCTGGTACGCGCCGGCGTTCGAATCGCCCAGGATCTCGTCGAGGTCGAAATCGTCGTCGAGCGCGCCGCCGGTCACCACCCCGCCCGTTCGGCCGCGTGGAGCAGCTTCATGAGGCTGCGTTTCTGCTTGT
>Ga0172371_10001506_pt1 | contig 37074 bp, 34 predicted proteins | sample Lak12m_FD_114543 | JGI IMG/M metagenome (GOLD analysis project Ga0172371, IMG submission 114543) | Freshwater microbial communities from Kabuno Bay, South-Kivu, Congo - kab_022012_12m | ecosystem: Environmental > Aquatic > Freshwater > Lake | place: Democratic Republic of the Congo: South-Kivu... | reverse complement strand
TAACCAGTCTTTCTTCGAAAAGATCATGGTTGACCAAAAACAAATTACCGAGATAAAATGGCGTGCGCCGTTTAGCTCGTTATATCGGGATAAACGTGATTCTGGTTTACCCCCCTATGGAGCTCCTGACGAGGTCTTAGCCAGACTGCCAGGATTCATTCAAGAATTTAGCTCGAATCCTATTTTACCAGATTTTTTGTATGAATTACAGCCAGAATTAGCCTCAAAAATGCCCCAGACGACAAAATAGGCCACTTTTACCCCTAAATTACCTCTAAGTTACCTTCTTTTAACTATTGTTAAGTAGGCATTTTACCTGTACAATTATGCATAATAGGATTTCTTATAAAAAAGTGACCAAAAATGCCAAAAGACGATAAAAGGTTGCCGGAACTATTGACTATTGCGCAGGTGGCAAAAATCCTTAATGTCCACCCGACTACGCTTAGGCGATGGGATAAGAAAGGAAAGCTAAAAGCAATCCGTGTAGGCACAAGACGCGGTGTTGGCGAAAGACGCTATCACCGAGAGGACATTATTAAGTTAATAACTAAGTAGATTTATGTATACGCCGAATAAATCAATTATTGATAATGATAAAATCAAGCTCTTTACCGAGTTAAAAAACATCCTCAATGACCAGCCAAACCACTTTGACGTTGCCACCGGATATTTTAATGTTGGAGGTTTCGAGCTTGTAGCCCAAGAAATCAAAGGTGTAAAAAAGTTTAGGCTCTTACTTGGCCACTCCCCATCTGTAGATGACAAAGTAAAGCCGGATTTGTTCGAACCAGTCGCTTTTTATAAGACGAATTTGCGCGAAGACCTAGAAAACGAAGAATTTACCTCTAAAAAATCACAGGCAGTAAAAGACCTTATCTCCTTCCTAGAGAAAGAGATCGTTGACGTTAAACTTCTGGAAAAGCCATTTCTACATGGCAAGGCTTATATCTTCGATGACCTGGCTATCATTGGCTCTAGCAACTTTACCTATTCTGGACTTGCCGGCAATACGGAATTAAACGCAGTTCTTATTGATCCACACCCTGTTTATGTAAAAAAAGAATGGTTTGATAAATTCTGGGAGCAAGCCCGCGATTTTAAGCAAGAACTTATTGATATATTAAAAAACTCAAAGCTCGGCACAAGAGAATACTCGCCGTATGAAGTGTATATTAAAGCTCTATACGAGCTTCAAAAGAAAGAGTTGGAGCCTAAAGATACACCTACAAATGAGAACTTACCGGAAAGTGTTGTAAATCTTGCCACCTTCCAAGAAGACGCCGTTAATAGAGTCTATTCTTCTCTTACAAACTATAACGGAGTTTTAGTGGCTGATTCAGTTGGTCTTGGTAAAACATGGATTGCAAAAAAAGTTATTGAGGACTTCGGTTTTTATAGAAGGCGTAAATTTTTAGTTGTATGTCCTGCCCAACTTCACCGAATGTGGCAATTCGAGCTTAAAGACTTGGGTGTTTCAGAAAATATCATCCATCAGGAGTATTTAGGCGGGGAAGGTTTAGACTTTGAAGATTTAGAAAAACGCCATCAGATAAAGCTATCTGATATTTCGCTTATTGTCATTGATGAGTCCCACAATTTTAGAAACCCTATATCTAACCGCTACGAAAACCTCTTTTCCTTAATAGAAAAAATCCGCTCTTATGGCAAAACTCCAAAAGTTATCCTAATGACTGCAACTCCCATGAATAACACTATCTGGGACTTTTACTTTCAGCTTATGCTTATTGGCCAAAATAATAAGCGGATGTTTATCAAACAAGGCATATTTGATTTACAAAAAGAATTTAATAAACACTTAAAAGGAAATACAAACCACATAAACGATGTTTTACAATCAATCTCCATCCGTAGAACTAGACAATATATTCAAGAAAACTACAAGGACGCGAAATTCAAGACCGAAACTGGCGAATATAAAAAGATCGAATTTCCGGAAAGAAAACTTGAGGAAGTTCATTATTCCCTTGATAAAGCCTATGATGGCCTTTACGCCGAGATTTCAAGAAAGATAGAGGCAGACTTAACCCTTGCCTATTACAAACTTTCCGAATACAACGTATCCGAAAAAAAGGATCGGGTAAAAGTTCAAAGAGGCATTGCTTTAGCCGGTATCTTTCAGACAGTTCTTCTAAAAAGACTGGAAAGTTCAGTCGCGGCATTTAGAAAAAGTGTTAAAAGCCACAGTGAATTTCTAACCGAATTTAAAAGTGTTGTTAAGAAAGGAAAAATTCTTCGTAAGAAGTTTTTTGAAAAATACATTAACAGCCTGGATGAATCTGTTGAAGATATAGACGGCTTGGGAGATTTTGCTAAAAGTTTGGAAGACATAGACATTAAAGACTACGACAAAGAAAAACTCTTTGCTGATATAGATAATGATATTAAAGTTTTTTCAACTATTTACGAGGATATTAAAAATATTGATGAAAACAATGACGCAAAACTTATTAAGTTCAAAGAACATCTACTTAACAATCTTAAAAATGAAAAAGCCGTTATCTTCTCTTATTACTCCGATACTGTTAAATATGTGGCGCAAGCGCTGGAAAATGACACGGACTTTAAGAAAAAGTTTGGTAAAAAAACTGCTTTTGTTACGGGCGCCAACTCATCAAACGAGCGCCAGACTATTATTGAGGATTTCTTAAATGGCAAAACTGATGTAATTATCTCAACCGATATTCTCTCCGAAGGACAGAACTTACAAAGGGCAAAAACTGTTACTAACTATGACTTGCACTGGAATCCGGTAAGAATGATTCAAAGAGCGGGAAGAATTGACCGTATCGGTTCGCCTTTCAAAGAAATTATTATTTATAACTTCTACCCCGAAGACGAGCTAGAGTCGCTTCTTGATTTAGTACAGACCTTGCAGAAAAAAATAATGATGATTAACGACACAATCGGTCTTGACGCTTCTGTTTTGGGCGAGCAGATAAATCCTAAAGTTTTTGGAATTATCCGAGACTTAAAAAGCGAAGAAGAAGAAACGAAAGACAAAACAATGGAACTTTTAGAAGCCGAGCAATTCGGCGGTGGTGAGCTGTTCTTCCAACCATTGAAAAACTTTGGCTTAGATAAACTGCCGGCATTTGCACAAGAGTTGCCTCATGGAATACAAAGCGGGTTAAAGAAAAGTTATCGGGGTATTTTCTTTTACTTCCAATACGCAGAAGAATATCACTTTTGGTATCTCTACGATTTAATAGATAAAGAGTTCAAGACCAACAAAACGGAGATATTAGATTTTATATCTTGTAAGCAAGATGAAAAGCGTGTTGTTCCCGAAGACTACGATGTTTATTTGGCTTACGATGAAGTGAAAAACCGCATTGCAGAACTTTTTAATGAAACAAGGTATGAAGTAGAGATGCGTACTCCGTCCGGCAAAAAAGAGAAGTTTTTAATAGATATGCGGGATGAACTGGAACACACAAAGACTGAAGTTTTGTTTGAAGAAGATCAAAAAGAAAGGGCAAAAATAGAAGAAATTATCCTCAAGATCAACGAAGTGAACTTTACCAAAAAGCGCTTACAGTATCTAAGACGCTCATGGAACGCTTTTAAGAAAACCCACAAGAGTTGGCGAAAACTGGTAGCCGAGATTAGCGACTTTTTATCAGATAAAGTCGAGACGCCAACAGAGGTTATCGAAGAATTTAATGATAAAAAATTAAAACTTATTTGCGTTGACTATATTTCATGAGCTATGAGAACTCAATTAGATTTAGATGAATTTATACCGACAATGGATACACCGGAGAAGGTGTACCAACTTTTTGACTCTTTAGGATATAAGGTACTTGATTCTCGTCTAAAAACTAATCCCTCTGTTTATAACTTACCGGTAAAAGAAGCGGCACTGGTCGAAAAGATTTTTGCGGTCTCAAATTATGACCGCCGTTTTCAGATTCTCTTGTTTAAACTCAAAGAAGAAAACAAAGAAGCGATCCGTACTATACCGGAGAAAATACTGCGTGAGGTTGACTTCCCTTTCATTATTTTTACCCCCGATTTTAAGACTTATACTTTCACTCTTGTTGAAAAAGTCCGCGAGGGACCCGGAGAGTTTAAACGCAAACTTACAAAACTTGTAGTTGATAGCACTCAACCCTACCATACGGACAAAGAGATATTAACAAGTCTTACGCTTTCCACTGATACTAAAAACCCAGTTGAGGTTTACAAGCTATTTCAAAATGCTTTTAGTGTAGAGAAGGTAACTAAGAAGTTCTTTACCGAATATCGGGAAGTTTTTGAAAGATTAGTAAGTGAAGTTACCAAGCAGAATAAACATCTTAAATTTACGCTTTTTTCCAGAGATGGTTCAGTAGAGAACTTTGTCAAAATTCTACTTGGTCGTTTGATGTTTCTCTACTTTATACAAAAGAGGGGTTGGCTTAACTGCTTTGATGGTTGGGGTAGCGGAGACAAAAAGTTTTTATTCAATAAGTTTCAAGAAGCAAAGAAAGATAAGAAAAATTATTTTAAGGATTATCTCGAACCGCTTTTTTTTGATACCCTCAACAATCCCCGCCGCGATAAACCGGATCAAGCTACCATGTTTGGCGGTAGAATTCCCTTTTTGAATGGAGGACTTTTTGAACCTGAATATGATTATCAAGACGTAAGAAACCACATACTTTTAGAAAACTCCACCTTCGATGATGTTTTCTCGGTTTTTGAGAAATACAATTTTACTGTTAAAGAAGATGAACCGCTTGAAAAAGAAGTGGCCATTGATCCCGAAATGCTGGGTAAGGTTTTTGAAAATCTTTTGGAAGAAAACTTGCGCAAAGGTAAGGGCACTTACTACACCCCGCGAGAAATAGTCCACTATATGTGCCACGAAAGCCTGATAAATTATCTAGCGTCAGAGGTTGGTATAGCGCAAGAGGAAATACGCGACTTTTTGGATCGTGAACAATCCTTAGAAAAGAAAGAGACGCTTAGCTCTCTTATAAAGGATAAAGCAAAAGAAATAGACGAAAAACTAGCTGATATTAGGGTTTTAGACCCTGCCTGCGGTTCTGGCGCTTTCTTGGTTGGTATGCTTCATGAGGTTATTAACGCCCGTCTAAGCCTTAATCGGGAACTTGGGCGTAGTCTCTCTGAATACGAACTTAAAAAGGCAACAATTCAAAACAATATTTATGGAGTAGATATTGATCCGGGGGCTTCCGAAATTGCCAAACTTCGTTTGTGGCTTACTTTAGTTGTTGACCACAATCTTTCGGAAATAGAACCGCTTCCTAACCTTGATTACAAGATTATGGTCGGAAATTCTTTACTTGATGAATTTATGGGGGTAAAGCTCTTTAATTTTGAGAAAGCAAGACAACAGACCAATGGTAAAAAAATACTTAAACTTTTTGAAGATGAGGTACGACAAGTTTCGATGTTTGACGATGATAATAAATCCAATATCCTAAAAGCTCTGCAACAACTCCATGTTTTATATTTCAAAGAGTCAGACCCTGTAAGGAAAAAGCAAATTAAAACTCAAATAGACAAGATCGAGTTTGACCTTATTGAAGTAACAGTTAAAGATGAGGTAGGTAAGCTGGAATCACAAACAAAACAGATCGCAGATAAATTCCTCTATGCCGGTGTGGGAATTCCGGCAGGAGAAGCAGAGAGAATTTCAAAACTGTCATCTCAACAAGCACAGATTTTAGAAACTTTTAATGAGATAAAGAAAAGTAATGTTAAACCATTTTTCTTATTTCAACTCCATTTTTCAGATGTGTTTGAAAGGAAAGGTGGTTTTGATGTTGTCATAGCAAACCCTCCATATATTTCTGCAAGAGAATACGCGAAACGTTCTACATATAAAGATGAAAGAAATATCCTAAAAAGAAAATTTACAGAATTAAAAGGAGCTTTTGATATTTATATTGCCTTCATTCTTAGAGGTCTTGAATTGATAGATAGGAATGGTATTTATTCTTGGATAATTCCCAATAAATTTTTATTGGCTAGATACTCAAAAGAAGTCTTAGGCCTTCTTAAAAACGAAGGCTTGCAGAAAATACTTGATGTTTCAGACGTTCATGTTTTTGAGAACGTTGGTGTTTATCCAATTATTCTCTTTGGGGATAAAAGTTATAAAGGCGAGTATGTAATGGAGGAAATCGATAATTTATCTAGTCTTGGTATAAATCACCTCATCGTATCTAATAATAAAAAGTTTAAAAGCTATAAAACCATAGCAGATTTTGGCCTAAAGGTAAGTAGTGGTACCACAGGTTTTCAAGCAGAACAGGTAAAGTCTCTAATTAGAGAAAAAAGATATGCCGAAAAAAATGACATACCTTTTGTTGTAAGCGGATCTGTAGATAAGTATTCTTTAGAACTCGGAAACGTTAGATTTTTAAACACTCGATATAGCTTGCCATATATACATTACGACTCAAAGTTACTAACAAAAGAGAAGTGGGAAATGTGGTTAATGCCAAAGATTATTATTGCTGGTATGACAAAGCACGTTGAAGCAACTTATTATCAAAAACCTGTTGCCTTGGGAGTTGGAGTTTATGCAATTACTGATTTTGGTAATTTAAATCCTAAATATGTCTTAGGACTTCTTAACAGTAGATTTCTTGATTATTTCGTACGAACGGAATTTAAAGCCAAGCATCTAGCTGGTGGCTATCTTGCAATAAATAAGAATTTAATTGAAAAGTTTCCTTTAGTGGAAGGAAATAGTACAGATCAAGAATCGATTGTAAGATTAGTTGACGCGGTCTTAACTTTAGGTAGCAACGATAGTTCTAAACTTGCTAGCTATTTAAAGCAGATTGACCAGTTAGTTTATAAACTCTACAACCTTACGCCGGAAGAAATTAAAACGATTGAAAGAAATGCAAATGACTAAAGATGTACAGACACTATTAGGCGGACTTCTTGAAGATGATCTTAGGATAAAAATACTTATTCCCCTGTTGAAAGCTATGGGTGCACATCCTGTTGTTGATATGCACGGCCGGAATGAGAAAGGTAAGGATTTATATTTTTCTTATAAAGATATATTTAAAAAAGATCGGCATTGTTGCGTTTTCATTAAAGCAGGAGACATAACAAAAAGTGGGGGTAATGACATTAGATCATTCAAAGGAGCTATCGAAGAAGCCTTAGATATTCCACTTTCCTCTCCTATAGATTTTTCATCAAAGGTTTTTATAGAAGAATTTTACTTTATTTGTAACGGCAAAATTAACAGAGACGCAAATGACTATCTTGCTTCAGAGGTGTTTGATGATAAAAAATTTAGAAATTTTAGAGTTTTTGATTTGAATAAGTTAAGTGAAGTTGTACGCACACTAATACGCGACTACAGTTCAATGATCGGTAAAACTTATGTTTTCTCTTGCGATAGCTTTGAAGGATTCTGTCAAAAAATTATTTCGCATAAAGATATCAATATAAGCGGGAATCTATTACCCATATCTTCAGAGGTAGAAAGTGGGGTCATCTAATTATGAGTAAGCAGGGTCAATATAACATTAAGGGAGTTAATGCCCAAGCATGGGCGGCTATGTCGCTATTTCTACAATATGTTAAGCGTTCAGATTTTAGATATATTGGTTTTGAAGGCGATAAACTTGAAGATTTTTATTTGGTTTTTGAAGATGGCCGAAAAATAATCTGTGAATCAAAAGATTCAATTTTAAATTATTCAGACATTAGAGAGATTCTCGATAAAATTCATAAGCACGGTCAAGTGACTAAACGGGATGAAATAGTGATTATTTGTAAAGGGGTAAATGCGAGTGCCAAAAACGATATTGAAAACTATAAGTATTTTCAAGAGCGAGTAAAAGAGAAGCTCATTAAAAAACCACATAACTTTAAAGAACAACACCTTAACCTTTTACAACAGCTTAAATTCTGGAAAGTCCCAAAAGAAATGAATGAAAAAATCGTCGAGCTTTTAGTTGCAAAACTTCTTCAGATTTGGGTTCCAAAACATACGCTAGAAGAAATAAGAGATCATCTTGTTAAACAGGAAGTTTACGATGGATCGGCTACAGGAAAGACTTTAACGGGTGAGGATTTTCTAGGAAAGTTAGATAAAAGAAAGACTCAAATACTTGAAGACGCTGGCTATGAAAAAGAAAGACAGACTGCCGAAAAAGATATTAAAGCGCTTATTGAAGCCATAGATAATCCAGATAAGCAGAAGTGGGCTAATAATAAGATTTCGGAACTCTCTAACTTTCCATCTGAATTTTACTTTGTACTAATGAAACTTAAAGATAAGCAGAATTTAAATTTACGGCAGTGGGACAATCTATGGGAGGCCTCGGTTAAAAGCGCATTTTCTGTACATCTGTTTCAGATATTTGAAAACAACCTAGCAACTAAAGATAACCAGAAATACTCGCTGGATTTTGCAGGCAAGGTTTTAGAGGATGGAAGTTATAACTTTTTTAGAGAGGAATTTATTAAAACTGATATTGCAAGAATGTGTCAAAAAATTCTGGATTTAAACCCTAAGTATAATCGCAAGGTTTTTGAAATTATTAAGAATTTATTTAATCCAAGTATCAGTGACTTTTTTTATACTGAAAAAGGATCAAGATATAGAGACGATAAATGGGAAAGAGAAGAAATCAGTAAGCTATTAACTAAACTATATCAAGATACTAAAGACGGAAAACTTAAAGAAGATATCATCGAATATCTAAGTAAAACTTTTAATCTTGTTGAGGATCACGGGGAGTACTGGCATTACACCCCTACTGCTATTTTCGAGATTTTCAGAGATTATGTAATAGAAAATCCAGAAGAAAGAGTTATTTGGTTTAAAGAACTTTGTGTAGAACACTATAATAATTTTTATGGCAGGTTTCGGTTGAAATGGAAGTTTGATGGTTGGGATTTAGCGGGTGGTGGAATTTCTCAATCAGGTAGTAATTTCTCAATCCTAGATAATCACTTCGTGAGATACATTATTAAACCAGCTTTGCAGGAACTATACAAAAATAAAGAAAAGGGTTGGGACTTTATTATCAAAAATTGTGTAGCCAGAAAAATAAACGATGTTTCTAGTAACAAACCAGATTTTCTTAATCGCGCCTCAATTCCTGTACTTTTTGTAGAGCTTAAAAGTGGTAAGCATAATGCTGAAGCCTTTGACATTTTGAGCGACTTTGTAAGAATGAGAAAGGGTATTCCTTGGAAAGCAGATTTAATATTTCAAGAATTAAGAGGCGATTATACAAAAGAGCAAAAATGGGCGCTAATAAAAGTCAGCCTCGATGAATATAAGAATTTACCAGTTAATGTTTTTGTTGAACAAATAACTTCGGATTTGGCGGCAGGAGGATACAAAGAAGCAGCAGATATTATTGCAAGCTGGATAACTAACCCTGAATACCACAAGAGACAAACGATAGGCTCGTTTAATGTAATGGGGAATATTTCTAAACTTTTAGATAATCCAGAAACCTTTGATGAAGGCGTTAAGATTTTTAAAAATTATATTACAAGCGATGAATTTGTTAAGAAAGATGATGATTGGGAAACGTGGGAGGTGGCTAAAAACCTTGCCAAGATCATAGCCAAAGACCTAAATATTGGGGTAAATATCTTGAAGGAAGTAAACACTTCAAAATCTCTTACATTAAATCAACAGATTCTAAGTTGCAGTTCGATAAATGATTTACCAAAAGAAAACAAAGAAGCGTTACAAGGGGTTTACAAAGACTTTGTAACTCCTTTTTTGCAAGACCTAGATAATGATATATCAAAAATTGAAAAAAGAATTACAAATAGGCACTCAAGGGAACAAATTGTACAGTTTGCAGAAAAACTAGCCGAAGCAAAATTATTCGATGATTCTCTTTACATTGTAAATATTTTTATAAACGATAGCGATCCCATATTTGAAAACTACCCGGATGACCCAGACGGCACTTTTAATAGACATCAAAAGATTATAGGTGGCGAAGATGATTTATCAATCGGTTCTGTTAGAGGTTATTGTGCGTGGGTTTTACAAAAATTTGCAACCCTCTATGGGAGAGATTACATACCTACAATTATTCCATTAGTTGAAAAGCTAACTAAAGATCAAAATTATTATGTGCGACTGCAATCTTGTATCCCTCTTTTAGAGTTAGTAAAAAATCGCAATACTGTACTCCCAGATAATAGAAAAGAAAGGTTTCTACCGGTTGAAATTTCTAAAAGTATTGAAAATGTAGCCTTTTCGATGCTTCGCGATCCGGTTAATCACAAACTACCCGCGATTATGAAACATTTAGCAATGGTATTTACTTATATGAGAAGTATAGATCAAAAAAGGGCGTATGAAGTTTTACAAATATTTCTTAAAGACGAGTACCCTAAAAAAGACAAACAGAGAGGACACGAATCCTATCTAGCAGATGTGTTAAGTGAGGCCGCACCATTGTACATATTTTTCGCTGAATACAGAACTCAATCCTTCAAGGATTGGCCGAAAGATTGGGAACCACTAGGAAAATTTGATGACCGACCATTTAAGAAATTACTGGTCAGTCTAGTAAAAAGCGATAACTCAGAAATCAAGCAAATTTTTGCTTGGCAAATGGTACGTATCCCCCATGAGGTAAAGGATACACCGAAATTCAAAGATTCTATAAAACTTGCCGCTCACTATCTTGAATACATGACCGCAGTTTATGACCACCGCACTTTTGAGAATATCTATCGCTTTATCGAGGATTATATCGAAGAATCTTTTGACGTATGTTTTGACCTGTGGAAGAAGTGCATTGGAACAGAATCTCAATATTTCAGAGACAACTATACAAAAGATAATCTTTCTGAAATGTATTGGTGGCCATTTTTCTACAATGGGAAAATACTGGTAAAAATCGCACAAGTAAAGGGCAATCAAGAATTCTTAGACTGGTTTAAAAAACTCGTTGATTATCCCATTGATCTTCTAGTTGCAAATGATCTTGATGTTGCAGTTGAATACTTAACTTCTATTAAAACTCACAGGGAAGAAGTGGAGAAATTATTCGCCAGACTTATGGAACGGAATCCAAAATACTACGACTATAAACAGAAGTGGTCAAAAATATTGAGCGGTAAAAGTGCTAGTTAAAAATAATTAAAAAGTAGTACAGTAATATTAAAATGATTAAATTATCGAGGTCGAAATTAGAATTACTTTTTGAATGTCCTAGATGTTTTTGGTTTTATGCCGGTAAGGGCATTGCTCGCCCCTTCGGTGCACCTTACACCATAAATAATGCCGTTGATTTTCTTCTCAAAAAAGAATTTGACGAACACCGCAAAAATGGCACGGCACATTATCTTATTGAACGCGAAGGAATTGACGCAATCCCCTTTATGCACAACGACATAGACAAATGGAGAAACACCTTTACAGGAATTCAATACCACCACCCTGCAACAGACTTTCTTATTTTTGGAGCCGTTGATGATATCTGGGTTGACTCGAAAGGAAACTTAATTGTGGTTGATTACAAAGCCTCCGGCGCTAAAGAAGGTGAACTCTATGACAGCTACAAACGCCAGATGGAAATATACCAGTGGATACTCCGCAAAAATGGTTTCAATGTTTTAAACAGAGGATATTTTGTTTATTGTCGGGTCAATAAAGATAATGGTTTTGCGAAAGGCAATTTAAGCTTTGACATTAAAGTACAACCTTATGATGGGGATGATTCATGGGTTGAAGATAAGATATTGGAAGCAAAAAAGATTCTTGATGGAGAGCTTCCTGATTGTTCAGAGCTTTGCGATTATTGTAAGTACACAAAAAACACATCTTTAAATGAATGAATACAAAATTGATAAAGATAAGACGACTAACTTTGCAATTCTCGCGAAGTGTATTTAAACCCAAGTTATTACTTCTGATAACCTCTGCTCTTTTTATTGCTGATTACATTTTTTATAAAGTATTAGGTGATAATTACGAAGAAAAAAACTCGCTTCTTAATATAATATTTTTAGTTGGCGAAATATATATTACTCTTGGTTTTACAGCGCTTCTTGTTACCAAACTAAAATATGCTAAGTGGTATAAATCCGTTTCTTTTCTTTTTGGATTATCCGTTATTTCGCTTTTAATCTATTTTAAGTTTACCGAACCTTACGGCGATCTAAGGATAATTACTTCTGTTCTTAGTTTTATTGTACTGGCGGCATTTTTAGCCGCTATAGTTTTGGGGGTTAAACATACCATTGGATATTTTACTCATAGGTCAAAAGATAATTTTACATTGAAACAGCTTAATTTTACCGGCGGAGGTGTAAGTTTTAGGCGGAAACTTAGTAAAGAAAATGTTGCGCTAGGAATAAGATTTTTAATATTTGCAATTTTACTTGTTGGGTTAGGTTACGCAGTTAATCGGATCAACACTCTTGAGAGTAAACTTACAAAAATAGAGGCAAAACTTGGCGGTCCTGAAAAAATAGGATGCAACGAAAAAGACTCTATCGAGAAAGTACGTCAGTCAGTTGTTCGAATTGTTGGTGGAGAGGGTGAAGGTTCTGGTTTTGCAATCAAAGACGGAGGAGTTATTCTTACAAACTTCCATGTTATTGAATTTGAACCAAGTCCTAAAGTTATTTTACCGGATAATACATTTCAGACAGCAGAAATTCTTATGGCAGATAAAAACGCCGATCTTGCCATTATTAAAATCAATAAAAATCTTCCTGTTATTTCGTGGGGCGATCCCAAAGAACTAAATCCCGCGGAGGAACTTTTAGCAATTGGTTTTCCTTTAGGCGGACAACTAATTGGTGAGGCTTCAGTCAACAAGGGTTCACTCTCCGGTAGGAGAAGATCAAAAGATGTAGGCGTTGAATATTTGCAGACAGATACAACGCTTACACCCGGAGTATCCGGTGGGCCAATGATAAATATTTGTGGGGAGGTAATGGCAATCAATACAGCCGGATTATCCGGCTTGGGTTTAGGAATTTCTGCGGATTCTATCAAACAAAAATGGTTAGAAATGTCTACGGCTGATGATTCGTTAAAAGACATTAAGAAGATTACCTTTGATGATACGGAAAGCGCCGACTTTGCAGTCGCCACATTTTATAATTACCTAAAGGTAAGAAAGTTAGAAAAAGCATTTGAGATACTTTCAGACAATTTTAAGCAAGGGCATGGTTTTGACTACTGGAAGCAGGGGTATGAAACTTTACTTGATACAACAGTCATTAAAATTGAAGAAGACAAAGACAAGAAAGATAGAGTAAAAGTTAAACTTTCTACAAAAGATATGGTAGATGATGAAATAGTCTATAAATATTTTGAAGGTTACTGGGACGTTAAAAATATTAACGGAAAATGGAGACTTTGGGACCCTGAAATTAAGGAAATAGAAAACCCAAGTTTCCTTTGGTTTTACGAGTAAGGTAAAAAATAAATGAACGAAGATAAAAGTTATACATGGGAAAGCCCAGATAAAAAAGCTAGCGAGTTAAGTGATAAAGAGGTCTTAATAATTTATGCCCTTAAAAAGATAGGCCCTTTTTTGACAACTCTTACAAGATTTTTTCCGTTTTCGCTTCTTTGGCAGGATAGAAGATTTCATTACAAACATAAAAAGATTACTGATGCAGACGATCTTATTATTAAAATAGCCGGTGAGAAAGGCTTTTGGTTTAAGTTATTTTCTTACAATGAGGATAATAACTTTCTAAGTGTAACCGGAAAGTTTGTACCCCTTAAAAAGGGCTCCAATAAAGATGATTTATTTCAACATTTTAGAGAAAAAATGAAAGATCAAGATTTTTATATAAATGATTTAAGTGATGGGAAAGTAAAAGTTTCCTTTATGCTAAAGAAATAAATAATAGGAAATAATAGTAGAATATGGAATTAGATAAAAAAAGTTTACTCTATAAAGCTGCCAAAATAGCGGGTATTATTTGGTTGGCGTGCATTATAGGGGTTCTCGCCATATTTGGTTATGTACTAGGGATAAGGAAAGAGTTATTTGATAAAACACCAGAAGTTTTTGCTTTCTCACTGCTGGGACTTGTCCTTCTTGGTTCTCTTGCATTTCTTATTGCCTTAGTAAGTCTGGTTTCACTTATCCTCGTTAAAAAAAGGAAAAAGGGTCAAAACAAACTATTCTTTTTCATTAAGCTAGTTTTCATCTTGGCAATCTTACCTCTTTATCTTCTCGTCTATATTATAAAACCTCTTGAGTTTATAAAAAGATTGAGGCGGTTTGGTTTGAAAGGACTGCTACCAAAGCCAATTCATTTGAAACCTTTTCTTAAAGGCGCAGTAGCTCTGCTTATTATTGGTTTTGTCATGTTCCCTATCTGGATCGGAGGCTACTTTGTTGCAGGGACAATGACAGCCTATCAATTGGGCTATGTTCCAGAAGATATGGCCATAGTAGGCACAGGATCAATGTATCCAACGTGGCCTAAAGGAACTAAGGGGAAAAGTCCTAAAGACTTAGCCAAGGAAGTTGTCTCGACAGCAGGGTTTTTACACTATCCAAACGGAATAGTTATCAGTGGAAAAAGGTTTTTTGGACACACATTAGGTAGAGGGGATATTATCACTTGGGAAAATGACGCTACTAGAGCTTTAACCAGTCAAGATGGTGGTACTCCCGCCGGTTTATTAAAAAGGTTAATTGGACTTCCGGGGGATACAATTGAACTTAGAGACGGAGTGATGTATCTAAATGGTGAGCCACAAAAAGAACCATACATTGCAAGACCACATTCTTCTTTCGGCGAAAAATTCTTAAAAGAATGTCAAGTAATTACTGTTCCCGAGGGCGAAGTGTTTGCTATGGGAGACAACAGAAAAGGAAGTGCAGACTCAAGAGAAATAGGATTTGCCCCAATTAAAGATATAAATTATGTTCTTCCTTTATCCAAGCAAAAGGGTATTTTGGATAAAAATTGGCGAGATACAGCAAAGGATTTGGACGTATCTTCAAAAGTAAGGCTTGATAAAACAAGATACGTTGAATTGTTGAACGAGAAAAGAAAAGAAGCTGGGGCAAGACCTCTGAAATATCAACCCCTTTTAGAAAAGTCCGCTTTCAAAAGAGGCGAGGTAATTTTGAAATATGATGACTTTTCCTATGAGGCTACCAGAAGCGGCTATACACAACTTAAAGCAATGAATGAAGTTGGCTATTCAAACATCGTTTATGGTGAAGCACCTACCCTTGGTTATTACGAAGCGGAGGAGTTGATAGAAAACCAGTTTGAGTTCCCCGATACCAAGAAATTTCTATTGAATAAAGAGTTTCAAGAAATTGGAATATCGGAAGTTGAAGGAAAATTAAATGGCTGCCCAAGTCAAGTAATGGTTCAACAATTCGCTGGGTATGTTCCACCAAATTACAAGACAGAAGATACAGAATCTTGGAAAACTAACCTTTCTAGGCTAAGAGAAATACAACCAAGTTGGGCTCGTCTAAAAGACAATGCTAGTTTTTACCAAAAGAACAAAGCCGATGTTGATAGAATCAATGAAATAATATCAGTAAGAATAGCAAATATTTCAACAATCGTTGCAAGAATGGAAGCTAATCAGTGGCTTACGGCAACGGAGCAAAGAATGGTTAATCAAGATGTAGCTTTATATAATGAACAGGAAGCGTTAGCAACAAGATTGAATAGTCAGTAAAAAATTTAAGGAGACTGCTAATAACTTAATCCGTCCACGCAACGCCCCTAATTCCAGCTTTTTCAAAAAGCTGTTGAAGTTTTTTTACCTCTTTGTTGTTTTGAAGTATTTTAATGCTCTTAAAATCACTGCCAATTTCAATAAACCCTTTACCCCAGCAGTATTGTTTGAGTTTGTTAATTTCGGTGAGAGCTTCAATTTTGGCTTTTCGCTCCTCCGGTGTCATTGAGTCAAAGATGGCCTTAAACCCTGAAATATCCATAATGATTATTCTTTAGATAAAACAAAGAAACGCCCAGCCCATTTCATTTGTCTTGATTGTTGATGGTTGTTAGCAAGGTCCTCTTTGGGAAAGTCTCGCTTTAAGTCTAGCCGATGAAATAAACTCTCCCACCACCAGCGCGGCTTCATGGTAATATGCGAAGGGTCGCCTTTGCCGCCTCTTGATTCAATATGGTCTGTTCCGGCTGTGCAGATAAGCAAAAACACAAAGCGTTTGGCCACTCTATGCAGTTCTTTGACCGCTTTGAATAAATCATCCTCTGGTATATGTTCTAAAAGTTCAGTACCAATTACTAAGTCAAAACTATTATTTTCAAATTTTGAAAGGTCACGGACATCGCCCTCTATAATCTCTTGCGTTACAGCGCGGCTTACCGCATAAGGGGAATATTCGACACCGGTTGCCGGTACTCCGAGCTCTTGAAAGCGTTTTACTACAAAGCCATAAGCACAGCCGACATCTAAGACACTCTCCGGCTTAAATAACTCATTAGTCCAAGTTGCAAAAGTATTTAGAAGCCCGTCTGCTCTGGCGTATGAATCATAAGCAATCTGGTTTTTACCTTCGAAATAATCTTTGTTGTAAAAATCTTTAGTTATCAGCATAAATAGCTTTTAATCGTTCAATAATAGGAATAACGCAGGAATCCCAAGAAAACTTCTCTCTGACAATTTCAGAAGTTTTTAATGCTTTCTTTTTCTCCTCTTTGTAGTTTTCAAACACAAAGCGCATTTTTGCTTGCAGGTCATCAAGTTTTGGTATTGCCCATTTGTTGCCGTCTAAATAGACATAGGAAGTTTTGGCTTCGCCTTCTTCCCAATCAACAAAATGGACTCCGGGGAAAGGATCGCCGTTATCATCTCTTAAAGTTTCATTTGGTGCGCCGTATCCGGTGGTAATTACTGGAAGCCCGCAAGCAAGGGCTTCAAAAATAGGTAAACCCCAACCCTCACCATGAGTAGGTAAAACAAAACAATTACCGGCAGTGTAGAAACAGCCTAATTGTTCTGTAGGCAAAATATCCTCTTTGACATAAACTCTGGCGCCCTCTCTAGGCGCTTTGATTGCCTCAATTTCTTTTTTCACCGGTTGAGAGAGTGCAGAAGACATGGTTTTAACAATTAGGCAAACGTCCTCATCTCTTGAAAACTCATTAGTAAAGGCAATAATCAAATCCCTTAAATTCTTGCGCGGTTCCCAAGTGGCATTGGTTATAAACTTAAATTTTTCTTTAGCATCAGTTTTTATCGGTGCCATGTTTGGGTGAAAGTAGTTTGGATCAACGCCTTGCGGGATTACAAAAATAGGGACTGTAACGCCGGCTTTAGTAAATTTTTTTTTGTCCCATTCTGTCGGTACCCACAACTCATCCATCATGTTGCAGTAGGAAATCCAAGAAGATGGAGCAATGGTTCCTTCAAATTCGCAGTGGCCAATTTTATATTTTCCGGAGTTTTTGAAAAACATCGGAGCTTGCGCCCAGACTATTTGTGGTAAATCCATTGACGGGGCAAGTTCTCTTGCGTCATTTACTAACCCATCATCACTTAGAGGTTCAATTTCAGGTATGCCAAAAAGGTTTGAATACTGCGCTTTTACTTTTGCTCGAAGTAAGGCAGAGATATAATTTTTGGCAGCAATAGCAAAGCCGGTGGGCGCCTCGACGCCTGTATGATAGAGAATTGGATACTTATATTGTTCGAGGTATTTTTTACCCCACATTTCTTTGAAGAAGTTGTGGTTAAGCGTAAATTGACGGGCAAATTCTTCTTTGCTCTTTAGGGCGTATCCCTTACCCCGATACTGGACAACCAGCTCATCAGTGGTATAAACCTTAAAACCTAACTCTTGAGCTTTGAGGCAATATTCGGCATCTTTGAAAATGCAATCTCCTGCACATTCAATAATAGGCAGTTTATCAACCAGTTCTTTTTTAACAATACATAAAAGAAGTGGCACCATTTCAACTTCACGGGTTCCCGGATACTGCCCGTAGTATTCTTCATTCAGCGCGTAAGAAATAGGCATCATTAAATTAGGAGCAATAAAACCGCCGTGGAAGTAAATTTTATTCTGGTGGTTGAGGATAAGTGCAGATAGAATCCCGCAGTCTTTTAGTTTCTGGGATTCTTGAAATAAAGTATCAATCCAGCCGGCTAAATGGCCGACAATATCCCAAGAGGCGATGATTGTATCACCGCTTTCTAATTTTACCAACTTAAACATGGGCGCAGGACGCCAAGGACTGCATAAAGACAGGCCAATCTAAAAAATTAGATTATCTTGGCGCAGGAACACCGACGAAGACGAACGACTGGGTGCCTTCATCATAGTTATCCTGAATGAAGTACCGCATATAGCGGTTAAACCCGGACTCGTTCAAACCGGCAGCATAGGTATTCCAGTCAGTCTTATCGCCTGCGGAAACCGTGCCGTCTCGCCAGTATTGCACACCGTAGGTAAGAGATGTCCTTACCCCCTGTTGAGCTGCGCTCTTAGGATTGTACGGAATAACTCTTAACCTAGCATAGTTAAGACCTTTCCAAGCAGAATAAACGATAGTTTTCGCTAACGTTTGTCTTGCATCCAAAGAGAACAATGGACCTGTCAGTCTTGGCATACTTTTTTGTCACCCCCTTTCAAAACGCTAAAAAACGCCGTCAATCAGCACAACTTTATTTTGTGTGCGACTACGGCGTTAGCTAACTGAAGTTAGATTATCAGGTGTTTATCTTGTGTGCAAGCAAGTTTCTTTTAATTAAAAAATAAGGAAAACAATCAATCCTATGCCAGCGATTAAAACAATTCCTATAACCCAGATAAAATAATTAGGGCTTGTTCTTCGCTCCTCAATCGACGGATAAGTGAAAGGTTTATGCTCTGTTTTTTTGAAAAATCTTTGCACCTTAACCATATTTTATCAATTTTTTAACATGTCAGCTAACAAGTTTCAATAAACTTTTGAGAACTTTCTTTCAGCTATTTCTCAGCAAATTAGGTATAATATGGTGCCATGAGGATTCTGGTTGTTGAGGATGAGCATAAGATTGCAAACAATATTAAAAAGGGGTTGGAGCAGGAATCTTATGCTGTTGATGTGGTCTTTACAGGAGATGATGGTTACGGCTTAGCATCTACCGAAGATTACGATCTCATAATTCTTGACGTACTCCTTCCGGAAATGACTGGAACGGAAATTGCTAAAAAGCTAAGAGACCAGCAAATACATACGCCTATTTTGATGTTAACAGCTAAAGGTCAGTTAGAAGATAAAGTCACGGGTTTAGACGCTGGTGCAGATGATTATTTAACAAAGCCATTCGCATTTGAAGAATTGCTGGCCAGAATAAGAGCCTTAACCAGGAGACCAAAGGATAGTCTGGGAATAATTTTGACAGTTGAAGACCTAACTCTTAATACTGCAACGTATCAAGTCAAGAGGGACAACAAGGTCATCAGGCTATCAAGTAAAGAGCATGCTCTTTTGGAATATCTCATGAGACATCCAAACCAAACGTTGACTAAAGAGCAGATTATAAACCATGTTTGGAATTATGACGCAGACGTTTTGCTAAACACTGTTGAAGTTTATATTGGATATTTAAGAAATAAATTAGATAGACCTTTTCCTGAAAAACCAACACTTATTCAAACAATTAGAGGGTTTGGTTACAAAGTAGGAAAGGCAGATTAAATGTTTACTAGAGCCAGATTAAAACTAACAGCTTGGTATCTTCTAATTATTATGCTGGTAAGCGTTTCTTTTAGTGTGGCAATGTATAAAGTATTGACTTCTGAACTTAATAGAGTTGAGCGGATACAAAGACTTAGGGGTGAGCGACAATTGTTTTTCCGAGGAGATTTGAATAATGTCCCTTCTGAATTTCGCCCAAACCTACGGTTATTTGTTTTAGACCCAGAACTTATTGAAGAAACGAAAAACAGATTAAAAACAATTCTGATCCTCGTTAATGCCGGTATATTCGGAGCTTCAAGTCTAGCAGGTTTCTTTTTAGCAGGCAGGACACTAAAACCAATCAAAGAAATGGTTGATGAGCAAAACAGGTTTATTACTGATGCCTCGCATGAGTTTAGAACCCCTATAACCTCTTTGAAAACAGAAATTGAAGTTAATTTACGAGATAAAAGGACTGGTAGGGAGACTAAGAAGATACTGCAATCAAACTTGGAAGAAGTTAATAATTTACAGTCCCTATCAGATAACTTAATTAGATTAACTCAATATCAGAAAACTAATGGAAATATTACTTTTGAAGATACATCGCTTAAAGAAATTGTAGATGAGGCTTGCAGAAAAGTCGCTAATCTAGCCAAACACAAAAAGATTACTATTAAGAATCAAATTAAAGATCATTCTATACAAATCAATAGACAGAGTTTATCAGAGGCGTTTGTTATTTTTTTGGATAATGCCATTAAATATAGTCCTAAAAATACATCAGTTACTTTAATTTCCCACACCACAGATCATTCGATTGTAGTTGACATTAAAGATCAGGGAATTGGAATTGATAAAAAAGATATTCCCCATCTTTTTGACAGATTTTACAGAGCAGATAAATCAAGAACAAAAACTGATGTATCCGGTTATGGCTTAGGACTGTCTATAGCCAAGCAAATTATAGACAGACACAATGGCTCAATTTCAGTTGAAAGCGAAGAAGGTTGCGGAACCACATTTTCTATACAGCTTCCCACAAAGCATTCAACGAGGATTATTTAACCTCTAAGCGTTTTCTCAGTTTTGTTTGTTAAATTGCTTACCACAAAGGGGGTGAGAAGATGCAGATTAAGAGCGGGATAGCACTAGTAGTATTAGGATTGGCCATTGTTGGCGGAACTGCTATTGGCAGTACTCAAGTTTTAGCTCAAAATGGCAACTATCCCTCATTTGTTCAACAATTAGCTCAAAAGCTGGGAATTGACCAGTCAAAAGTCCAGCAAGCAGTTGATGAGATTAAGCAAGAGCATAAATCGGAGCTACAGAATAAATTTAATGATGTTCTGGATCAAGCTGTTAAGGACGGAAAGATAACTGAAGCCCAGAAACAATTGATTCTGCAAAAAAGGCAGGAATTGCAAAATACAAAACAGAACTTCAAAAATATGACTCCGGAGCAAAGAAAAGAGGCCATGCAGAAACAAAGGCAAGATTTAGAAAATTGGGCTAAACAAAATAATATTGACCTTAAATACCTTTTTGGTCCGTTCGGACATTTTGGAGGTTTTAAGGGCAGATGGGGTTGGAAGTAGCTAAGACGGACAATCTATCTGATGGGATAAACAGCTCCCCATTTTTGCGGGAGCTGTTTTTCTAAGCTATTTCTCAGCTTTATTTATTAAATTATTGTTTACATGGATTTATTGAAAGCCATTTTTACTAAACTAAAGGGAGTTAAGAGCTGGTTTTTGAAAGCATCTTTAAAAAAGAAGCTGGCAATTTTGCTTGTCTTGTTAGCAATTGGCTGGTTTGGCTACGCAAGAATCATTGTAACTCGCGGACAACAACCGCAATATCAAACCGCTCAAGCAGAGAAAGGAACTCTTATTACCTCTGTTAGCGCTTCTGGAACTGTATCCTCTGGAAGCAGTGTAAGTATTACTACAAATGCCACCGGTATAGTCAAAAATGTATATGTTAAGGACGGAGACACTGTTTCTGCCGGAGATAAAATTGCAGATATAACTTTGGATATAAACTCCCAACAAAAACAAGCCGCCGCATGGTCTTCTTACCTCTCTGCCAAAAATTCACTTGATTCGGCCAAGGCTAAAATTAACTCACTTCAAGCCGCCGAATTTAAGGCTAACCAGACCTTTATGAATGATGCCGTAGCAAGAGGACTAGCTTCAGATGACCCCACATACATTCAAGAAAACGCCTTGTGGCTACAGGCAGAAGCAGATTATAAAAATCAGGCGGCAGTTATCACGCAAGCAGAAGTAGCAGTAAATAGCGCTTGGCTTTCTTACATTCAATTATCCTCTAACATTACTGCTCCCGCTTCTGGAACAATATCTGGCTTGACTCTTACACCTGGCCTACCAATTACTAGTAATTCTTCAACTTCTTCAAATAGTTCAAACGGGTCTTCAAACTCTAACTCCTCTTCTGTTTTAGGAACAATCACCATAAATCAAGGCCAACCGCAAGTTAGCGTTAATCTTACAGAAATTGACGTTATAAAAGTAACTCCAGGCCAAAAAGTTACGCTAACTTTAGACGCTTTCCCCGGCAAGACATTTACTGGAAAGGTTTTGACTGTTAATACTAACGGGTCTGTTTCATCAGGAGTTACCACCTATCCTACGACAATTGGTTTTGACAGCGCCCTCAGCAATATTTATCCCAATATGGCAGTTAATGCCAAGATCATCACCAATGTTAAAAATAATGTAATTCTTGTACCTTTGGCTGCTGTTCAGACAGTAAATGAGGAGTCTCAAGTTAGGATAGTGAGAAATGGTCAAGTAACCCAAGTTCCCGTTGAGGTTGGTGATTCAAATGATACACAGAGTGAAATCATCTCTGGATTAAATGAAGGAGATACAGTTGTTACAGGAAGCATGAGTACAAATGGCACAAGAACAGGAGGACAAGGAGCTACCTCACCATTCGGCAGTTTTGGCGGCACAAGAGGCGGTGGAGCTGGGGGTGCAGTGCTCTTTAGAAGATAATATGCCGACAATCATTCAGGCTAAAAATTTATCAAAGGTTTACGCTAATGATGAGGTTAAGACAACAGCACTCTTGGATGTCTCTTTTAATATTAAAAAGGGAGAATTCGTGGCCATCATGGGTCCATCCGGTTCTGGCAAATCTACGCTAATGCACATTTTAGGAGCGCTGGATACTCCAACTTACGGTGAGTATGTTTTGGATGGAGAAAATGTTTCTAAGCTAAAAGATGATGAGTTAGCAGATATAAGAAATAGAAAAATTGGTTTTGTTTTTCAGGCGTTTAATCTTCTTCCCAGGATTTCGGCTTTGAAAAATGTGGTTCTACCGATGGTTTATGCAGGAGTACCAAAAGAAGAAAGACTAAGTAGAGCGGAGAAACTTTTGGGACTGGTGGGTTTAGGGGACAGACTTAACTACACTCCGAGTCAGCTTTCTGGTGGACAGCAGCAAAGAGTAGCAATAGCCAGAAGTCTTAGTATGAATCCGGCGATACTTCTTGCCGATGAGCCAACCGGTAACATTGCTACTACTCAAGCAGAGGAAATCATGGCCATTTTCCAAAAATTAAATGACGAGGGACACACAATAGTTATGATTACCCATGAACCAAACATAGCAGAACACGCAAAAAGAATTATCCATATAAAAGACGGCAAAATTGAAAAAGACGGAAACGATCACAAACAAAAGAGAGTTAGAAGATAAGTCAAATTTATGGAATACAAGGAAATAATCACAGAGGCAATCGGGACGCTTACAGTTAATAAGTTAAGGACAGGGCTGGCAACCCTTGGTATTGTTATCGGAATTGGTAGCGTTATTGCCTTAGTTTCTCTAGGACAAGCTACTTCTCAAGCAATACAATCACAAATTCAGTCTTTAGGCTCAAACCTTCTTACTGTCCAGCCAGGGGGACAGAATGTTGGAGGAGTACGAGGCGCCGCAGGCGGTGGTACCTCTTTAACATCGGAAGATGCAGACGCCATTAAAACTTCTTCTCAAGTTACCACAATTCAGACTGTTTCACCGGAATATCAAAGCAGAACTCAAGTAACAACCGGCAGAGCAAATACTAATACTCAAGTAATCGGAGTTACCCCACCCTATGCCGAGGTTCATAAAATAACTGTTGCTTCTGGTAATTTCATTTCAGAGCGTGATGTTACGGGTATGACGAAGGTTGCAGTTTTGGGACCGCAAGTTGTGACAGATTTATTCGGGGAAGGAGCAAACCCAATTGGACAATCCGTTAGAATTAGAGGTCAGACATTAACTGTTATCGGCGTTACTACTTCCAAAGGTGGTACAGGTTTTCAGAATCAGGATGATATTGTCTGGGTGCCTTTAACCACTGCTCAAAAACAGCTTTTTGGTGCAGACCATTTAACCTCAATAGCGCTTGAGGCAAAAAGCCCGGAAGTTATGGTTGACGCTCAAAATGAAGTAGGATATTTGCTTCTGGCAAGACATAAACTAAATGATCCAACGCAGGCAGATTTCTTTATCTTTAATCAACAGGATATTTTAAATACTGTTAACCAGACAACTCAAACTTTTACTAGTCTTTTGGCAGGAATTGCCGCTATTTCACTCTTAGTTGGAGGAATAGGAATTATGAACATTATGCTTGTGACCGTTACGGAGAGGACAAGAGAAATAGGGTTGCGCAAAGCCCTCGGGGCTAAGAAGAAAATAATTATCACTCAATTTTTAATTGAATCTATAATTCTAACTTTCGCAGGCGGAATTATAGGAATAGGAGCAGGAATTTTAGCTTCTTACATAATTACCAGCTTTACAAACTCGCCATTTGTAATTAGTCCAAGTTCAATACTTTTAGCATTTGCAGTATCAGCAGGAATAGGAATACTTTTTGGCTGGTATCCGGCAAGCAGAGCCGCCAATCTACAACCGATAGAAGCATTAAGGTATGAATAAAAACTTTGAGAGGGGGTGAAGTTGATGAAAAATAACATGATCGTAATTGTTGTTATAGTTTCCTTGGTAGTTGGGGCTGGCGGATTTTTTGCAGGTATGAAATATCAGCAGTCAAAAAATCCGGCAGGGCGTTTTGGTAACTTACAAGGAGCGAGAAATGGCCAATTTGGACAAAGAGCGCAAGGACTTAGACCGGTTAATGGTGAGATTATTAGTTCAGATGACAAAAGTATCACTGTTAAGTTACAAGATGGAAGCAGTAAGATTGTTTTCTTGACTGATACCACTACTTTTAGCAAATCTGAAGAAGGATCAAAAGGTGATCTAAAAACTGGAGAAAAAGTGGCTGTTTTTGGCACTGAAAATTCAGACGGCAGTGTAACCGCTCAGAATGTCCAGCTAAACCCGCAGTTGCGTGTCTTTACAGGTAGCACACCTAGCGGAACTCCTAAATAATTTTACCAAGGCGGGTAATTCGCGTTTAGATATTCTGAAAGGTAAAAATTAAAGCCAGTCATTATTAGGTCTTTTGCTTTTTCATTGTAAGTATTTTTAGTAGGTTCATTAAATCCCTGCCAGTTATTGACACCTTGAGAAAATACAGAGCGCCAGTTTTGTTGATAATATGTTTGCGGATTATAAGGATAAAAGGGCGGTGAAACTTGCCTTCCCCACCATTGCTCCTGAAAAGTAGCAATATCACCGAGTTTTCCGCGAACTTTAAGACCTATGTAATCATAAAACCCGTATGGTTTAGTCCACGAAGGAGGTGGTGTTTCTATATGATAGACAATTCTAAGCCGCGGAGAATATCTGGATGAATCCGTTGCGTAATCATTAGATAAAATCGCTAAGTAGTCGTGTTTACTATCATTGTCTGTTGCGTTGTCCCACTTAATCCTAAATTGAGAACGTGGTCTGCCAGCATTATAATCATTTTGAATATAAAGCCCTAACATATCAATTCCCCGCCAGCGCCAAGTGTTAGGTTCGGCAAAGTCATAGTATCCTTGTAAGAATTCCTCTTGTAGTACCAGAATCCCAATATTTGAGGCAAGCGGCGTTGTTTGGTAATCAGAGGCGTCAAGAGTAGCGCCAAAGTCAACATGATCTACCTTGCAACTACCTAACCCATGGGGTACTTGATCTTGTCCAGACAAGCCGTCCCCGTAAGATAAGTCTAAGGAAAAGTCCATTTGCACATCATCAATTACGGCATTAGCAGGAAGTCCGGTAATGGGAAAAGATACAAACCCTCGCCATGAGCCGTTTGTTGAGCGATCACCGACCCAGAAATTAGGAGAGATACTATCTACAGTATCGCCCAAGCCATTAACGGGCGGATTATCGGTAATGTCGCCGTCTAAAGAAGCTGTTGAATAAACAGTCAATAAACTTTGTGTTTGGGTGTTGTAAGTAAAGATTCGATATGAAATATCGTAAATTTTTATAGTTACACTATCTTGAGAGCCTACAGCAGAGACAGGGCCAATTCTGATGGCCATACTTTCAAAGTTCGCCTTTGTCCATAAACCATCTGTTGTTAAAATATTGGCCAAGACTTCCCACTCAAAAGTAGTAGGGTCAGTTATAGAAACAATGCCTGTCCATAATCTTCTTGTGGTTGAGCCGTTTATAAGTTTTACTTCCCATGTGTCATTAACAAACCCAGAAGTCCCAAGTTTTAGCGTTAAACGCACTCCGAAGATTGCCTCATTTGCACCAAGAGTTATCGTTTGACCGGAGAATTGAACATAGTTTGGAATTTTTGGTTTTGGTTGGTTATCAGCAAAAGTAGTTAGACTACCATCAAAGGCGTTTGTTTCATTGCGCCAGTGGCTTGATGGGTCTGAAAAATTTGTCGGTTTAACATCTTGATAGTTCATTGGTCAATCGTTGGTAGTAAAGCGTTTTCTGCGGGTTTAGGAGGCTTTGCTTGCCTCTTTATAACCTTACCGGCAGAAACTATATGTTCTTTAGGATTTTTCTTTATTTCTTCCGCTTGCGCTTCAGTTACTTCAATAAAACGGCTTTTATTCTCATCAGCTATTACAGCGTCAAATTCTGCTTTGACAACAAATTGAATTTCGCCGTTTTCATCAAACTGTATAAAGTGTTTCATTTTTTAACTCTTCATAAATAAAGCGTACACATCAAGAGAAATGGACGCGTTAGGATCGCCGTCATAAAGATAAACAGTGTCTCGGTTGATAGTAATTTTTGGTATTCTTGTTTGCTTCCAATAGCCGTTAATCCGAAAAACAATATCCGCCGCAATCTCTGATATTATTTGAATAATCCTGTTGCTATCGAGTTTAACAGTCATAGTGTAGCCATTCCTTCCGTCAGCACCCGGACTTGAAATGTCAAAGTAGCGGTTAGCACTTGAGCCGTTGGCTCTTGCTCCGGCAATTCTCGCGGCTCCGGTGTTTGCGTTTTCGATATAAAGTTCTACGCTGTCTGCGTTAGATGGAATAAGCGATGAGAGGTCTAAGTTTTGCCATGTTGAGTTTGCCGAGTTTTGGGCAGAAGCAAGGGTTTCTGTAAAGTGCATACCAAGACCGGACTGGTCAAGAGCGGGCGTATTTAAGTATGCGCCCATGATTGATATAAACTCATGGTCGGAAAAAACCGGAAATACGGCTTGAGAATAGCCATTGGTGTTTAAGTTACCGGTATAATTAGCGCCAGCCTGTACTAAATAAAGGTTTGTACCCTTTACTAAAGCACCAATTTTGAAAGCGTCAAAATAAAAATTGTAGCCAGTGGACGAAGCGTTTTTGTCGCTTCTTAAAACTATCTTTATACTATGAGTACCGGCAGAAAGTCCCACTTTTTCATAAACCAAAAAGCGGGTTAAAAGTAAAGCGGAGTAAAGATCAATAGTTGAATCCAAAACATCATCAATATAAACATCAATCTTGCCCATGTAGGGTCCCTTTGCGGAGAAAATGCCTATTCTTACGCCTGTAAACGAATAAGTTAAATAATCAGCAGGCGTTAAGGTAGTGTGATAAGAGCGGTTGTAAAACTGCATGGAAGAAACTGAATAGCTCCAGCTTCCCACATAAGAAATAGCCGCGTCTAAATCATCAACAATCACTCTTAATTTATCTGCATCAACGGAATTATCAGGATGGTCAAGCTCTCCCTGTGTGCGGTGAGATTCTAAAACTTCCCCTGTTTCAGAATGGGCGGACGGGTCTTGGTCGTGAGCCAGAATTTTATTGTCTATCTCTTGGCCTATGGTTGTTGTATCTGTGGCGCTTTTTGCCAAAGCTCCCCAGCATATTGCAGGCATTAACAAACTCCTTTCGAAAACGCAACATCATTTGAACACAATCGCACTATGCACATACCCTCTCGATACTCACTCCAAAGTGTCACCGAACCGATCTTTAGTCGGTACTTAGTAAACTCAATATGTAGTCTGTTTAATATTCTAGTCATACAAGTTATAGAGCCGCGCCCAATGGATAAATACTTTCAACTATGCTACCTGCGGGAACAAACACTGGCTCCCACGAAAGATTAACCTCGTCGCAGTCTGGATCAGTATTGTTAATAACGCCGTTATAAGTAACCCAGATATTGTCAAACCAAAGATCACCTTGAACATCGTTTAAGTCTAAGGAAAGTTCCCAATTAGCAGGAACGCCAAGAGGAAGCGGAATAGATAAAGTTTGTGTAGCCCAACCGCTTACAAGAGGAATTGAAATAACATTTTCGTCTGTGATATTTTGCCCGCCATAATACCTGTTTACTCGAAGGATTAGTTTTGCATAAGGATTGCCGCCGGCAGAAGTTAAATTGGATTTTCTTGATAGTTGAAAAGTTAAAGGAAAGGTTGGTTTTTGATTTTTTGTTTGTCGGATTATAAACGCAGTGGCGCTTCCAGTTAAATTGACATGACCGACCAAATACTGATGATAAAGGGATGGATCAGCAAAACCCCCGATGATGTTTTTAATTCTGTATGCTTGGTCTTGAACAAAGAGATTATATCCGTTCATTCCGGGGACATCTCCGGCATCAACCCAAGATTGTTTTTGTAAAGCGCTAAACTCCGACCAGCTTTGAGCAAGCCTGAAAAGATAAGATATTTCTCTCAAGGAATAATATCTTGAGCGGGTTAAAAAACGGGGATTCTTACCAATAGAACAGAAGAAGGAAAAATCGTACATCTTCAAGGTCTTGTTGTAATAAATCTCAAGACCGGCTGGAATTGTAATACCCATTATTCTTGGCATAGTTTCTTTACTGTTTTGATTATAGTTTCAAATGGCGTTTAACTTCGATAAACCTTCTGTTAATTTTTGCTATATAATAGAAGCGGAGAATATATGATAAGGCTTTCTAATACCAGACTTATCGCACCCCTTTTGATAGTTTCTGTTGTAATCATCGGTTTATTATTTTGGAAATTAACAAATTCCGGCAACTCTATTGATAAAGAAGCATTTATGGCTCCGGGCAGAGATTGGCAGTCATCTAAAAAGGTTGAGGACTATTTTGTTGAGAAGCTAAGAATGACACCGGAAGACTTACAACGGAACAAAGATAGAACTACGATAGATTTTAGATTAAGTGATGGCTCTACTTTACCAGCAGTTTTAGGCAATCTTCAATATTATGGTTTTATCAGAAGCGAAGATGCATTGAGAAATGCGTTAGAAAATACCGAAGATAAAGTGGTTGGAAAAGAGGGGGCAATAAAAGTTGGTAAGAATGGCACAATAGATACTAATGCAAGCTATCGCATTTCTGAAAATATGACAGCATGGGAGATAGCAGATACCCTTCTTAACAATCCCAAATACTTTGGAAGCCACGATGATTATGGTTATCTCTTTATGCCCTAACTTTTATTCTTTTGGCGGTGTGGTTTTAATCCCAAAATAGAAGGCCACAACTGCCATTAAGACCGAGTTAATCACTCCGTCATGACCCAGCCCGATTAAAACAAACGAGCCGATAACAACAATCAATGCCAGAATATCTGTTGGTTTCATTCTCTCCATGCAATTATAAAAAGCTTTCATAAGCGATTCCATAAAGTTTCGAAGTATCTAGTAAACTCTACTGCTACTTCTCTTGAAACTATTTTTACCGAAGCCTCATCATTAACTGTTACCGCACGCCTCGACATATTGTGTGAGCCTAAAACTGTAATCTCTTTATCAATAATCCAAAGTTTGGCATGAGTAATGGGGGATGATGGGCCAAACTTTGCGGAAACTCCGGCTTCTTGGAGTCTTAGTATGGTGTTGTTATTAACCGAATTAAGCGGATGTCGCGGGTGTTCCTTGTTTAATAGAACTCGAACCGCAACCTTACGCCTTGCAGCTTGCAAGACTTCATAGGAAAGTTGTTGAATGGTTGAATCATGGTCGTGGTGATACCACTTCCACTCAAATTGAATAATATCAATTGTTGTTCGCGCCGCTCGCACACAATCTGTGATCGTTCCAATGAAAGCTCGCCCCGGCAAAGGGGTAACAATCGCATTGATATTTTCAACCATTAGCTTTGTTTGTAATTCTTGCATATCTATAAATTTACGCTTCCAAACTCAATCGCAACACCCAAGCGATGTGTTACTAACGACAGTTTCTTTGCGTTACCATCGCTCGTGCCTCGCCTTATCGCTCGCCCTGCTTCGCAGGTCTCGCTTTGGCTTCGGCACTCGCTACCTCATTGCCGATTCCAAACTCTGTACTTTTTCCAAACCTTGAGTCGCTGGCGCGCCACCTCATCGCTCCTGCCTTTTTTCAAGTTCGCCAACGCTCAAAGACTGCTCGCCAGCTCGCAGACTTTGCACTTGCCCTGCGGGCAAGTGACGCTTTTTTCGCTTCGCTCAAAATGGCTCACTTCAAAAACCTTCTTTATAAAAGAAGGACGGCAGGAGCTTGCGCAGATCGGCTACGGGGTCAAAAGTCGCTCGCTTTTACCACTGCCTTCGGCAGGAGTAAAACAAGTCTTATAAAAAAGACTTGTTCGCTCGCCAAAAGACTGTTTCGCTTCGCTCAACAGACTTTTGTTTTGACCCCTCCGCCTAACATTCCAACCGCCACCCGTTCCCGAACATAAGCAAACGTAAACACAACTCGCACCATTGCCTCTCTCGCCTCGCTCCGCTCGGCTCGTTCGGCTCCACAACTGCCCTTTGCTCGCAGTGCCTGGCCTCGCTTCGGGCAGCAGAAAAGGGTCGCTCGGTTCCCCCCGCCGCTTCTTCCCCCTAAAACCCCCTTCTTAGGCAACCCCCCTTAATCAAATGTATTGCCATATTAGGGGGAAGAACGCTCTTGGGGGGATTCTCGCTTAAAAAAGCGGGCAATAATCTATAGTCGCTTTTTTTACCCTTTCTCTGACGCTACGCAGTGGGAACCCTGTACCTCCCACTGCTTCGCTTATTCGGTGCCTCGTCGGAGCCTCATATTCTCCAACTCGGCACCTCCAATCCCCACCGTTTCCTGTTTCCGTTGCTCTTTCTGGCGCGCTCGCTCCATCTCTTGCGGTCTTCGCTCGCTTGCCGTACCCGCTTTTTTATCCCTTTCTGAACGCCGCTTACTAAAAAGAACAATCTCTTTTTAGAAATCAAAACTTCTCCCGAAGTTTTTCAAGCGGTATTAAGCGGCGTTGAAGTGGAATCCGCCAATAGCGGAAATGGTGCTCGTTGGACATATCGCCGCCATATTCGGCGGCTGTGACCCCCGCTTATCGCTCACTCGCTTTTATTATATTTTTTAAGGTGCTCGTTCGCTGGGCGAGAGGGCGCCCTAGGGGGCGCCTCGCCCATGTCATTGCTTTCTAATAACGCTGTACAGTCTCTACCTCGCCGCCCGAAGTAGCGATATCTTTACCCAATCTCATCGGCGGGACGGCTACCTTATAAGGTGTTTTAGTACCGCCTGCCTACGCGGGGGTGTGCCTTTTCCCCTCTCCTCCGCGTCGCTTCGCTCCTTGTCGGTTTCCCCCCTTCTGCGCAGGGGCGCTTCCGTTGGTCGCTTACCTGCTTGCGGGGGGAGCCCCCCTCGCCGTCGTATGGCTTGTGGAAACTCAACCTCTGTACCCGTGCGCCGAACCGTAATCTAACCCCTACGGCGCTCGCGCTTGTCTTTTAATACTAAGGTCAGTTTCGCGCTCGCTTAGGTTATCGGGGGCGCGGCGCCAAAACTCTTATAAATCGTGAAGGGCTTTCTTAGCGCGCCCCCTCTTTTTGGCTCGTGCGCTTCGCTCGGGGGGCAGGCAACAGCCGCCGAAAACAAAAGTCAAAGCGTCTGTTTTGCCTTATTTCCCAGCTTGCGCAAAGCAATCCCCAGAATTTCAAAGTGCCTGTTACCAAAGGCTTCCGATGTTGCGCGGGACAAACCTAAATCTGTTATTAAAGGCTTACTGCCCGCGCTGAAAATTTTTATCGTCGCCGATTATAAAAATAACTATCATAAGTAGTAATTAAATAAATCAATTTCGTTTAACTTAACATTAGGTTTAACGTTATGTTTTTTTATTTTCTATCCCGGAGGGTAGATTTTTTGCAAACGGTCCCCCTAACCCCATTAACGCCGAAATGAGGCTAGGAGACCATCTGCGAGGAAAGGTTTTACTTTCCTATCCCGTCTGGGCTAGTCCCTCGCTGAACGGCTGGTGAGACTTAAAGAGTTTTTTTAGGACCCCCGGAGGGAATTGCACCACTCTCTTTTGGTCGCTCCCACCATGCAAACCCCAAGCGACCTGCCAGAAGTGTCTATGTTTTCTTCTTGGCGCTCTTATCAATTTCTTCCATATCTTCATCTGATATTTCAGGATTACCCTTATTCCAAGTGGGGTTATCTCCATTGACTTTTTGAACTTCATAATGGACGCTTTCACCCTGCTTAACCTTTGTGATCTTGATAAACTCTCCCTCTTTTATTTCAGAAAAAAATAAGGCAATTCGGGAGGCAGAAGAAGTAAATAGCTTTTTCTCTCCATCAACTTCGATAGAGTAGCGGGGGTTCTCTTTGGTCGGGTCCCGAAAACTTGGTACCATCTTATATCCGCAGTAAATACCCACCGCGGATTCTCCGGGTTTTAACATTAAGTACGGACTATTTGCTTTTGCGTATTCTTCAAGTTCTCCCATATCTTGTTTCCTTTCAGCGCCCGCCAGCCCCTGCCCTGAACCGGCGGGCAGTAAAAAGATGCAAACTTAAGGCACTGCAAAAATCTGATCTGGATAAATTAAATCCGGATTCTGTATCTGATCCTTATTAGCTTCGTAAATTTCCTTCCATCTATTGCCGTTGCCGTAAAACTTCTCGCTTATTTTCCAAAGTGAATCACCGGGTTGAACGCGATAATGGCGCACGATTTTTGCCTCATCAATAGCGCTTCCGGTTGGTTCTTTGAGATATTTCATTGGGTCTGTCCAGCCCCTCATGCCTTCCGGTGAATCTCCTTGTACTTTCATTCCAAAGTGAAGATGAGGACCGGTAACAAAACCAGTAGCTCCGCTTTTTCCTATTTCTTGACCTTTAGTAACTTGTTCACCAATCCGTACAGTATTTTTGGAAAGATGCCAGTATAAAGATGTGCCCCACGAATGTTTGATAATGATTCCGATACCATCTGAATCTGCTATATCGTCATCAAATAAAATTGTTCCGTCATCTACAGCTAAAACCGAAGTTCCGACAACTGCCTTAAAATCCACTCCATTGTGCGGATATCCGAACTGCTTCAAATACCAATCAGTAGCCGCACCAAACGGCCAGTTAATAATCAACTCTCCCTCTAATGGTTTTCCTATTTTTATATCCATATTATCCTTGCCACTTATCGCCGTAAAAATGTTGCATTACAGCACAGGCCAATAAATAAACGACTTCCTGAATATCCCGCAGTTCTTCTTCTGATGAATTCGGATAAAACTTTTTAATCGTTTCGATTGGCAACATCGCTTATTTTCCTTTCTCGGTTATACTGACGTACCAGTCTTGAGCGGATATACCCAAAGCTTCACCGACCTTTTTAACATTTGATGGACGAGTAGGTTTTCCTTGTAGTAATCTGTTGACGGTTTGTGGTGCAACTTCTGCTTCTAGTGCTAATCCCATTCTGGAAAGACCCTTTTGTAGACGAGCTTTATCGAAAAGTTTGGAGTTTATTTTAGGTTCGTTATTGTTTAACTTCATTACATTATCGTTCATAAGCGTTAGGAAGATTTAACAGAATAGAAACAGTTTATAAATTTATTCACTTTCAGTCAATAAACTTTCTTTTAATTATTGTTGACAATTTTTAACTAATTTGCTACGGTATTATAAGAAGGTTATTTTTATGAGCAAGAAGATAAAAGAAATTAAAAAATCTCCACTAAGAAGCCCAGAAGAATTTAGAGATTTGGCAGACTACCTTTACTATTTGCGGACACACCGAAAGTTAAGTATGCGGGATGTAGAACTTGCAGCTAAAGAGCTTCTCCGAAGAAAGATTATAAAAAAAGACGGTCTTATTTCCTACGCGTATATCTCAAATATAGAAAGTCGCCGAGTAAGCAACCCCTCTCCGATTATTTTAAGAACCCTAGCGCTCATATTTGGCGTAGATCAAGAAATGATGCTTGAAAAGGCTGGTTATCTTGATAAAAAACGCCCTAAAATAGAAGAAGATGTCGCTTTTACTCTGATGTTAAAAGAAGTTCCCAGAATGTCTGACGATGAGAAGCAATCGCTTTTAGACTATATAGATTTTGTTAAGTCTAGGCGGAGAAAATATGAGAAAGGCCCTAAAAAGGGCTAGGGAAATTTTACAGCAATGTAAACTATCCTCTGCCCCAATAAATTTAGATAAAATTATAGAGCGTGAAGGTATAAACCTCGATGACTGGCGTTTCGCCGGAAGAATCAAAGAGGCATATCTTGGTGATAGCATTGGCATAAAAAATACAGTTAATCCAAGAAAGAGGCGCGAGTTAATAGCTCACGCTTTAGGACACCATTTTCTTCATACAGGCAACCACTTATATTTTGAAGAACACGACCAGTTCGTTACTTTCAAACAAGAATACGAAGCTCAATGTTTCGCAGCAGAGCTCCTCATCCCTACCTCAATAGTTGAACCGATAAAAACTTGGCCAATTCACGAATTAGCCGAGCATTTTTCCGTAACCGAAGAATTAGTAAAATTTCGCTTAAAAGTTTTAGAGGGGGAATCATAATGGCTATCGCAATGCTTATTTTTATGGATGAATCCGGCGACACCGGATTTAAGTTTAGTAAAACTTCCAGTAAGTTTTTTGTTTTAGTTATCGTGATTTTTGATAGCTTGAGTGTTGCCGAAGAAGCAAACGAAGCCGTAAAGAAAGTCAGAAAAGAGCTAAAACTGCCGGAGGATTTTGAATTTAAGTTTAGCACCGGTACATCAGATAAAGTGAAACGCGCTTTCTTACAAAAATTATCTAAATATAATTTTCGTTATAGAACAGTAGTTGTTGATAAAAATATTCTTGCAAAGCGCGAACCTTTACATCCAAAAGACAGCCTTTATATGTTAGTTGCAGACCATCTCTTTTTAAGAGCAGAGGATCGTATTAAAAATGCCTCGATTTTTATAGACCGCATTTCTAAGGGTTTTGTTGACGATTTTGATGGTTATTTAAAAAAGCGACTAAATACCAATATCGCAAAGATTATCGGGAGAATAAAACACCAAGATTCAAGAAGTAATAATCTACTCCAACTTGCCGATATGGTTTGCGGTGCAATTTATCGAAAATACAATCGTAGCGATGATAAGTTCTACAAGATTATCAAGAAGAGAGAGGATGATTTATGGAAGCCTTATTGAGTAGAAAAAAGTCGATCTCTGTGGCCAAGACGGATCACTTTTTATGGTGCCGACATTCGCTCCCTAACAGTAAGGTACTTTCACCACCGAGATCATTCGGTAACTGTAATATAGCAAATATTGGGTCAAAAATCAAGGAGAAATTATGAGAGCTTTAATCTATGTTAGGGTTTCAACAGACGAACAGGCCGATAAAGGCTTATCGTTACCTGCCCAGCAGGAAGCTTGTTTAGAATACATAAAAATTAAGCAGTGGACTATTGACCCTAAAAAAGACATCTTTGTTGATGCCGGAGAATCAGCACGAACCGCTAATCGCCCAGCTCTCCAAGAAATGCTCACTCGCTGTAAGAAGGATAAAGAGGTTAGTGTAGTTTTGGTCCATAAGCTCGATAGGTTAGCCCGCAATGTAGCCGACCACGCGGCTATAAGAGGAATCCTACGAAAATATGATATACAGCTTTGTTCGGTTGTTGAGCCTGTTGATGACAGCCCCACGGGGGCGCTTCTTGAAAATATTATGGCTTCCGTTGCAGAGTTCTATTCTGCTAATCTAGGACAGGAGGTAAAAAAAGGAATGAAGCAGGTACTTAAACAGGGAAGGTATCCGGGACGTGCGCCTGTCGGCTATCTTAATAAGGATATTTTCGAGTCGGACGGCACTGTTACCAAAACAATAATTATGGATGCGATAAAAGCCCCGGCAATCCAGCAGGCTTTCAGGGTGTTTGCCACTAACCAATGGACTCAAGAGCAGTTATGCGATGAGCTTAATAAAAACGGCTTTAAGACGTTTTTCAATAATGGTGTAAGACCATGGAAACTGCACGGCATCCTCACAAACAAATTTTATATGGGTATTGTGGTTTGGGGCGGAGAAGAAGTGCAAGGGACTCACGAACCTTTGGTGTCTCCCGAACTGTTTTACCGCGTGCAAGACGTGTTGAGAATAAGAACTAAGAATACAACCCGCCAGAGAGCGGCAATGTTTTCCCTAAGAAGAATTCTTTACTGCCCCAAGTGTGGCAATAGATATGTTGCAGAAACCCACAAAGGAGGGCGGTTCAGTTATTATCGCTGTAGCTCTGCTTCCAGATATGGTATGCACTGCGACCAAAAAATGGCGGCGGAAAAAGATTTATTAGCACAGATTCTTGAAATCTTCAAACAAGTAGAGCTTCCCGAAGAACTTGTTACCCTTGCAAAAATGAATGTTAAAAAACTAGAGGAAGATCGAGTAAGCGGAGTAACTAATGAGCGCAGACACCTGCGGGAAAGAATAAGCAAACTTGAAGAAAAACAGCAAAAACTCCTTGATGACCGGCTAGAAGGTCTTATTGATAAAGAGCTATGTTATCAGAAGCTATCCCTTATCAAAAGGGACATTGACCTTGCCAACGTAAGGCTTAATGAAATCCAACAAGAGAACGACGCCAGCTTTGTCGCTCTTAATAAAACAATTGATGTTTTGGGAAATATCTACGAGATATACAAAATGTCCGACCCACCAAGGCGCACTCTTTATAACCAGTCTTTCTTCGAAAAGATCATGGTTGACCAAAAACAAATTACCGAGATAAAATGGCGTGCGCCGTTTAGCTCGTTATATCGGGATAAACGTGATTCTGGTTTACCCCCCTATGGAGC
>Ga0172371_10001505_pt1 | contig 37075 bp, 41 predicted proteins | sample Lak12m_FD_114543 | JGI IMG/M metagenome (GOLD analysis project Ga0172371, IMG submission 114543) | Freshwater microbial communities from Kabuno Bay, South-Kivu, Congo - kab_022012_12m | ecosystem: Environmental > Aquatic > Freshwater > Lake | place: Democratic Republic of the Congo: South-Kivu... | reverse complement strand
GACGCGCTCCATCCTGACGCCATCTACCGCCTCAACATTGACAACGACGGAGACTGCCTGACGGACATCGCGATCAGTTACGTGTTCTCGCCACCGCAAAACGGTATGCAGACCGTGAACGTCTTCGTGGCAAAAGGCGCGGAATCCCGCTCGGTCGAAGCCGTTGGGTCGAAGATCATCGCCGATGCCGAAGTCTCCTTCGGCGCCAACCCCAACATCGTCACTTCCGGCGCCTACACGTTCTTCGCCGGTACTCGCAGCGACGCTTTCTTTTTCGACTACGACGGAATCAAGAATCTGTTCGATACATCGGGCGGCAGAAATTTCACCGCGCCCCACCTGGGCGGCAAGTCTCCATGGACCGGCGTGGATTCAAATACGGAAGCCAATGTGTTCTCGACAGTGATCGAGCTGCCGACGAGCGAGCTCGGCGCGAACCCGGAGATCCGGATCTGGGGGCGGTGCAGCGTGCGCAAGGACGGCAAGCTGCTTCATGTCGATCGCGCCGGCCACCCCAGCGTCAGCAGCTTCTTCAATACCGACGACACCAAATTGGAATACAACGCCAGCGAGCCGGTCAACGATCGCAAGCGTTGGACGGATCAGTTTGTTCATTTGATGGGGCATACGGGCAACTACACCCGCGAAGAAGCAATCGCCGCGATCGACGCTGACCGCATTTTGCCCGACATGCTGTGCTTCGATCCTTCGAAGCCCGCGAAGTATCCGAACGGCCGCGTTTTTACTGACGACGTCATCGATCATCGCCTCGCCTTCCTCTCCAAGGGCGATATTCCCCCCACCGGCCTCAAGCCGCACAGCGACATTCTCAAGGAGTTCCCGTACATTGGCACGCCGCATCAGAAGAAGATCTAACGGCGCGCGACGGATCCAGTGTTTTGGAGTGCGAAATCCTCGCCGACAGGGTTGGCGTCGAGCTACCCCCGGTTGGCGTCGATGCGATCAGGCGTCGGCAGATGATGCTTGCTGACTTTGAATTGTGAGAATTGTGTGAGAATTGGGGTCATGAGAATTGGGGTCAAGTCTACTCTTGACTCATGTGGAAGAGATTGCATTCTGCTTCTTCGTGAGACAAGTTGCTCGGGATGCGGCCCCCGGCTGCAGCTTCACATCACTCGGAGACGCCATCGACGGTAGCAGCCTTTCTGCTTGACAGAGTAGAATTCATCGGCCAATTTGATTCAAACGGCCCTTAAAACAAGGTTCTAGGTGAAAGACCCATGAGCGAGTATCAGTACTACGAGTTTCGAGCCGTCGATCGTCCGCTGACGCAGAAGCAGATGGCCGAGTTGCGATCCTGTTCGTCCCGCGCCAGCATCTCGCCCGACAGTTTCGTCAACGAATACAATTGGGGTGACCTCAAGGGCGATCCGGACAGATGGATGGAGAAATATTTCGATGCTTTTCTCTATCTCGCAAACTGGGGTACCCGCAGACTGATGCTCCGTGTGCCCACACGGGTGGTGGATCCCGCTGTCGTCCGGGAATATTGCAGCGATGACAGTCTCAATTGTCGTATCAACGGAGACAATCTCATCATTTCATTCCGCTCCGATGAAGAGGAAAGTGAATGGGTCGAAGGAGAGGGCTGGTTGGGGTCCCTGATACAGCTAAGGTCTGATTTGACTCATGGTGACTATCGCTGCTTGTACCTCGGATGGCTACTCGCGGCGCAGGCAGGTGAGTTCGATGATGATATTCTCGAACCGCATCCGCCGGCAGGGCTCGGCACGCTACATGCGCCCGCACTGGAGGCAGCGCCATCCGTGACATCGGAAGATTACGAAAGCAATATGGCGCCGGTCGCCGGCGAAAGCTCAAAGGAATTGCTATGATTCGTCTTGCAAGCGGCCGAGCACGGCGAGCTGAAATCCACTGGTATGAAGCACGGGATGCGGTTCGCCGGCCTTGCCAAGATCGACGGGGCATAAAATGAAATACCGTATTCTAATCGAACAGGACGAAGATGGGGTCTTCGTGGTGGAAGTACCGTCTTTGCCAGGTTGTGTTTCGCAGGGTAGTACGCGGCAGGAAGCCATCGAAAACGCCAAAGAGGCCATCGTCGCCTGTCTTGAGAGCCTTGCCGCACACGACGAGCCTATTCCACCACCCATTGTCGAAGAATTTGTCGAGGTAGCCATTTGACGAGGTTGCCCCAACTCTCGGGGTCATGTTGGGGTCAGGTCTTGAAATGACAGGGACTCGGTTACTCTTAGATTACGAGCAATTGGGAGGCGCCTGAAAATTCACTACATTACTGTCCTTAAAGTGATTCGGGAAGAGCCAAATGGCGCCAACCAGTTTTTAAGACCTGACCTCGTAGACTTGTGTTGACCGGTGAATCCAGGGCCCGCAAAGGGTCCCAAGGGTGGCGCAGAGCATTGATGCAAAGTAAGTCGGTTCAAGAACTCGAGCATGGAATCATTTGAGATTGTTGGCGCCATTTCGGAAATCGAAATCGTGGACTAGGATCATGAAAACACGTTTTGTTGTGTGCGTTGACAACTCCCAGTACCCCGCCTCGTTGGAGGTCCACAAGATTTATCGTGTGATCCCGGATAAGGATGCCGAGCGAGACGGAGATTTGCGGATCGTTGACGAGAGTGGGGAAGACTACCTGTATCCCGGCAGATATTTTGTGGCAATTGACGTGCCCAAGGAAACCGAGCGAGCGCTAATGGCTGATGAAAGGATTTAACAGGTATCTTCGTCACATGGCGGCAAGAAACTGATCCATCGTCAACTTGGCGGCACGAATCAGACTCCGGAGCGTGCCTTTCGCTACCTCCTCGTGATCCGGAACTGAGAGGGTAGCGATTTCCCCCTCTTTAATCATTGCGATATGGCTTCCTCTCCGTCGAGCGACATGCCAACCCAATGATTCAAATACGCGGACAACCTCACTTCCGCTGAGGATAGGAATATTGCCCACCTAAGCCACAACCTCCAATTGACGTGTCTCGATGGTCAAAGGTAGGCCCTCTTCTGCTCTGACCTCAAGGCACAGGCCTATCGCTTCTTTGATGTTTGCCAGAGCTTCATCTTTTGTCTTGCCTTGGCTCACGCATCCGGGAATAGAGGGACACTCCACTACCCACATCCCGTCTTCGTCTCGGTCTAAAGTCACAAGGAACTTCATGGGTTACCTCGCTGAGGTGATGGCGCATGGCCAGACATTTTCGGTGCAAATTATAATTATCTAATATCTCTTGCTTTCGGTCCAGTCAAGAAATAGAATCCATACGAGATACAAGTGATTTTCCGGCTCAATCCTCGTTGGTTGGCGGCAAGTGTGACGGGAGTCACATACAGGATTGTTGGTAATTATGGAAGTGCTGACCCTTTTCCTGTTGTGCGTTGCAGTTTTGAAGGTCACGTCCATACTTCAAGGGATTCGTTGGCTTACCCGAGGGGGCCGGGCTTACGTCAACATTCTCCAACGAAATCCACCAAATTGCGAGGCTGATTATTACCCTGCATTTGACGGGAGCGGAGGGAACGTTTTTCCTTTCGGAATAAAAGACTACATTTTGAGGGAATTCATCGTCAGAATGCGCTCTGGATCCCTGCCTAGTAGATTGGTGTCTGCCTTTGCGTGGGTATTCCAGGCAACGCTGTATCGGTACCAGCGGTTTGCTGGCCTTTGCGGCTTGTATATCATTGTGGCTGCATCTTTGAGCGCTAGGAGCGTCACGCTGGAAGGCGGTAACTTTCAGACTCATTCGCTCCTATTATACGCCTTGGCTGCTATCCTGCTTATGTGCAATTCACTTCTTTCAATTGAAGCCGTCTTCTCCTATGCAATTCTCGGCGGTTATGCGACCTCATTTCACATGCTTTCGCCCCTGCGAGATCGCTGGAGCGGTGGTTCCAGGATTCTGCTGGAACTGAAAGTCATAATGGCAAGAGTTGCAACCACGATATATACTGGGTCTGTAGCAGCATACGTAGCGTACGTTCTCTTTCAAGGACTCGAAGGAAAAGCGCTGCATCAATTCGACGCTGTCGATGCATGTAGTTGGATCGCAGTTTTCTTTCAATTAGTGTATTGGGCTACGACCACTTTCGTAACGGTGGGCTACGGCGATATTTGTCCTGCGAATGGTTGGGGACAAGCCGTTGCGTTTTTCATAGAAATCCAAGCATTCGCAGTGTTTGCGATCGTATTTGCCTCGGTATTCCAGTCGAAAGGAGTTACTTGACGACGAGACGCATAACACGCGTGCCGTCGGCTACACCAAATGCCACACTTTCGAGAGTAAGGGGCAACAAGCGATTTTGCGGTCAGGTCTTGAACTAACAGGGCCGCGGTAAATTCACTACAGTACCGTCGGTAAAGTGATTCCTGGAACAGCCGAATGATGGGAACTGGCTTTTCAAGACTTTACTCCGTACACGCCCTGACATCCTAAAGACTTTTTCAAATCGCTACACTGAACTCAACAGAAGCTAACATATTAATATAATTACAGTTAACAATTGGGGTCTGAAAAAACTTGCCTATCCTGTAAAAAAGCGGGAAAAAGGCCCCCAAAGCTAAAGCTCTGTTTAGACAAATCGAAGAAACCAGAGGCAATCGGAAACCAGAGGCTCGGAAAGAATGAAGCCAGTGGCAAAGGAATTCGTTTTAGAAATAGAAAAATATTTAGATCATCTAGTCAATGAAACATGTAATCCTTATGATGGAACGTGGCCGAAGGAAGTGGAATATGGCCCCCCACCTTTCAACGAAGCAGTAGGCATACCTATTGTACTGTTGCATCACAGAAAACTTCCAGAGCACGTTGGCGCAGCTAATTACAAAACAGAATATTTCATGCTGGATTTTGATGATTTTCTGGAGTATGCAACATCAACTATCGCCACTTCATTTCAGATCGATTCTGTTCCTCACAACCATTGTTATTATTACCAAGCGCTGCCTGGATCGTTTGAAAAACCCTTGTTTGCAAACAAGTACGGCAGGTTCTCGGTTATGGGAGCAGCCCTGTCTCGGTTTGAAAACAATCTCTGGATAATCACACAATTCAAAATAGAAACTGAAGAGTCTTTGCGAAAGGCCACTAAAATAACCGATTTGGTCACTGGCACCAATTTTTTTAGTTTTTTTCTGACATTGCACTTGATTGATGAGAGGAGGGAGGCTTTCTCGTCTGACGAAGCTTTTGCAGTGGTGGCAAATAAGATCTCAAGTGACGGCGAAAACATTGAGACAGGCGAAGAACTGCAACGAATTGAGCACCTTGTAGAATTCACGAAAAGCCGACTCACTCCCCCTTTTGATACAGACTACCGGGAGTTCAGAAATAATGAATGGGGCCTTATGAATACAGGCCAAATGTGGAGTGAATTATATGGGTGGTGGCTCCCTGACTTTGAATTGGAAGAAGATGCTCCAAGGGAAATGGTGGAATTTCACCAACTTCTTCTGGACAGAATTCAATGGTTAAAGGAATGGCAAGATTACTTTGAGAAGGAAATTGCTGACCAGTTTGAGATTGCACGATTAATGCGTTTTTTGCCGAGCTATTTCGACTTCATGTACGACCTTGTAATCACTGAAAAGAAGGAAGTCGGCCACAAGGTTGTTAGAATGCTGAGAAGGAAGAAAAAGAAGATAAAGGTGGTACGAAAACCAATATACAAGATAATTAAGAGCTTGCGGGTCTCGTATCTTGCGGAGGAAGAAACCCGACAAAAGCTGAAGATTCCGCAGAGAACATGGACCGCTCCTTCGTATCAATACGCTGTTCGAGGGCATTGGAGACAACTCAGCCAATCTTCCTGGATTGGGCATGATCAGGAAGGGAAGAAATTGATTGGGAAGACATGGATTAAAGACCATGTGAAAGGTCCACAGATAGAACCATTGCAGGTCGAAACAAGGACGCCGGACGTGATCATTAAACTGAAGCAGACCTTGTCCTATGCCAGGGATGTGATCAAATCTCATGAGGCTTTGAAAAAAGAAACGGCTATCTCTGAAAATGTGGCGGGTGACCATGCCTCAAAGCCGTCAAAGGAGTGGATGTATCAGGAAAGAATAAAACTGACTGCCGGTTTGCGATGGATCATCTTGAAGAGAGACGATTTTAGGTGCTGTAAATGCGGTAGAACAGCAGAGGACGGGGCCAAATTGCAAGCAGACCACATAATACCGATAGAAAAATGGGGAAGGACTGAAGAATCGAATCTGATGACGCTTTGTAGGGACTGCAATTTAGGGAAGGGGACAAATGTGGGTAACTGAACATGGGGGAGCTGCATGGCAATCTGGCTCAGAACAAATGAAGCTGTAGAAGCCGTAGTTTCTTTAGAGACGGTATGCGAGCAGCTTCCAAAGGTAATTGATGAGCCGCATTACTGGAAATGGGTAATTATAGCACTTCACAATGGCCTTCAGGGATTCATGGTCTTGGCATTAAAGGGAAGTGACGGATTAAATGTACTGACAGAAGAATCTGAGAAAGAATGGAGAGCGGCCTTTGAGCGAGACGATGGAGTCTTGCCACAGCCTAAACTGGATAACTTTTTGAAGCTGTACAAAAAGATCAAGTCTGGACGAAAAACCTATGAGGAGCAAATGAAGACAGGCGGGCTGCTGTACGGAAAACCCTCTGATCGAATGCTCATGTATGGACGCAGCCAGCCCTTTAAACCAGAAGGAACCCAATCCGAAAGCGTAAAGAAGTTAAATCAACTCCGCAACGAGTTTATTCACTTCCTGCCAAAAGGGTGGTCCCTGGAGGTAAGCGGATTGCCTCAAGTTGTGAGAGATTGTGTAAACATCATATCCTTCCTAGCTTTTCAGTGTGGAAATGTCCTTTGGCATAAGGAAGAGCTTGAAGTTAGGACAAAAGAACTTGTGGAAAAGGCAATAGGTCAGGCTGATATGGTAGCTCGTTCATACAAAAATGAAGTCTGAATCACGATGCTCACGGGTCAAGTCTGCTCTTGACTCACGTTTCAGTGACATTTCGTACTGGTTCGTGAAAACGATGCCGGGCATGACGCGACCCACCTAAAATCATGTCTGCACCGGTTTTACCTTCTGGAAGCATCTAGAGACAATACCGGCGGCCACGGACCGCCCTACCGTTTCTTCGCCGTCCAGCGGGTCACCAGATGGCCTCCTCAGCGTCCCTGTTTCCGTAGGGTTTCTCGTCGTAATCCGACCGGCAGGGACGCCGGTCGCTACCGGGATTCGAACTCGGCGCCTGTGCGATACGAAATTGCGCCCAAGATGGTATGATGCAACTGTAGGGGCGCACCCGTGTGTGCGCCCTAATCTGGGCAGATACCTGGGTCTGCCCCTACACCAGCCGGGCGAACAATGTCTACATGAACTCATGTTCGCATGCGTAACTATCAAACATACCGCTAGCCAACTAGAGTTTTTGCCGGAGGGTCCGGGAACCGGCTTTTTACATAAAAAGCGGGTTCCCGGTCTTCCTGCCTCCATTCCCTCCTTCTCTTCCCGCCAAGCCGGGGTACTATAGCCATAACCCAGCAAGTCGTGCATAATCAGGGCGCAGATCGGTATGCTTGAGGTAATTTATGGTTGGCGAAAATTACGCAAAACGAATTGCAGACGAATTAGGCATTCAGGTTAAACAGGCGCAGGCGGCGGCTCAACTGCTCGAAGATGGCTGCACCGTGCCCTTTATTGCTCGGTATCGCAAAGAGGTCACAGGCTCTCTGGACGAGACGCAAACCGCAGCGATCCGCGATCGGCTGGAACAACTCGCGGCCCTTGAAAAACGCCGAGAGGCCGTGGTGAAATCTCTGGAGGAACGTGAGCTTCTCACGGAAGACCTCAGACAGGCCATCAAGGCTACGGATTCCATGGCGGAGCTGGAAGATATCTATCTGCCGTATCGACCGAAGCGTAGGACACGAGCCACTATAGCTCGAGAGCGCGGGCTCGAAGAGCTTGCGGACAAATTATACGCCCAGGGACCCTGCGATCCGGCAAAAGAGGCTTTGCGCTTCGTCAACCCCGACGTGGGAGTGAAATCAGCGGAAGACGCTCTTGCAGGGGCCCGCGACATCATCGCGGAAAAAATCAACGAAGACTCGAAAGTGCGCTCGGAGACTCGCAAGCTGTTTCTTGAAAAAGGTTTGGTCCGATCTAAGGTCATTGCAGGAAAAGAGAATGAGGGCGCAAAGTTTCGGGATTACTTCGACTATTCCGAGAAAATATCGTCAACGCCCGGGCACCGATTGCTCGCGATGTTCCGGGGTGAAAAGGAAGGTGTAATTTCGCTTCAGATTCGCCCGCCCGAAGAGGAAGCTTTGCGCCTGCTCAGGAGGCTGGTGATCAAAGCCGGCAATGATGCGGCGCAACAGGTGGACCTGGCGTTGGAGGACGGATACAAACGACTGCTCGCGCCTTCCATGGAGACGGAAACGCGTCAAGAGGCCAAGAAAAGGGCTGACGAAGAAGCCATCCGAGTCTTTGCGGAAAACCTGTTTGAACTGCTTCTATCTGCTCCTTTGGGGCGGAAACGAGCGCTTGCCCTTGACCCGGGCTTCCGCACAGGAGCAAAGCTGGTCTGTCTTGATTCTCAGGGGAAGCTGCTCCACCATGAGACCATTTATCCGACTCAATCTGAAAAAATGGTGGAACAAGCGGCGAGCACGGTTAAGGAACTGTGTAAACGTTTCCAAATCGAAGCCATTGCCGTGGGAAACGGCACGGCCGGTCGCGAAACCGAAGCATTCATACGTTCGCTGGGGCTACCCAAATCCATTACGGTGGTAATGGTGAACGAGAGCGGAGCGTCGATATACTCAGCTTCCAAGGCCGCCAGGGAAGAATTTCCCGACCAGGATGTAACCGTTCGCGGGGCGGTCTCCATAGGACGTCGTCTGCAGGACCCTCTTGCCGAGTTGGTAAAGATTGATCCCAAATCCATAGGGGTCGGCCAGTATCAGCACGATGTGGACCAGGCGGCTCTCAAGCGAAGTCTGGACGATGTGGTTACCACCTGCGTGAACAGGGTAGGGGTGGAGGTGAACAGCGCCAGCACGGAGCTTCTCACCTATATATCGGGATTGGGTCCCACCCTGGCGAAAAGCATTGTATCGCATCGAGGCGCCAAGGGTCCCTTCCGATCTCGAAAGGAACTGCTCGGCGTGGCCCGACTGGGACCAAAAGCATTCGAGCAGGCCGCGGGGTTCTTGCGCATCAGCGATGGAGAGAATCCTCTGGACGCGAGCGCAGTGCACCCGGAAAGGTACGAGATAGTCGAGCAATTTGCACGGCGGCTGGAATGCTCGGTGAAGGACCTCATGGAAAACGAGGGCCTGCGCAATAAAGTCCGGTTGGAGGATTTCATTAAAGAAGATGTGGGATTGCCTACGCTCACGGACATCATGTCGGAGTTGGCGAAACCGGGCAGAGATCCTCGGGCGGAATTTGAGCCCTTCAGCTTCGCGGGCGATATCAATTCAATCGAAGATGTAAAACCAGGCATGAAGGTGCCCGGTATCGTCACCAACGTGACGAGTTTCGGAGCATTTGTGGATATCGGCGTCCATCAGGACGGCCTGGTTCACATAAGCCAGTTGGCGAACCGTTTTGTTAAGGACCCTGCGGAAGTCGTGAAGCCGCAACAAAAAGTTACCGTGACTGTATTGGAAGTGGACATTCCCCGGAAACGCATTTCCTTGTCTTTGCGTTGAAGATAGACATCAGGTTGCGAAAATCAGGCAACTTCTTGAGCCTGGTCACCTTTGGTTTCCGGGCTCATTCTCTACACCGGCTTTTGGATCAAAATGATGAAAGGGCGGGGTACAGAAAATGGACTGGAGCGTTGTAGTTTCAGCAATTAGCGCCTTGGGAGCCATAGGAGCCGCAATCTATACCGGGATTACAGCTAACGAGCAACGAAAGACTCGCAGGGATGACAAATTCCCGTACATGGTGGTTAGATCGATCAAGGTCGAATCAAATGAATGGGAATTACGACTTGTTAATCTCGGACGAGGACCAGCCTTTGTAACGACGTTCAAAACAGAAGGGTTGGGCGAACTGCCTTTAAACAAGCCGAGAAATATTGCTCAGGACGGGTACCATACTCACGAGATTGATAGGGTTATAGGTCCTGAAGTGGGGAATCCTGACTTAGAATGTATGTTCGCATATGGCTCTCCTAAAGTCCTCAGAAAACCAGAAGTTTCGATTGGAATTGAATATAAAGATATTGGGGGGAGAGTATTTAGGAGTGGTATCATTAAGGGCAAACCGGTATGGGACCCTCCATTGGAATTCCGTCACACGAAATTCAGTCTGTGGGCACACAAGTTACGTGGAAAAGAAGAGGAGGCAGAGGGAGTAAAAGAACTTCGGGCATTTCTGGCGAAATGAATTGATCAGGACTTACACGTGATACGGACACGCCATCGGCCTTTTGTCGGAAAACGCTCTGCGGAAATGGTCCGCGGAGATCGACTTGGCCCTTGCCTTGCGGATCGACAGCGCATGGTGTAGGCTGAGGACTGTTGGCGAATCTTCAACAAACTTCCGGGGCGATTCGGTATGTTGACCTACAAAGCGATGTACAAATTCGTCGATCAGGGCGTGCACGCGGAAGTCTTGGATTTTCCGGGGACGATCACCTGCGCGACTACATTGCCTGAAGCGCGTAGGCTGTTGGAGAGCGCCTTGGCGGATATGGCGGAAACGACCTTGTTACGAGGCGAGCCGCTTCCAAAGCCCGATCCATCTTGCGCCGATCCGGAGGCCGATTTGGAGGAGCCCATCCATTTGCTTGTAACCGCAGCGTCTCACGTCTCCGTTGCCCCGCAGATTGCTGCGCCATGAAGCGGCGAGACCTGCTTCGTATCTTGCATCAGCATGGTTGTCGGCTTGTTCGGGAGGGAGCAGAACATTCCATTTGGGAGAATCCCGCGACTAACACTCGCGCGTCAGTGCCTCGTCATCGTGAGATCCCGGAGTTCACTGTTGCGCGTATTTGCAAGCAGCTAGGCGTGCTTGAGACTACCTAGGATGTCGAGGCAGACAGGCGCCTGTATAGCCGCATCAATCCAACTCTGATCCGGCGAGGACTATACTCAATTCTTTCGCAAAACTGCCGTAATTCCAAGTCGGCGCATGACACATATCGCACGCGAAATCACCCCTGGACCAACTTACAAAACACCACAAACAGTAGGCCGCCGAGCAGTGTGGTCGTGGGGAAAGTAAGCACCCAGGCCAAGGCGATATCTCGAACCGTTCCATACTTCAATCCGACTCTATTCGCCACCATTGTTCCGGTTACTCCTGATGACAAGACGTGTGTTGTGCTTACCGGCAACCCCAGAAGGTCCGCAAACCCTATGGTTAGCATTGCCACGATTTCTGATGACGCGCCTTGGGCGTACGTCAATGGTTCGGTCCCGATCCTTTCCCCGACTGTTATAACCACTCTCTTCCAACCGACCATCGTCCCTATGCCAATGGCCGTGGCCACCACCAGTATTACCCACATGGGCGCATAATCCGTCAGTCTTCTCAGGTCCGCCCTGGCTCGATTGATGATCTCCTTTTCGGAGCTGGTTAGTTGCAACGTTTTCGATTTTTCCATGCTTTTGATTTCGTCTTCGAGCAATAGGATGCCTTTGCGGAGCTGCAAGCGTTTCTCAGGAGTTATGGATCCTGGAGAGTTATGTTCCTCCAAGCAACCGGCAATATTTTCAATTTGCAGAGAAATTGGATTGAGCCTCCCCGAAGAAGAAAAGTTAACTCCATCCTTCGCGTCCGATCCCTGATAACTGGCCTGCACCAACATTTGACCGTTCTTGTATCGGATCACTCTGGCCATTTGATCCAGCGAGAGAATCGCCTGATCCCAACTTTTCGGGCCGTATTCCAGATTCAAGGCGAAGTGAGCCGGGAGGCACCCGATGAGAATTATCATCAGCAGGCCCACGCCTTTCTGTCCGTCGTTGGACCCATGCGCCAGGCTGACCCCTGTAGATGTCATGATCAGAACAGCCCTGACCCAGGCGGGTGGTTGTCGATCCTCCGGAGGCTCATGCAATCGACTATCTCTAGTCCCCTTACGGACTAGCTTCAGAACAAGAGCAGCGAGACAGAATCCCAAGAAAGGTGAGATGAGGAGAGATAGCAGCACCGCTTCGACACTTCCAAAATTTGTTGACCGAAAAAGGGGCGCTCCTTGAACGATGGCGTTTGCAAGACCTACACCTACTATCGCTCCTATCAGCGCATGTGAGCTGGAGCATGGAATGCCCCTGCGCCATGTGGCGATATTCCATGATATGGCTGAGATGAGAATGGCGAAAATCATGGCCATTCCGGCTTTCGAGCCCGCGTTGACCAGGAGGTCCGTGGGGAGTAGATGCACTATCGCAAAAGCCACCCCGATGCCGCCGAGATATACCCCCAAGAAATTGCAGATTCCTGAAATTATTACCGCGGTTCTCGGTTTCAGAGAGTTGGTATAGATTACGGTGGCTACAGCATTGGCGGTATCGTGAAATCCGTTTACGGCTTCAAAAGCCAGCGCAACCACAATTGCTCCAAAAAGCACTATCAGGGTGACTGCCGGCGCCTGAAGAAGTTCAGAGACTTCCATAGCTTTAAAGTTCCTCGTCTACCATATTAAGGACTTAAGCCTACGAAACCGCCAAAAAAACAAAACCCAGTCAGAAGGGGGCTCTTTTTGATCAAGTTTACTTCGCGGTGTATAGTCAGATCAGATAGAGGCTGTCAATCGGAAATTTGATCCTCATCCGGGAGGCAGAACAAGTGGAAGGAAAAGGCGACGTTGCGCTTTTTCGGGTTCGTTTCTCGCGCTCGTCCGTCCGCCCCTGAAGAAGAAAGGCGGAACCAAGGACGGGAAGGGCGGGCGCAATTAAGTATGGTGTGTCTAGAACGTGCAGGCTTTATAATAGTCGTTAGACGTCAAAGAGATCTTTTTGGAATTTGCAAAGTCATCCGGAACGTGTAATCTTGCTCTGTAGTCCGTGGTTTTAGGTTGCGCCGTCACGTGAGAAGGTTTTTAGACAGCAACAATGATGAATGCAGAGGCGTCTCTTCAAATTCCGGTCGAAGAACTCGCAAGCGTTTGCCGACGATACCAGGTGCGGGAGCTCGCTCTGTCTGGGTCTATGCTACGCCCGGACCCCTCTCCTGAGAGTGATGTGGATCTGTTGGTCAGCTTCCAACCGGCAGCGCGAGTGACCTTTTCAACCCTGGCTAGAATGCAAGGCGAACTCGAAGCCCTCTTGGGCCGCAAGGTTGACCTGGTCCCGAAAGATGGTCGGAAGCCGGTCGTTCGTGACCAGGTTCTGACTACCGCGAGAGTATTGTATGCGGCGTCAGTACCTCTATTTGCAGGACATACTTGATGCCTGCGACATGCTTCAGGCCTTTCGGTCCGGGAGATTCTCCAAACGGAAAACCTGGATCAGCCGGAGCGATAGGGCACGCGGGGGAGACACTGCAGGGAAGCTCATCCGGCTTGGCATCGCTCGTAGGAGGATAAAATGATGAACCTGCCGAAAGCAGTTTGGAGCGTTCTGAGCTGTTTCATGGTGATTGCTTTCCCCGTATTGGTTGCTGCCCAGGCCCCCATCGTCGGCAAGGACTCCGAATGGAACCCCACGATGGAAACGATTCGCAGCATTCGGCGACAATGCATGGCAAAGAGAGCCCCCGATTTCGGGAAATGCTTTGTCGATTCCATGAGCCAGGCTGGAGCGTCCCCTCAGGCCGTAGCGTTTGCGAGATCCACTGAGAATACGGGCTATCTGGCGCGTTTCGTCAAAATGGGCCGAGTGGATCTCGCTTATGTTCATTATCCTTTCCGCGCAAACGAGAATGAAGGATGGCTTCTGGTGAATGGCGACCCCGCAATGATCGATGTCGATGCCCTTGCCAGTTTGCCAAAGGACCAGTTGGAGACAAATAAGACGTATTTGCGGATTAAAGAGAAATTTCCCAAAATCATGCTTTTTGGTGGTGATCGGAATCTAAATCAGCCTCCCAAAATGATCGTGCAATCCGGCAAGGGGCAGCGGTTCGTAGTGGAATATAGGCTTTTGAATGGCTGCCGCGCCTGTGAACGTGTCGGCCGGGCCCAGTTTACGTTCGATTTTGACGCAGACGGCAAGTTTCTCGGATCGACCTTGCTTGAGGTCCAATGAACATGGAAGCCGCGTAGTATAACAGCGACCAACGGGAAACAGATCCGCTGCGTAATTGTTCGGCTTCAATATTCATCTAATGATCGTCAGTTGGGGGGACGCCATGCTTAATTCTTCACTCGCAAGACTGCCGCCGAGAACCGTGCGGCGTGGGGGCTCCGCTGCCGAGGTGTTATTTTTCACTCCAAAGATGAGTGTTATCAAAATGTTACGTGAAAACCGAAATGGGATGGGGCGCCTGTTCAATGGAGAAACGATTAGCGCAGAAGGCAACTCTGCATGAGTCCGAGAGAGATCGAGCAACGAATTGAAGAGATGATTGGAGTTACGCCACAACAAAGGAGGAATGATTATGTCACTCGGTTTTTATCGCGTTATCAAAGGAAACGCAGGCGTCGATTTGTGTAGCCCGCTGTAGGAGACGGCAAGACGCGATTGCGCCAGCCCTGGCTTGAAGGCTCCGGCAATTCAATCGGCGCAGGATGAGAAGTCAGTTCTTCCAGAATGGGGGCTCGTACTTCTCTCGGTACATATCTCTCATTATTTCGCTGTTGCTTCTCGCCGGCCTGGTTGTTCCCCGGGGCCCCATATCAGGGACGTAGCAAGACAATTTGTAACCGACGCCGGTTTGCTCAGGCTCAGGAAGGCAGACCATGTTGGAGCCGTTTCCCCATGCGGGATTCTGAGGTTGTGGGCCTCCGGGGCTTGCCGCAAGCGCCGATGTGGCGGTCAAGGCATACACGGCGAGGAACGACACCGTTAACACTGCTATTGAGAGATTCAGAGTTCTCATTTTCGTTACCTCCTTTTGGCGATATTCGATGCAGAGAACTCGATAATGATTCAAAGACAAAATTTTGAAAGCTGAGATACGATGGGTCACAGCGATGGGAGGAGCAAGGGATGGCGCCGAATTACAAGATCCGTACATGCGCCCGAGAAGATATCGGAATATTAGTCGAGACAATCCGCGAGTCTTTCCGGACTGTGGCTGAACGTTTTGGTCTGACCCGAGAGAATTCTCCGCGACATCCATCCAACTGTGCAGCGGAGTGGATTCAGCAGGAGATGGCTCGGGGAGTCCGGTATTTCATACTTGAAAGTGAGGGGGTGGTTTCAGGATGTGTGGCCCTGGAATCCGCGAGCTCTGATGTGTGCTACTTGGAACGCCTCGGCGTTCTTCCGCATCAGCGGCGGCGTGGCTTGGGGAAAGCTATGGTTGGCCATGCTCTGTCGGAAGCTAAGCGGCTCGGCGCTCGTCATGTGGGCATCGGCATTATTGCGCAAGACAAGGAGCTGAACGATTGGTATAAGAAGCTCGGATTTCTTGAAATGGAGACCAAAAAGTTCGCCCATTTGCCGTTCCAGGTGACGTTCATGTCCTGTGCAACGGGTCTTGAATCCGAATATGCCGCAATGGCAAGGGACGAAAAGAGGGAGAATGAAGCCATGGAATGGGCCGAAACTACCTTCAAGGAGACAACCAGGCTATAATAGATTCCGAGCGCGTTCTTGGAGGCGAAAAGAATGGAACAACAATTCGGGCCGGCGCTATTCATTCCCGGCAAGAGATCAGGCAGGTATCCATATTCTCATTCTCTGTACATTGAGGCTGATACCAAAGTTTTAATTGACGCGGCCTCCGATGACAAGCGACTGAGGGAGCTTCGTGAAGGTCCAGGAGTGGATGCCGTATGGTTAACGCACTGGCATGAAGATCATTTCAAATATCTGCGCCTGTTTGACGACCGAGAGTTGTGGATTTCGGAAAAAGACGCAGCTCCCCTTGCCGGTCTGGACGCCTTCTTTGACGCTTACGGCATGAATCCTGAGGAACGCCAGGCTTGGATACCGATCATGGAGCAGGCGTTTCACTTCAAGCCTCGAAAACCTCATCGTCTGTTCAATGGACATCGGGACGTAGATCTAGGAGGAGTCACAATCGAAATCATTCCGACCCCCGGACACACTCCGGGGCACTGCGCGCTCTTCTTTCGAGAAGAGGGAATTCTATTTTTGGGTGATTATGACTTGTCGAAGTTCGGTCCATGGTATGGTGATCGGGATTCGGATATTGATGAAGTAATCGCGTCGGTAAATCGGCTTCGAGCAATACCTGCCCGAATTTGGATTGCGGCCCACGAAAAGGGGGTCTTCCCGCAGGAACCGGCCGACCTCTGGGACAGATATTTGGCGGTGATAGATAGGCGTGAGCAGAAACTCCTCGATTTGCTCAAGCAGCCTCGAAATATGAATGATATTGTGGAAGCCCGCATTATCTATGGCCGAAAACGCGAGCCCGCCATTTTCTATGATTTCGGTGAAAGGTCGATGATGGGGAAGCACCTGGAACGACTCATCCGCAGAGGAATTGTACAGTTCGACGGGATTAGGTACAGCTTGATCTAACGTATCGCCTGCCGATTCGTCTATGACAGACAGCACAGCGTAACTTTTCCGTCTTTGTTGAAGGTGGTAGACGTCTTGATCCCCCCTTTGCTAAAGGGGAGTATGGGGGGATTTGGCGCTGAGGATGTAAAATCCCCCTAAATCCCCCTTTAGAAAAGGGGGACTTCGACGGAGCCCGGCGGTGTGATGTGACCGAATTGAACACGGGCTCGGAGCTGTACGGCTCGACCGCCGCTAGCGGCGTTACCGAAAGAGCGGTCGCGGCTGGAAGGCTTCGGAGCCGCTTCGCGCTATTTGCCATCTTATCATTGGCTGCCGTATTGCGTTTGTGGCGGTTGGATCAGAACGGTTGGGGCAACGAGTACTATACCGCGGGCGTTCGGAGCATGATGGCCGGCTGGAGCAACTTTCTTTACAATTCCTTCGACCCGGCCGGATTCGTTTCAGTGGATAAACCGCCAGTGGCGCTGTGGATCCAGGTCATCAGCGCTAAGCTTTTCGGCTTTCACGGGTTTGCGGTTCTTTTGCCTCAGGCCCTGGAAGGTATGATCGCAGTTTGGGTCATATATCATATTGTCCGACGCTACTTTGACACGTCGGCCGGCCTGTTCGCTGCCCTGTTCTTGGCCATAACCCCCGTCAGCGTGGCTATTGACCGGTCGACCAACACCGATAGCTGCCTGGTGCTTGTCCTTCTCTTGGCCGCATGGGCGCTGATTCGAGCTGCCGAAACGGGCAGCCGACGCTTACTACTGTTGTCCATGGCCATTATCGGAGTGGGATTCAACGTCAAAATGCTGGCCGCGTTTGTTGTGCTGCCCAGTTTTGTCTTAGTTTACTTGCTGGCGGCGCCAATCACACTGCGCAGGCGGCTCACGGACTTGGCAATCGGCGGTGTCGTCCTGACGATAGTTTCACTGGCCTGGGTACTTACATACGACCTGACCCCGTCGGAGAGCCGGCCCTTCGCGGGAACCACCAAGAACAATTCAATGTTGGAGCTTGCGCTTGGACCGTATGCTGTCGGTAGATTTTTACCGCCGGTAAAACCGGGTCAGTCGGCCCGAGTTGATCGAAAATCCACGGCGGTCGATTCCGACGCTTATTCTGTCGCGAGGAGAGAATTGTTCGAAGAGCTGAGACGCAGTAATTTGGGTTTGCGACTCTTTGTTCTCGCTCCGGCAGGACCGCTGCGACTCGCGGACGGACAATTGGCCGGACAGGTTGGGTGGTTCATCCCTCTGGCGATTATCGGGTGTTTACTCGCTGCGTTTCAGTTCCCTTTTCGTAAACCCATTGCAAAGGAACACTTCTTATTATTGCTCTGGTTCTGTTGGACAGTGACTTACGGGATCATCTACAGCTTTGCCGCGGGGATAATGCATCTGTATTATCTCGCGACCATAGCGCCTTCGCTGGCCGCGTTGGCCGGCATCGGCATCGTAGCCTTATGGAATGGATACTTTCAGAAGAGTTGGACCGCTCTATTGCTTCCCGCAGCGCTTCTCCTGACAATGGCCTGGCAGTCGCACATCCAGGCGAGCGCTCTGGGTTGGAAGCTGAATCAAATACCAAGCGCCACGTCAGTTCTTGATGATCTGACCAAGGGACTCGGCGCTTGGCAGACGTGGCTACACGCCGCGCTGATCGCCGGGACCTTCATTGCGGCAGGATGCCTATTTGCTCTGCTTCTAGGAAGGCATCGGATCGGCGCCGGAAGAGTTTTGGCCGCCGGAGCGCTCGGGATTGGGATCGTGGCGCTGTTGGTAACGCCTGTAGCTTGGGCTTTGAGCGCCGTGCTCGTGCCGGGTCATGGTACGCTGCCCTCAGCAGATCTTGCACGTTTGAATCCCGCGGGCGGAAACGCCGCCCAGACCTTCCGAAAGGGCTTGGGAGGTCATACGGACAATTCGAAACTAATCAACTTCCTGAAAGCCAATCAGCAGGGCGCCCGTTATTTGCTGGCAACATCGAGCGCTCCATTTGCTGCGCCGATCATCATTCGCACGGGCGAGGCCGTGATGGCGAGAGGTGGGTTTCATGGGCTGGACCCTATTCTGACTTCCGAAAAGTTCGCCCGGATGGTTCAAGACAACCAGATTCGCTTCGCGATGTTAGGGGACTTGTCGAGGATCAGCAAAAGGCTCGGCGCGGAGACGGCCGGACGTCCTCTCGCAGATTGGATTAAGGCAAACGGAAAGCTCGTCGATTCCGGTCTATGGCGCTCGCCCGGCGCCCCAAACTACGGTTTACAGCTCTATGACCTGCGACCCGAACTCCCTTGACACTGGATCATAAACGCCAATGTGCGGTCAAGCAAATCTCCGGTAGCCATCGCTACTCCGAAAAATGTGTGAGTTTTCGGAAAGGGGGTCGAGTCCCGCGCAACGCTGGATTTTGCAACAGAGTTTTCCCCCTGGCCGTCCGCTTTCGAAAAATCTTCTATCTGCGTCGTCGCTCGTAAGCGGGACCACTGGATTATTGTAACATCACGCCTGAAAGAAGCACTGAGCTTAAGGTTAACATGACTAGGAGTTTTTTGAAGGGGAGCCCGAGGGGAAACTTTTTTGCAAAAAAGTTTCCCCTCGGACCTTCTCATCTTCCCTTCAAAAACGTCAAATAATGCCCGGCGGCCTCTTCAGGCCTCTCGATCATGGGCAGATGTCCGCAATCTTTCATGATAACCGTGGAGCAGTTGGGCAATCCTTTCTCGAAGACTTGAACGGCTGAGACATCGCTGACTCGATCGTTTGCGCCCCACAGCACCAAAGTCCTGGTCTTAATCTTCGGCAGGTCCGATTCCAATGCGCCCAATTCGGATGACATCTGCTTAGAAATCTTGGAATTGCTTGCACTGTGGCTCATTGCTTCCTTGACCAGGTAATTCTTTATAATCCAGGGAATTTCAGGAGGCTTGACGAACACAAACTTCAGCATCCGGTCAAATTCGTCTGCTGACTTTGCGATGAGCGGGTTTGGTTCGCCCTTGGAAAGCTTCATCGCCATCTCACTGGGCGCCGGGGATTTCACTCCTCCGGAGTCGAACAATCCCAGCGTCATTACCTTCTCAGGGAACATGATGGCGTATCGGGCGGATATATGGCCGCCCATGGAATTGCCGACAATATGGAATTTCTTTAGGCCCGCCGCATTCACGAACTGATCGAGTCTCTTTGCCTGGTCCACTATTCCATATGAGACGTTTTCGACGAATGCGCTGTTTCCGAAACCGGGCAAATCCAATGCGACCGCATGGTAGCTCGGAGTGACGAACCTGCAGAAACGGGTCCAATTGTCTTTGTTGGCTGCAAATCCATGGACCATTACAATCGGCGTTTCCTGACCGCCCTCAAGGTATGCGATGTCAAATTCCGCGATTCGCAGGTTCTTCTCCGTGAGCCCTGCCGCTTTTCTTTCTTTGTCCCTGGCCCACTTGACGAGCATGCCGGGGAGAACGAAATAGAGAATCACCGCAAGGACGACCACAACGGCCACAACGACCGAGAGCTTCTTCTTCATATCTTGCCCTCCGCGCCTCTGATCTGATAGTTGAGATAGCCTATTAACCCGAATTGAGCAATTCTTTTTGGCGCCTCTTGAATCTGGGGTTTTTCACAGCAAATTTGAATCCGTTTGCGGCCCGAATTGTAGGAGTGTAGAATAAAACTTACCCTCCAGTTCCATGTGTCTCTTTTTACCAACAGGAGGGGACCCATATGGGAGAGAAAAGATAATGAACGAAGTGGAGGATCTCAAGGTTTCTCAAGAAGAACTTGCAGCAGTTTGCCGCCGCTTCCGGGTGAGGGAGCTGGCGCTGTTTGGGTCCATGCTGAGGGAAGATCACGGTCCGGATAGTGATGTGGACCTGCTAGTTAGCTTCGAGCCGACAGCGCGAGTCACTTTTGTGACCCTGGCCAGGCTGCAAAGAGACCTCGAAGCTGTCTTGGGGCGCAAAGTTGATTTGGTCCCCAAGGACGGCCTGAAACCGGTTATTCGTGACCATGTTTTGGCCACAGCGAGAGCGCTGTATGCGGCGTGAGCATCTCTACTTAAAAGACATTCTTGAAGCCTGCAATTTGATCGAGACCTTTGTAGAAGGTCTGGATGCCGCGGCTTTTCTGGACAGCGAACTACATAAGGCCGCTATCCTTCAAAAGCTTGCGGTGATTGGGGAGGCCGCTGCTCGCATCCCACGGTCAATTCGCAAGAAGTACCCTCAAGTGGAATGGAGGGATATAGTGGCGTTCCGTAACATTGCCGTCCACGAGTACTTTGCGGTGCAATGGGATATTGTGTGGGCTACCGCTAAAGACGATGTCCCAGTTCTTCGGCGGCAAATACTGGAAATGCTTCGCGAGGAAAAACTGGATGCTCACGGCTAGCAAAGAACTCATTGTCTCGGCAGCGCGAGTGGGAGGAGCGACGCATCCATGAGCCACGAACGTCCGGATATTCCGAGAGACCTTATTGAAGATTTTTGCCGGAAGCGCCGGATCCGCAAGCTGTCCGTCTACGGATCGTACTTGCGTGAGGTTTTCGGACCGGAAAGCGAGATCGAGTTTGTAGTGGAATTTGAGAAGAAGCGTTCGCCTGGATACATCGGTTGGGTTGAAATGCATGAAGAGCTGTCAGAACTTCTCGGTGGCTTTGACGTGGATCTCCGAACTCCGCATCAACTGGGTCATTATTTCAGAGACGAGATAATGGCAGAAGCAGTTGTGCTGTATGAGCGATGACAAACCTACCCAGTCGAACCACAATCTTCAGCGGAATGGAGAATCGTGATGAACCCGGATGAATTGAAGGCCGAAGCAATGAAATTGAGCCCTGAAGCGCGGGCATTCTCGATTTCACGGAAGCAATACTTATCTATATTTTTTCGCTCACGAAACGATTCGATTCGCTCAGGGCTCGGAGGAACAAATCAGCTAAAAGAGAAAGTGAACCAAGCTAACCATTCTTCTGCAGAAAGGTTACAGTCCGCGGAAAAAACGGTCTCACGGCCGTGTATAGATCTTTGTAAACTTCATAGATTTTGTCATAAACCTCAGCATTCTGCGGTTCCGGCCTGTACGTGTCCCCAATTAGAACCCTTTTCTCAATTTCTTCCAGGGATGCAAGCGTATCAGCGCCTTTGATTGCCCATAGCGCGGCGCCCAGGCTCGAAGTCTCTCCCCACACGGGGACTGCCAGTTCCCGGTTGAGCACGTCCGCAGTCATCTGCAGCCAGAAAGGCGAATGAGTGAAGCCGCCGGAGGCCCGTATCTGGCTGATGTCCCCCGCTATCTCGGAAAGAGCGTCATATACGCTTCGGAATCGGAACGATATCCCCTCCAGGATAGCCCGGGCAAGATGCTCCATCTTGTGGTCCAGAGACAGGCCGAAGAAAACTCCTCTCGCGTGCAAATTCCAGTTCGGGCTGCGCTCACCGGCAAAGAATGGTAGACAGATTATTCCTCCCGACCCTATGTTCGCCCTAGCGGCCAGGGACATGAGATCGTCAAACGACAGGCGCATTTCCCGCGGCAGGTTTGGAATGACGCCATGCAAGAGATCCAGCAGCCATGAGAGCGCTATGCCGCCGTTATTAATGGCGCCGCCCACCAGCCAATGCTTTCGATCTATGGCATAGAGCCAGGTCCGGGACGCGGGATCAAGGATCGGCCTATCTGAAATGATCCTGATCGCCCCGCTGGTGCCGATCATGCACGTCGCCTGCCCGGGTAATACTCCTCCCGCTCCCAGACTGGAGTTAACCGCATCGGCTGTTCCCAGCGTTACGGGAGTGTCCGGAGAAATACCCATCCGGGCGGCCAAATCCCTATTGGACAGACGGAAAACTTCGCCGGGGTCGCACAGGGTTGATAGTTGAGACGCATCGATTCCGGCCAATTCGAGAGAAGCATTATTCCACCGCAGATCGTGAACGTTCAGAAATCCCGATCCCGCGGCCAGGCAATAATCCACAACTTGATGCCCTGTTAATCGGTTAAACACGTATTCTTTTGCAGAGAGGAAATGGGTGGCCTTCCTATACACTTCCGGGCGTTCTTCTCGAAGCCAAAGGACCTTGTAAAGCGGGTACATGCCGTGGACAGGGCATCCTGTCCGCTGATAGAGTTCTTTAGCCCGTAAGGTTCCACGAAGCGACTCTGCGTGGCGAGCGGCTCTGCTCGTCACCCAGGTCATGACGCCGGTGAGGGGGCTACCGTGACCATCCACTGCTATAAGGCTATGGAGCGCCCCTCCGATGCTCATCCCGGAGCACGTCCCCGATAACTCACCCGCTGCTTCGATTGCCGCCCGCGCCGAACGGATCATCCCATCCAGGACGGCCGTCGGGTCTTGCTCCTGCCATTTCTCATGAAGCGAAGAGGCCGCATAGTCGCTCGATCCGAAACCAAGGGGCTCGGCCTTCTCATTGACAACAACAGCCTTGCAACTCCCCGTGCCAAGATCAATTCCGAGGAACCAGGGATTGGAATGGCCGGGGAAGAACTTTTTGCAAAAAGTTCCTCCCCGGCGCCCCTCTTCAAAAACTCCTAGCGATGGGCTCCCTTGCCGCCTTCGGCGGCCGGGAGCCAGCGATCGGCTCCGATATTGGGTTACCGTGGTTTTACTTGGTAGCGTTTGGTGCGCTTCTAGAATCCCACGTAAACAGCTCTTATGATGTAACGTGCTTGATACACGTGTGCGGGCAAGACGGCGCCTTACCATTTCATGCTGTAGCCGCAAGCATATAGGAGTTTTCGGAAAGGGGGTCCCGGAGGAAAACCCTTTTGCAAAAGGGTTTTCCTCCGGGTGGTCCCTTTTCTGAAAATCCTGTCTATCTCCGTCAACAAAGTTAACTACACAATCCTTTTGCAAGCGATCCCTTTCTTCCAACCTTCTTGATCCATCCTCATCGGCCTTCTCTAACTTTTATCAGCTCTGCTGCAACACCTCCGGATTAACTACATGCTCGGGCCTTTCGCCTCGCAAAACCGCCAAACAGCATCCAAGCGCGGTCCATCCCATCTGATTAACTGCGTCATCCGTGTGGGCCGCGGTATGAGGGGTGACGATGACCGAGGGTAGCTGGAATAGCCGACTTTTCTTATCCGGCGGCTCCTGGCTGAAGCAATCCAGGGCCGCTCCTTGTATATGCCCGTTCTCCAGCGCCGTTATCAGGGCCGGTTCATTAACGAGGTTTCCTCTGGCTGTATTGATCAGAAATGCGCCTTTTTTCATGAGTGAAAGGAATCTCTCGTTGACCATACCTACGGTGGCGTCAGTCGCCGGCGCATGAAGTGACACAAAATCCGCCTCACAGGCCAGCGTCTCAAGAGGAACCAGGCGGGCGCCATATTTGTCGGCGATTTCCATTTCGACGTACGGGTCGAACGCAAGGAGACGGCAATCAAAGCCCTTGAGTCGGCTTGCGACTTCGCGGCCTACGGAGCCGAAACCGATTAGCCCTATGGTTTTGCCTCGGATCCCAATGCCGTCCAGCACGGGCCATTCTCCGTGCCGAACCGCCTTATTAGCCCTGATGATATGTCGCGCAAGAGATAATATGAAGGCTATGGTGAGTTCAGCAACCGCGGCCGAGTTCGCCCCTGGAGTGTTGGTCACTACAATGCCTTTGGCGGTGGCTGCGGCGACATCCAGCCGGTCAATTCCCACTCCGTAACGAGCGATGATCCTCAGACGGTCGGCCGCTTCAAGAGCGGATGAGTCAATCTCGTCGACGCCTGCTATATAGCCGTCCACGTCATTAAGGAGCCGCCTTACCTCAGCCGCCTTCAAGGGCCTGCCATAAGGATTATAGATAACTTCGCGTACGGCCGCTTCCAGTGTTGATCGCAAGGACGGGTCCCTCTTTCCGAAGGTGTTAGGGGCGCACAGGACCCGACATTCATTGATCGGTCTCCCATCTATCATTCTACCATTGTTCCTCTAATGGTTTCCCCACTCATGGCAGCAAAATGACCTTGGCGGCCTCAAGGTTCTCCAGAAGATGAAAGGCCTCTTCCCATCGGTCAAGCGGCAGTCTGTGCGTAATGAGCTTTTCCGCAGGAAGCAATCCCTTGGACATGAGGCCGATGGTTTTCTCCCACGCGGTCCAACTGCTGGAGAAGCAGAAATCGTAACGAAGAGCCTTGAAAATACCTTTGTCATACGGGATTGGGACCTCTTGTTTACCGGAAATTCCAATGGCGCAAATCCGGCCCAATCTCCTCACCATCTCAAATGCCTGGTAAATGGCCGGCGCGCCTCCCGAGGCCTCGATGAGCACATCCGCGCCCAGACCGTTCGTCAATTCCAGCGCCTTCTTTATCGGGTCTGTCTTGTCCACGTTGATGGTTTCATCTGCTCCAAGCTCTCTCGCCCTTTCAAATCTTATGCCTTCGTCCGAGCTTCGACCTGTTATCAAAATAGTTTTCGCTCCCGCTGCCTTTGCAACGGCCACGGAGATAAGCCCGATGGGCCCGGGACCGGTAACAACCACTGATTCGCCTGCCTGAAGTCCGCATCGTTCCACGATGGAGGTGACGCAGACTGCTACAGGCTCGGTTATAGCCGCGACGTCAAACGGGATATTGTCAGGCAGATTGTGAAGCAGCTTAGCCGGGCCAGCCACATATTTGGCAAAAGCGCCGTTCAATCCTATGCCGTACGCCCTTTTCTGATCGCAAACCTGCGGAAAACCGCTTTGGCAGGTATAACAGACGCCGCAGGCCCCGGTCTTCGTCTCGCTGACTACTCTGTCTCCGATTTTCCATCCGCTTACCGCTTCTCCAACTTGCGCGATTATGCCGGAGAACTCGTGGCCCAGCACGACCGGTGGCCAATACGGGTGGGTGTCATGAAAAATGTGGAGGTCACTGCCACAAACGGAAACGGCCTTGACCTCGATGAGGACATCATCCGGCCCGATTTCGGGTTCGGGCAGGTCTCGCATCTCGATCATCCCTTTGCCTTTTCCGTATTTAACAACCGCTTTCATGTACTCTCCCATACCGCCAATGCGCTTTCCCACGAGTGACGCAGGCGGGCGACATGCCTCCTCCGCTACGAACGGCACAGCCTGACTGCGCTCCGGAGACATGTCGTCCGATCAGCCGGTTACAGGTGTGAATGCCCATTGGTGTTACCGGCTCCTTGGACTACAGGCAGAATCTCACTACCTCTCTGGAGGACCGCTACTTTGGCGACTCGGCCGCAGAGGGACATAGCAATTTCGAGAGCGTCTTGGGGCTCTTCAGCGTAGAGCAAACCCAGCTTCTCGGTCTCCTCTTTTGATATGCCGCGAGTAACCAATATCCCCTTGGCCCGTTCCCTGATGACTCGCCCCACATGGACAAGGTGGCCCGCGACGGTCAATTTCTTGATCATTCCATCGCGGACGAGTTGGTCGATTTGCGCAAACGTGCGGTACCCGTTTTCAAGAACTTCAGGATGACTCGAGGATACTCCGGCGAAACAGGGGCTTACAAGGATGACAACTCCTCCCTGTTTGACGGCCAGTTCTGACGCATATATGCCCTTGGACGCTACCCATAGGTCAGAGTCAAACGGATGCGAATCAGCAACGACAATGTCAGCTTCAGACGGAAGTTCACGGGAGTAGACAGCATGTGATTGGGCGGCGCCGACTCGATAGGCGTGGATCGGGTCCCCTGCAACGGCACGCGCCAACTTTCCCGATCCATCCTGTATAGCATTGACGATCCATTTGAGACCTGCTTTTGCCGCAACAGCTTCAATTTCGCTTTTGACCGGGTTTTCTATCTTTCCCAGAATCTCCCGGCCTGTATATTGGGCTGCGAGCCAGTGCGTCTTGCCGGTGGTCACCTCGCCGCATATTCCCGGTTGTATGATGTTCCCGCCCCCGCTGAACCCGGAGACTCGATGAGGCACAATTTGACCGATCCCAATGATGAAATCCGCCTCTTTAGCCAGCCTGTTGACAAAAATTGGCGTGCCTGATTCCGTGGCGCCTAGGAAGTCCAATAGGGATTCGTCAGTGTAACTATGGTTGAGAATTGTAAAGGAATTAACAATCTCGGCGCCGAGTTTTCGCTCCATTTCTTCCCTGGTCATGGGTCGGTGAGTGCCAAGCGCGACAAGGATTATCGTGTCTTCTCTTTTGACGCCGCCGGCGTCCAATTCGTCGATCAATCGGGGAAAGATGCTCCGGACAGGCGTGGAGCGAGTGTGATCGTCAATAACAATCAGCGCCTTCCGGCATCCCCGAACTTTCTTATGGAGTGGGTCAGAGCCGACAGGGCGCAGAAAAGCGTCCTCAATCAGCTCCTGCTCACTCTTGGCAGGCGGAACTGTGGACGGGGCAAAAACCCCGAGCAGGTTGTTCTCCGGAATTTCCAGGGACCTGATATTGGAATAGGGGAAGGCAATTTTTTTCAAGCGGACTTTGCCTCCTGAATTGTGTTTATAAAAGCGCGCGTATTTGCGGTGATGATATGGAATGCCTTCTCTTTCACCGCCTTTCTATCGACCAGTTCACCGCCGGCCGCGACAGCAGCCGCTCCGGCCCGGATGAAGGCCCCGGCGTTGTCGATATTGACTCCCCCGGAAGGCATGAGAAGAACCTGAGGCAACGGTCCTTTGATGTCTTTAATATAGTCCGGTCCCCCCAACTGACCCGCTGGGAAGACCTTGACCAGGTCAGCGCCGGCGTCCCAGGCGGCGAGGATCTCTGTAGGAGACATCGCTCCGGGGATCACTATCACGCTGTAACGATGCGCAAGTGAAATAAGCTCAAAATTGAGAGTGGGACTAACGATGAATTGCGCCCCAGCCAGAATGGCCGCTCTGCCGGTTTCCGGGTCCAGGACCGTTCCAGCGCCGATTATGAGATCATCCTTGTATTTGAGGGACAGTTCCTTCACCATCTGAATCGCGCCCGGAACGGTCATCGTTATTTCGAGGAAGCTCGCTCCGCCGTCCTTGATGGCCGTGGCCACGTCCACAGCGTCGGATGCTGAAGCTGCCCTGATGAGCGGAATCAAACCCTCAGCCAATATCCGGTCAAGAATTTCACGTTTCTCCATGTCAGCCTCGCTCAGCCTGTCCTGAATCCTTTTTCTCTCAGCATCACGGTCAAAAGTCTTTTCTGTTCTTTGGTCAGGCCCCACTTCTCTGCGATTTCACCAACAGCCGCATCCGTAACAGGTCGGGGCCGGGCGCCTTCCAGTTGTTTAAAGATCTCTTCAAACTGTTTCAGGTGCGCGAATTCCGGGATATCTCTCATCGCCAGTTCGCCGCCTCTGCCCGCAAGTCCCCACAGGTAGAGGAGCGCAGAGACAGGGGAGGCGACCACAGGATGACAGCCGCCCGGAATAGCAAAGGCGCTTTTGTCTCCGATGATGTAAGCTTTGTTCAGATTTTTGCCGTCCATTAGTAATTGAACGCCATAAGCGCCGAATTGATCCGCCTCTCCCTGTTTCCACTCGAAGCGATGGTAATAGACCTCCTCATGATCTGATTCACCGGACTCGAGCTGATCTTTGTCATGACTGTGGATTGGGGTTCCCGACCAAAAGCCCGGCGGATTATAGGTTTCCCCAACGATGAGGTTTGCGCCGGCGTTTTTCGGGGAGATCAGGTTTATGACATCTCTCCGCCAGATCCATTCCCCGCGGGAAACCACCGCCACCTCTTCAGGAGACAAATAAAACGGAGGATTTTCTCGCAGGGCCGGAGCTTCAAAGAACGCGATTTCGCCTCTTCCTCGAATGCTGAATCTCGCGCCGCAGGGAATGTAAACAGCGGACGCGTTGGATGTTCCCGGACGTGAAGCGAATGGGCCACCGGCTCTCGCCCCGCTGAACTTCTTTCCGTTAACCTCTACTTCGAATTCACCTTCCTGAGGGACAAGGACCACCTCTTTGACGCCGGTTTCCCTCGTGTCAAACTCCGATCCCAATTTGTGAACGCCGAATCCTAATACCTCGAGGGGAACATCCTCTCGCTTCGGATCGAATATGAGCCCGCTCCGCCGCCCATCGTGTCTGACATGAGGGTTGACCTGATTCCGTTCGATTTGGTCAGCATATTTCTTTAAAGTGCTTTCCATGACACTCCCGATTTCACGTTGATGGCTTCAGGATAGTATTGCTACTCGGCGCCCTTCTTCCGCTGACACGTAAGCGGCGTATATGACTTCCACCGTGTCTTTCGCCAGATCCATTCCTGAAGCCGGTTCTCTGTCGAGTCGCACAGCGTCGATGAAATCTTCCATTTCCTGGGCATAACCCCTCATCCAATGATCGTCAGGACTCGGGAAATTCCAGCCGGCCTTTGTTTCCAGTCGCTCAGCGATATATTCGTCGCCGAAAATACGGGCGTCCGGCGCATAAATCTCTATGGCGTTATTGGGATTGATATTCACATTTACGACTGAATTGGAGAAATAGACTCCCAGCGTGTTCCTAACCCCTCCCAAAACGCCATCGGATGAGAAGATCGTGGCGTGCGCTCCGTCTTCAAACGTGATATTGGTCAAGGACCAGTCCTCTACATCGTCCCATTCAGACACAATGTATTTCGTGGTCTCCGCCCGGAAGGACTCAATCTTGGAGTGGTACCCCACTTCCGCAGTGACCGATTTGGGGCGAATCGGTTCGCCTGTTTTCAACAAGCCCTCATAATGCTTCAAGTGCAATACCGCGCCGACAGGATGAGCGCCAAGCCTCATCAGCGACCCACCGCCCGAAGTCCTCCATTGCCTCGAATATGGCGCCTGTGATCCTGAGTGGCTCATTTCGGACCGTATATCAAGGATCGTGCCTTGACTCGCCTGCATGAGTTTCTTGAGTTTGACGAAGGGCGGAGCGTACACCCAGTTTTCCGCGTACATGAATTTTACTCGATTTTGATCGACTTCTTGGGCTACAAGTTCGCATGCCTTCATCGTCTCTTGCAGCATCAGGGCTTTGCGTACGGCAAAACCGACTTTCTCCTTGGGTCGGTCTTTTCCGAAATATCCGGTCAGAGGTTTCTCGCATATAATGTGTTTCCCCGCCTGAGCAACCTCGACGCAGAACCGCTCATGCAGGTCCGTCGGAATACAAAGGTCTATAATGTCGATATCTTTACGCTCCAGGAGGCGCCTGTAGTCATCGTAACAATCGGGTATGGCGTAAGTGTCCGCAAAACCGCCCGCGTCAGGGGTTTTTGAGGCAAATGCCACCACATCGGCTTTGAGGCCCCGTAATCCTGCCATGCTGTCCAGATGAAGGCGCGCCGCAAACCCTTTACCGATCAGTCCGATTCTCACTTTATCCATATGCGGCCAACTCCTTTTTCGGCCTCTTCGAGTGAACAAATTCGCTTTTGTTTATCCGTTCGACCGGCGCGGAGGCCGGTCGCTGCCGGGCCAATGACATTAGCGTTAACTTAAACGCCGCCCTTTTGAGTGTTCCAGAGGAACACGTGATAGTAGGCCGGCAGTTTATTGCCGGTTTATCGGCAAATTGGAAAATTGTTCAGTTCCAGAGGGACGGCTGAGCTTCACATTCCCCCTTCGTAAATGGGGGCAGGGGGAATTCTGATCCGTCACCGAAAATCCCCCTATATCCCCCTTTAAAAAAGGGGGACTTAACAATTCAGTCGTCCCTGGCGGGACTAAAGTTCAATAATGATCCGCTTTCCAGGCGATAAATCGCCGGGCTAGTGTCTTCTCGTCCCTCTGGGACGAACTGGCCCGGAAGCTTAACCCAACGACTATGAGTTAATGCTGTCTAGTCCTTTTCGAGAATGTCCGGCCTGGTGAACGCGAGTCTCTCCACTTGCATCGAAATCCTGGGATAGATCATCGGTTTCGTAATCATTTCCGGTCCTTTTGAGGTAGCCACTATGGTGTCTTCCGATTTTGTTCCCGTGATCGAAGGATTCCATGTAAATGCTTGGTTTTCCTGGACGATATCAGTCGTGGTGAAGCTGGTCCTATAGTCTCGCCCGGTATATCCTATAGAGCCGCCCTGATGGTGGTGTTTCCATTCCTCCGCGTAGCCCGCCTTTTCATAGGCTTGAATTCCTTTCCTGAGGATCTCACTTGCGGGGACGCCGGGTCGGGTATTTGCCATAAATGAGCAATCAATGAAAACATTGGCCTTATATTTTTCTTTCAGATCGTCCGGGACCCTTCCAAAATGAATGAAGCGGGTGAGCGAGACTATAAGCCCCCATTTTCGTGCATTAACCGAGACCATTAGATAATTCTCGACCTTCTTTTCAGTCGGGATCGGGTGACGAAAACGGAAAACCCGATCGTCCGCCGCCGACATCAGAGTGACCGGGTCGATGCGGTCCTTCCACAATTCATTACACAATCTGCCTACAACTTCCGATTCCTTTTCTCCCTTTCGCGTTTCCAGCAGCGTTGTTTCCAGGGCGACGGAGACATTTTGTCCCAGCCATTGGTATCTTTCGTATTCCTCGGGAGTAAGGGAATATCGGAGACGGGCAATATCCTCGGCAAGCGCGATAGAATCGGGGAATGGCGCATCAGCCCCCAATTGTCCGGACCCCATTAATTCCCTGATTATGGACACTTCCTGGTCCTCGTGCCACTGGTGCGACTTCAGCGTAAACCCCTGTGTCTTCAAGCCTTCCTCTTCTTCCATCCTCGGGGCTTCTATATTGTTGCAAATCGCGAACTTGGAGTCTTTTGTGATCAATAAGGAAGCAGCCCCTAATTCAGTGGTAATGCCTACCAGATTGAGGCCGCCCCCGGTCATCCAGGAGAAATTGGCCTGCCGTTTAAGCAGGAGCCCGCTGAGGCCCTTCTGCTCCAAGAAAGCTCTTACTCGCCGCTCTTTTTCGTTTATTTCCGCAGGTACGGCCATAGCCTGTCCTTCCTCAGTTCTCGTTGGTCATTAGAATTGGCTTCAAAAGTCTTCTGTCTTCAAAGTAATTAGTTCGCCAGCAGCACGGCCATACTATGGCGGAGGCAGCAAACCTTACAGGCGCTGGAAGCGCCTGCACGGCTAGGAGTTTTTGGGGAGGGGCGCCGGGGAGGCCCTTTCTGCAAAAAAGGGCCTCCCCGGTCACTCTTTCAAAATCTCCTACGTTTTGAAACCGCCGCTACTGCTTCAGCACCTTCGCCCAGGTCGTCACCGGCCATTCAGTCTTAAAGAGCTTTTCAACAGCCGGTTTGGCCTTGGCCCTAAAGGACTCCGCATCCGGTTTGACTACCGTCATCCCTTTGGCCTTGAGGTCCTCCAGAATCTTACCTTCGCCTGCTTTGATTTTTGCATTGGCAAAGTCGGTGGCCTCCTTGGACGCCTTCAGGACCAGCTTTTGCTCAGACTTGGAGAGTTTGTCAAAAAAGGGCTTGTTAATGAGCATGCCGCCTGTCTGGGCCAGGTGATTGGTCATAGTCAGATGGCTCTGAACCTCATTCAACTTCGCTGAAGCGATCTGAGTGATGTCACCTTCAGACGCCTCCGCCTTGCCGTCTTTCAATGAGTTGTAAAGCTCAGGCAGTGTGATTGCGACAGGATCGGCTCCTATCTCTTTCCAAACGGCTATCCATGTCGGCACCTGAGGAAGACGAAGCTTAAGGCCTTGGACGTCCGCCGCTGTTTTCAGGGCTTTTTTCGAAGTGGTCTGCCGCATTCCCCTGTTTATAATACCCAGGTACATTTGGCTTCCCTTCTTTGCCACTTCCTCGCGCGCCTTTTTCCCGAGCGATCCGTTCCATACCCGCATGAAATGATCGAAATCTTTCATCACGTATGGGGCGTTAAAGAAGAAATACTGCGGCGCAGAGACTTGCAGAGGTTGCCCGCCGGTGACCTGCATCTCCACCTTGCCCTTGCTGCACCACTCATCGACGTCCTTCTCACTCCCGGCGCCGGGCTGAATCTCCACTTTGATCTTGCCCTGGCTCCCTTTCTCCACGATCTCCTTAAATTTCTCGCCGGCGTCGATCAGCAGGTGGCCCTTTGGGAAGGTGCTAGACAGACGTATGGTTTTGTCGGCTGCGCCCGCGAATACCGCTCCGACGAAGATGACCGCAACAACAATAGACACAACATAACAGAGCCATTTTGACTTTTTCATGGAACCCTCCTCTCTGTATTCTACTTTTTGACCTCTTTTACCAGGTCTGCATATACTTTGTCCTCGGACGCCATCAGTTTTCCGAAGTCTTCAGGACCCAAATAATGTATGGTTACAGCCATGTCCGCCGCGCTTTTCTTGAAAGCCGGGTCCTCCATCCCCTTTTTGAAAGCGTCGTGGAGCTTCTTAATAACGTCAGGCGGAGTTCCTTTGGGGGCCGCCAAGCCGCGCCACATGCCCATCGCGAAGTTGATTCCCTGTTCCTTAACCGTAGGAACGTTCGGAAACATTGCCAGTCTCTTGTCTGCAAAGAGAGCGAGGATCTTCAATTTTCCCGCCTGTACCTGCGAAATGCCTTCGGGCGGGGAAACGGAGACTACATTAATGTGGCCGCCAAGGAGAGCAGTTACCGACGGGCCGCCACCGGAGAAAGGGATATGATTGAACTTGACACCGGCTGCTTTTTCAAATGCCAGAGCCACGAGATGAACGCCTCCTCCTGCGCCTGAATTACCCACGGTGACCATATTAGGATTCTGCTTTGCGTAGCTTAGGAATTCCTTCAGGTCTTTCCAGGGCGCGTCAGGTCTGGCAAGAAACATCGATGGGTCCGTTGAAACATTTATGACCGGATCAAAGCTCCTGTAAGTAAAGGCAGTCTTCACCTGGTGGGGAAGAATAGTGAGGGGCGTGATTGCCGAAACAAGGGTATGGCCGTCCGGAGAAGCTTGGGCTGCTTCGGTATATCCTACCGCTCCACCACCTCCCGGACGGTTCACCACGATGACCGCCTTGCCAAGGTATTTTTCCGTTGGCGCCGCCAGTGCACGGAAGATCAGATCGGTGGCGCCTCCGGCTGCCCAGGGCACGATGATTTGGACCTCCTTTGTGGGGAAATCCGCAGCTAAAACAGGCCAAGCCCATGCCATAACGAGAACCGTGACCAAAATCGAAATCAGTTTGCTTCTCACACGAAACCTCCTTCCTGTTAAGAATTTCCAAGGAGTCCTTTACGGCGAAAAAATAGCCCCCATCAACCCATCAGCTTGCCAATGCGCTCCTCAATCTTTTTCGGACGGACAGCGCCAGAGGTATGAGAAGAAACAGAAGCGTCGCAGCCAGAAACGCGAGAGAAATCGGCCGATTGATGAACACATCGAAGCTTCCATGAGAAATCATCAGCGACTGGCGAAATGCCACCTCCATTTTCGGACCGAGCACCAAGGCAAGCAGAAGCGGCGCGCCTTCATAGGCCCACTTTCTAAGGAAAAAACCAAGGGCGCCGAAGAGGATCATCATCCAAACATCGAACATCGAGTTATTAACCGAGTACATGCCGATCAGACAGAAAAGTGTTACAAGCGGCAAGAGCACCTTCTTGGGTATTAACAGGATGCTGGCAAAGGCGGCTACAAAAGGCAGATTGAGGAGAAGCAGGAAGAAATTTCCTATGTACATGCTCGCAATAACACCCCAAAAAAGCTCCGGATGGTCCGTGATCATCAACGGGCCTGGCGTAACGCCATGTATGAGCAACGCGCCTAATAAGACGGCTGTAGGGGGCGCGAAAGGAATCCCAAGAGAAAAAAGAGGTATAAAGGCTGCCTGGCAAGCGGAATTGTTGGCAGATTCAGGTCCGGCCACGCCCTCCATTGCGCCTTTACCGAATTCCTCCGGATGGCTGGAAATGTTCCTCTCGACCATGTATGAGGCATAAGTCGCGAGGACCGGCGCTGGTCCCGGAATCAGCCCAAAGCCGAAGCCGATGCCTGTTCCCCTCAGCATGGCGAGAATCGATCTCTTGAGGTCCTGAAGGCTCGGGTACAGCTCACTCAGGCGAGGGAAGATGACCTTCTGTTCGAGCAAGTGAGCAGGCTGGCCGGCGTTCGTGAGCACTTCCCCAAGACCGAATACGCCTATGGCTACGGCCACGAATTCGATACCTCCCAAGAGCGAAGGGGAATCAAACGCGAAACGGCCTTCGCCGGTAACAGGGTCAAGACCGATGGTTCCTATGATCAGGCCGACAAGCGCCATAATAAGCGACTTCAGAAAAGAGCCGCCCGTTACATTGCTGAGCACAACGAACGCAGCCACCATCAATGAGAAATATTCAGGGGGGCCGAATGCTAGCGCCGCCTCTGCAAGAGGAGGGGCTAGAAAAGCGAGGCCGAATATACCGAAAGTGGCGGCGACAAAGGAACCTATGGCGCATAGGGCCAGCGCCTTGCCTGCCTGTCCCTTCTGAGCCATGCGGTAACCGTCGATGCAGGTTATAACAGAGGCTGTTTCGCCAGGCACATTAAGCAGGATTGAGGTGGTTGATCCGCCATACATCGCGCCATAGTAGATGCCCGCGAGCATGATAATCGCGGATGTAGCATTGAGGCCAAACGTGACCGGGATCAGGAGCGCTATCCCTGCGATAGGCCCCAGACCGGGCAGGACGCCTACCAGAGTGCCCACTATAGTTCCCACCAGGCAGTAAAAGAGGTTCTGGAGAGTCATGGCGACTCCAAAACCGGTCGCAAGATGCTGGAGGGATTCGAGCATTATCCGTCTCTCTAAATACCGAGAAAACCCTTTGGAAGCGGGATCCTAAGAGCGTAAACAAAGAGCGCGTATGAACCGGCCGCCGTCAAAAGGGACACGGTTAAGTTCAAGGACCATTGCTTAACGCCGAGTATCCTCAGCAGGCCCAACATGATCAGGAATGAAACGATGGTATAGCCCAGAGTGCCCCAAAGCATCGTCGTCGCCACGATAATCGCGAGATAGGCGACCACCTGTAACGCTGACACCGGCTCCTCCTGGGCGCAGATATCTTCCTTTTTTTCCTCTACAGCGGGCCAGAAGGCTTTCACAATGACAGCCGATGATAGAACCATAAGGAGTACCCCGAGCCCAAGCGGAAACAGCCCGGACCCGGCGGCCCTCAAAGAGCCTATCGGCATCTGCAGCGATAAGATCGCTGTGATCGCCCCGAAGAGGAAGAATACAACGGCTCCCTGTATGTCATCTTGTTTCATTCGCATTCTTCCTGTTTTCCGTGCCCCCATAGCCGAGCCTTCGGGAGATCTCGGCGGCCGTTTCGACGACCCTCCTTCTCAATACCTCCTGGACGACCTTTTTGGTCACCCGGAAGGCCGGACCCGATACGCTTATAGCGGCCACCGGCTTCCCGGACTCATCCAGCGCGGCCGCGCCTATGCAACGTATACCCTTTTCATTCTCTTCATCGTCTAAGGCATATCCTTGTTCCCTGATTGTCTTTAGTTCCTGTCTCAGAGCGACACCATCCGTGATCGTGTTGGGAGTTCTTGTCGGGAGCCCCTTTGCGGAAATGAAATCTTCAAGCTCGTTTGAGGAAAGATAGGAAAGAAAGATCTTGCCGACTGCGCAACTGTGGGCCGGGTTTCTTGAGCCGACCCTTGACGCCATTCTCAAGCCTCCCATGTCCGGAAGCGGTTCGACCTTCTCAATATAGACCACTTCACTCTGATCCCACACGACCATATGCACAGTCTCCCTGGTTTCATCTGCGAGCGCATGAAGCAGCGGGGCCGCGATTTTGCGAATGTCGAGTTGGGAAGTCACAAGCCCGCCGAGATCAAGAAGCTTCAAACCTAGAAAATAATTTCTGGATACAGCGTCCTGACGGATGTAGCCAACGTAGACAAGTGAAGAAAGAAGTCGATGAACAGTGCCTTTCGGAAGGTCGAGTTGCGAAGAAACCTCTCTTATGCTCACCCCTTCAGGGTTTTCCCCAACGAGGTCAAGGATTGCGGAGATCCGCTCAATGGTTTGAACAAGGTTATTGGGCTTGAGCATGCGCCGCCCGTTTCGCAATGCGGTACTAGGTTTCGTATAGCAAAATCCTGGCATAGCGGCGCCGGCTTGTCAAGATCATAATTTGTCCACGCCCAAATTTTGGTAGCCCAAATGTACCTAATAATAACGATGGGTTGTCATTGCGAGTGGAGCGAAGCAGTCGCCCTCACCCCCGTGAAAGGTTGCCTTCGTAAGGGCGAGGACGGGAATCCGGAGGGCGCACAGCCGTGCGCTCCTACATCAGGGTTGCCGGTGGCGAGGGGCATCTTGGGTGGGACAGGCATCTATGCAATTTCCGGTAGCGACAGGTCGCTCGCAGAACGCAGGATGCCGGTCGTCGGGCGCCTGGATCCGATCCTGGGTCCGGATGGTCTCCCGCGTACGCGGGACTGGATTCCTGCTTCCGCACATTCGCGTTAAGTTAAGGGCCTTGTCCAATTCGTCCCGGAGGGACGAGATGATAGTAGCCCGGCGATTCATCGCCGGGAAAGCGGATCTAATAGAACTCTAGTCCCGGTAGGGACGACTGATCGATTAAAGCTGGCGATAACATTCTCAG
>Ga0172371_10001504_pt1 | contig 37110 bp, 32 predicted proteins | sample Lak12m_FD_114543 | JGI IMG/M metagenome (GOLD analysis project Ga0172371, IMG submission 114543) | Freshwater microbial communities from Kabuno Bay, South-Kivu, Congo - kab_022012_12m | ecosystem: Environmental > Aquatic > Freshwater > Lake | place: Democratic Republic of the Congo: South-Kivu... | reverse complement strand
GTAAACCTTGTTTCGGGATTAGTTGCATATTATTTTCTACCAAAAAAACCTTCAATTTGTAGCGAGTTTATGCTGACTTTACCAGGTAATTATTAAAGTTTTTTGACGTCGAACTCAGGTTAAATAAATTTTTTGTGCATCGGCTTGTGCGGATGTTGCTGGCATTGGATGAATTTGAGTAGTTAATGCAAGTGCTGTAAAAATTACATTTGCTAAAAATAATTTGAATTGATTTTTAAAGTATTTCATAAATAAATCCCCCCCTTGGTACAGGCGTTTTCAGCCTTGTTATTTTAACTGACGATTTTGGTGTGTAAAATTTAAAAATCATCAGTTTGTACCCTTGTTTATATGTTTAAAGTATTGTCCTATTGGGTTACCTTAGCATCTAAAATTTCAAATAGCAAATATAATTGGTATTTATTATAAAATCCTTATTTTTATCATAAAACCCCAAATTTTTAAGATATTGCAGTTGAATGTTTATTTGTACTACGATCATTATTGTTGGGGATTAAAAGAAATAGAGAGCCTAAGGGTTGAGGGGGCGGGGTAATGAGATTGTCTACGTGTAAGCCAAGATTCTCTAAAATTTTTGCAATTTCTGTGTTTTGCATATTTTGTGTGCTACCGATTCTGATTTTTTCAGCAAAATATTGTATTATTCCATGCTATGAAAATTTAAATTCAATGCTCAAAGTTCGCAAGATTACCGTCGAATTCAAATCTGTTTATTCAAATAAAATTAAACATGAAATATTACAAAAAATTGCTGGGTCTTTTACTCAACCCAATTTTTGTAAAAATATTAAGTCGTCTTTCAAAATTATCAAAACTGTCGAATGGCATTTATCTGATGTAGGTTCTGTAAAAATGTTGATTGAAGGAGCTGAGCCTTATTGCAGGGTTAATAATCAGTTTGTGCTTTGCAACAAGCATCGTTTATTCACAGCAGATTGTTTTGAAACTTATAAATTGGATCGAATTTGTAATATTTGGCTTTCAGAAAAAATGATTAACCAAAAACTTGACGCAGATGTTTATAATTTTATACGTCATATCCATGGTGACAAGTGGCAAGATTTTGAAATTCACTATTTAAAGCCGTCTCGTATTGAACTGGTTCCCAAAAATGCGACTTGTAAGAGCCTTGTGATCGTTGATGATAAAAGTTTTTTTGATGAGCGAAAGTTTCAAATGGCAGATGCAGCTTTTAATGATTTGCGTTGTCGTGGCTTTGTGAGCGAAAAAATTTTAAATGCGCAAAATTATCGAATTATGTTTGATTTGCGTTTTGGGGAACGCGTTATTGTTAAATTTTTTGATCCGTTTAAGCGGGGGGTGGGGCGATGAAAAAAAGTTTATTGGGCAAAACTACTGTTGCGATTGATGTAGGCACAACAAAAATATGTGTTTTGATCGCCACGGTAAATGGACGCGGTGAAATTGAAGTTTTAGGAATTGGACAACATCCGTCATATGGTCTTAAAAAGGGTGTTGTTGTAAATATTAATACAACCGTTGATTCAATTAAAAAAGCTATACATCAAGCAGAACAAATGGCTGGTTTAAAAATTGATTCAGCGTGTGTTGGAATATCAGGTGGTCACATAAAATCCTTTAACTCAACGGGCATGGTTGCCATTCGTGGTCGTGATGTTACGCAAAATGATATCGATAGAGTTATTGAGGCTGCTAAGGCTGTTTCAATTCCAAAAGATCAAGAAATTTTGCACGTTATACCACAGTATTTTAGTGTTGATGGGCAAGATTTTTTGATTGATTCATTGGGTATGAGCGGGGTACGTCTTGAAGCTAGAGTTCACATTGTTACTGGTTCTGTTGCTTCCGCGCAAAACGTTATCAGGTCTTGTGAGCTTGCCGGTGTTAGGGTCACTGACGTTGTTCTTGAACAAATAGCTTCTGCGCAGGCTGTTCTTACTCAATCTGAGCGTGATATGGGTGTTGGAATTATAGACATTGGTGGAGGCACATGCGACTTTGCCGTTTATCGCGATGGCAAAATTTTGCACTCAAAGGTTTTGCCTGTTGCAGGAAACCATTTCACAAATGATTTGGCTGTTGGCTTAGGAATTCCTTTTGACAGAGCTGAAGAATTGAAGAGACGCTATGGATCTGTTGGTAAATTTGATCTGCATGAATTGGCTGGCTCTTACGTTGACATTGACCTTGGTTACCAAGGTGGTGTTAAGTCTGTTGGTTTAACTACGGTTTCGGAAATTCTTCATCTTCGGGCTGAAGAGGTGTTTGATTTATTTATCGATGAAATTTTAGAATTTAGGCTGCGCAACAGCATGCCTCTTGGTTTCGTTCTCACCGGTGGTGGGAGTCTTTTAAAGGGTATGAAACAAATGGCGGCTGAGAAATTGGCCGCATCGGTGAGAATTGGTGTTCCGGAAATGAACTCGTTGGCAGAAATGAATATTCCAGATATTTTAAAAAGTCCGATTTATGCTACCGTTTACGGGTTATTGCTTTATTCGTTGCACGAAGATGAAAACTTTCTTTCAGATTCAACCAACGCGTCACCAGTTGGAAAAGTTTTTAAGCGGATGAAATCTTGGATTTATGATTTCTTTTAAAAATTTTGATTTTTGGCGTTGTTGTATGCAAATATATTCGGAGAGTGTTGACGAATAAATACTCTCCGAGTACTTATCTAAGGCTGATTTTATAGGAGAAGGGGTCTTGAATGATAGAGCTAATATTGGAAGAAGAGCTACAACAACCACAGCAGAATAATTTTGGAGCAGTTATAAGGGTTATTGGCGTTGGTGGTGCCGGTGGCAATGCTGTTAATAGCATGGTTAGTAGCCCTGATTTAAAAGTTGTTAATTTTGTTGTTGCGAATACAGATGCGCAAGCTTTAAGCGCTTCTCCGGCTCCTGTAAAAATTCAGTTGGGTTCTAAAATTACAAAGGGCCTTGGTGCTGGTGCAAACCCAGAAATTGGGCGCAAGGCGGCTGAGGAAGGCATAGAAGATATACTGCAATATTTAATGGACGTGGACATTCTATTTTTAACGGCAGGGTTGGGTGGCGGTACTGGGTCAGGAGCGATTCCTGTTATTGCTAAGGCTGCAAAAGATTTGGGTATTTTGACAGTAGCTGTTGTAACCAAGCCTTTTGCTTTTGAAGGTAAGCGTAGAGCAAAACATGCCCTTGAAGCGATTGAGGCCTTAAGAGGCGTGGTTGACACTTTAATAGTTGTTCCTAATCAAAAACTTTTGGAAATTGTCGATTCAAAAATTTCCATGCTTGGAGCATTTGCTTTATCAAACGATATTTTAAAACAAGCTATCAAAGGAATATCCGATATTATCGCAAAACCTGGATTGATCAATGTTGATTTTGCGGATATTAAAACAATCATGAAAGACATGGGCATGGCCGTAATGGGAACTGGCAGCGCAACGGGTGTTGATAGAGCACGTGAAGCTGCTATCAAGGCTATAAATTCACCATTACTTGAAAATACAAGCATTGCAGGGGCTCGTGGCGTTTTGATTAACGTAGCTGGAAATAAGGATTTACAACTACAAGAAATTAGTGATGCAGCAACAATGATTTATGAGATGGTAAGTGAGGACGCAAATATAATTTTGGGTTCGGTTATCGACGAATCATTATGCGATGAAATAATCGTGACTGTTATTGCAACCGGATGTATTGCTGAAAAATCATTGTCGATTAGTTCAGCGCAAAAGTCTTCAATGCCTGTTGAGATCAAGCCTGAAGCAGGTATATCGATACCTTCTTTGGCTTTGGAGCCTTCAGATAAAAAAGAGATGGTTCTTGACATTGAGTTATCAAATACACAAAGCGCTGCCAAATCTATGATTGAAATGATTGACGCTGTAACTCAGGATAATGCGGCTCAGTTAGCAGCAGAAGAGAGTGTACACACTGAATTAGTTTCTGACTCAGGTAACGCTGAGGTTGTTGATAGTATAAAGTTAAGAAATTACAGTGATGAAAATTCTGTATCCAGAGAAAATTTTACTGCATCTGTCTCTGGTGAGGATTTAAATTTAAATCAAGACGACTTAGATACACCAACATTTATGCGCAAAAAACAGGGCACTGGCCGTAAAGAAGCTTAGAACGCTTCTCGTTGTAGCCAATTTATAACAGATTCCAGTTGTCTATGTAACAAATGGTATTCGCTGAAGTGGTTTAAACTTATAGCCAATTCTAAAGGTGTTTGGCCTAAACAATTTTTTACGTTTACAAGCTTAGGTGATATTTTTGTCATTATTTTTACTATTTTAAAAATGTTTCTTTTTGTTAAAAATTTGTGATTTTCGAAATCGTGAGACTTGGCTTTTTGCATTGTTATGAGATCCCACATTTCGCATTGAATAGCAGAATGCAATGCTGTATTGCCTGTGAAATTTTGCAAAAATGGATCTATTTTTTGGTGATTTAACAAAATACAGACCATTTGAAGATTATTTAATTCTGCGGCTCTGTGCAAAGGTGTATTTAAAAACATAGGATCTTGGATATTTACGTTTATCTCAGGTAATGATTTTAAAAATTCCAGCATAGGAATGTCTTTATTTTCTACTGCTATGTGTATAGGAATTTCTGCGTAGTTAAATGTTTCTCTGTTTATTCTTACCCGCAAATTAACATTTGCACCACATTCAACAAAAAAACGAGCTAGAGAAACAATTTTATTATTAACGGCGATATTTAAACTAGCCTCTAAATTTTGATGATTTTGTTTAAATGCTTCAATTGTTGCGATTCGCACCAGATCTTTAAGTCGTGGGCTTGCGACTAAAAATCTATGAACGTCTTTTGTAACGTTTACTATTGGATCGGGTCCCAGAAAGGATTCATTTAAGCGAGCTGTAAAAATTTGCACTAAATTATGACCTGGTAAATCGCAAAAATTTAGTGCAAGGCTTGTGTTTTGGTGTATTGAAAAACAAATAAAGATTGCCAAAAAAAATTTTTTCACGTCTTTAAAACCCTTAATAAACTCTTAAAAACACCCAAATTTATGGATTACTATAAGTGCAATTGAACAATATATCAAAATAGTAATACAGTGTATTTCAAAAATTATTTTTACTTTTGGGGTTTTGTATCTAGTTTTCAAATAGAAATACAGGATGTTTTGCCATGTTGCTTTTTAGAGTTCCCGGGCATTGATGTTTTTTGAGTGTAGAGTAGAATGGTATTTTTGTTTATAGTGATAGGCTAATTTTGTTGTTGCAGCGGAATAAAACGGAGTTTTAAAATGCAATTTAATGATGATAAAAAAGAACATCCTGAGATAGTTGAGTCTGAAAATCCTAAACCAGAGTTTGGTCCTCAAGAACCTTCTGATTTAAAAGAGGTTTCTAAAATTAGTGAACTAGAGGTACAAGTTAATCATTTCAGAGATCAATTTTTGCGTGCAAATGCAGACTTTCAAAATTTTAAGCGTCGCATAGAAAAAGAAAAATCTGAATGGACAGTGATCGCTCAAGCGTCAACTCTTACAGCGTTAATTCAATTTTTTGAAGACTTCGATAGGGCGATAGAGGAAACAAAGAAAAATTTAACCGATCAATCAGCCCCCTTGCTTGAAGGTTTTTTATTGATCCAAAAAAATCTTAAAAAGACTCTTGCTGATATGGGCGTAGAAGAAATGCAATTGACTGGCGATTTTAATCCTGAGTTTCATGAAGCCTTGGTTCAAGTTGAGTCTTCATCAAGCAAAAGCGGTGAAATTGTTGAGGTCTTTGGTAGGGGATATACTTTCAAGGGAAAAGTTCTTAGATATGCAAAAGTTAGCGTGGCGAAATAATTATTACCGCGTATAAGATATTGCTACTTAACTAGCGCTAATGATAAGATCAATAGGGTATTGGGATATTTTTTAGGGGGGAGCTTTTTTATGAAAGTTGATTTTAATATGAAAGAAATGGCGCAAAACTTACCAACGCACGAAACGCCAAATTTTACACATAGCAAAACAAATCGCGCGAAAAAGGTTGCTGTAAAATTAAAAAATGGTCTGAGAATTTTGCCGAATTTATTCACATTGGGTAATGCATTCTTTGGCTTTATTTCAATAGTTTGTGCTTCTAGTGGCGAGGAATATTTTTTGGCCTCGGCGTATTTTATTTTATTTGGTGCAATGAAGGACTCTTTAGATGGTCGCATTGCCCGTATGACTGGAAATACTAGTCGTATGGGATTGGAACTGGATTCGCTTGCAGACGCAACTACATTTTGCTTAGCGCCAGCATTTTTGTGTTATGAATGGCAACTTAAAAGTCTTGGCATTCCAGGCCTGGTTATTTGTGCCGCATTCTTTTTAGCTGGTATTTTAAGATTGGCTCGATTTAATGTTTCTCATTCACAACAAACTCAATTTTTTATGGGACTTCCCTCCACAATTGCGGCTTGTTTCATAGCCTCCTTTGTAATCAGTGTGGATCCTGAACTTTTCTTGGTTTATTTCGTGCCTTTGTTGGCTATTGTTATTTTGCTTTTAGCCTGCGCTATGATCAGCGATATAAGTTTTCCAACATTTAAGCATTTGAGCAGTAAGGCATATTTTATTTTCTTGTTTATTGCGAGTGCTGTTTCGGTTGCTTTTGGTTTTAGTAAGGTTCTTTTAGCGATATTTCTGCTATATTTCTTAACACCATTGTTTTTTACTTTGTTTAACAAGCTTAATCGTGATACAAAAAGAGAAGGGAATTCATGACATCTAAACGTATCATTGTACTTACTTTTGGGGTTCTTTGGTCAATCAGCAGCGTTTTTAGTTTTTATTATTTTTACATCTCTCAACGTGATATGAAAGAGACCATCCAGCAATTAATAAGCGAAGACGTATCGCTACAAAAAGTTCAAAAAACTCCAGCGCCAGCCAAAATAATTTCTTCAAAAACAGGAAACACTTGGTTGGATATTCAAAAGTTAGTCAAAGATACGGTTGTACAGATTTTTTCTCAGGTTACAGAATTTAATTTTCTAGAGCCATACAAAACACCTGATCAAAGTGAGGGTGTTGGTAGTGGTTTTTTTATAAACGACAAAGGTGATATTGTTACAAATTACCATGTTGTTGCACAGGCAACCACTGTTCAAATCCAAATACCTTCATTTGGTATGGATAGATTTGATGCAGAAGTTATAGGTGCAAGCCCAGAGCGAGACATTGCTTTATTGAAATTGACAAAAGAATCAAAAGAAAAAATTTCTAAAACGCTTAAGAAAATTCCATTTTTAAAGCTTGGTGATTCCGATACAATTTTGCGTTCGCAAGAAGTTTTGGCCCTTGGGTATCCACTTGGTCAACTTAGATTAAAAAGTACGCTTGGAATTGTAAGTGGACGTGAACGACTTGGTTATTTTGGTTATATCCAAATTACGGCGCCTTTAAATCCAGGCAATTCTGGCGGACCTGCTCTTGATACAAATGGCGAGGTTATTGGTATAAATTCTCGTGGTGTTCCGGACGCACAAAACGTTGGTTATATTATTCCAATCAACGAAGTAAAGAGTGCACTTGATGATTTGTATAAAGTTAAACTCTTGAGAAAACCAACACTTGGATGCATTTTTACTTTAGCTACGCCTGACATGGTTAAGTACCTTGGTAACCCTTCAGAGGGAGGTTGGTATGTGGCACATGTTTTTGAGGATACTTTGATTGAAAGTGCTGGCGTACAAAAAGACGATATGCTTTATGAAGTTAATGGCCACAAGGTTGATATGTATGGTGAAATGCATGTGCCTTGGAGTGAAGATAAAATTTCTGTAAACGAGCTTTTAAATCGTTACAAAGTTGGTGACATGTTAAAGTTTGTAGTGTATCGCAAAGGTTCACGCAAAGAGCTTAATTTTAGGCTTGAGCACAAATATCTTGCTCCTATACGCGTTATTTATCCTGAGTTTGAAAAAGAAGCTATTGATTACGAAATCATAGGCGGAATGGTTGTAATGCAACTTTCTATAAATCATATTTCAATGTTGCTTTCAAGGGCTCCAGAGCTTTCAAAATACAGCAAGTCTGAATTGTTACACGAACCAGCTTTGGTTGTTACGCATGTTCTGCCAAATTCTCAGGCCTATAAAGCTTACGTTCTAAGACCTGGTGCTTTGGTTGATGATGTAAACGGTGTGTCTGTAAAGACCCTTGCTGAATTTAGAAGCGCTGTCTTGAAAAGTAAAACATCACGCTTTTTGACTCTTCGTACATCCGAAAAACTTTATGCAGTACTTTCTATGGATAGCATCTTGAAAGAAGAAGATTCATTGTCGGCAAGGTATTTTTATAAAAAATCAAAATTACTTGAATCGTTGGGCGGTAAAAAATGAGCATTGTCGGTAAAAAACGACTCGATCTGTTTGTGGCTGAATTGTTTCCGAATATGACCAGAAGTCTTATTCAAAGCGCAATAATGCAGAACAAGGTGCGTGTTGACGGAAAAGTTATATCAAAGCCTGGAACGCCAGTTAAACCTGATGCTGATGTTCAGATAGATTTTCAGGAGCCAAAATATGTTGGGCGTGCCGGTTTAAAGCTTGAGGCCGCGTTAAAACATTTTAACGTCGATGTTAAGGATAAAGTAGCTCTTGATGCTGGTCTTTCCACTGGTGGCTTTACAGATTGTTTGTTGCAAAATGGCGCCAAAAAAGTTTATGGAGTTGATGTTGGCTTTGGACAGGTGCATGAAAAGTTACGAAACGATTCAAGACTTATTTTAATGGAAAAGACCAACCTTAGAACGCTTGAATTTTTGCCTGAAAAAGTTGATATAGTTACGCTCGATTTATCATTTATTTCAATTTTGAAGGTTATGCCAGCAGTTAGTAAATTGATAAAGCCTGATGCTTGCATAGTTGCCCTCATTAAACCTCAGTTTGAAGCAGAGCGTGAAGATGTTTGTAGAAAAGGTTTGATCAAAGATCCAGAGGTACACAAAAAAGTTGTTGAAAAAATTCGAAAAGGTATGCAAGATTTTGGTTTTAAAATGCATGATTTTATCGAGTCTCCGATCAAAGGTGCTGCTTCGGGTAATCTTGAATTTTTGGCATTTTTCACTCGCGACTAAACTTTTTTTAATTTGACAACTTGAATAATTAGTGATAAGTTTGGGCTGGTTTTAATTAATAAATCTCACCATTTGAATTTTGGAAGGATTCTTTATGAGATTTTTATCCTCTGGTTTTATGACGCAGTGTGCGGTTAATAACCTAAATAAATTTTATAACAATACTCTTTGCGCAATTTCTTGCGAATCAATTCTTTCCTGGCGTTGGTGGCGCTAATCTTTAAATTTCTCTTATTTCCAAAGCTTTCAAATTTTATTTTTTAGTTTTGTATTGCTACGAAGGTAGTTTTTACATTTTAGTTTAATTTTTTGATTTATTGCGTTCAAACGTGATCGATCTAGGTGCATTAGCGCTAAAGGAATTATTGTGAAAAAATATATTTTTGCTGCAAGTATTGCGGTTAATTTAATTTTGATTGTTACGTTTTTACATCGTTTTTCAAATGAGAATTCTGAAAAACGTGTGGGTTTGGATGTCAAAAAAAATAAAACATTTAATATTGCCGTTTTGACTCCAGATTCGCATCCAAGCCTTGAGCAGATTCAGGAGGCTTTTAAAAAAACATTGCTTGAAATTGGTTTTTGTAAGTACCGGTTTAAAGAATTTAACGCAAATGGGAACAGGGTTTTGATGCGTTCCCAGGCCGAAGAAATTGTAAATGGAAGCTTTGATTTAGTTTTTACAGTTGCCGCCGCTCCAAGTCTTGTGGTCAAAGAAGTTATGCAAAAAAAGGGTAAACACATTCCAATTGTTTTTGGTGCTGTTTCAGATCCCGTTAAACTTGGCCTTGTTAATTCGTTAGGTTTGCCAGGTGGTTTTGTAACTGGATCAACTGAAACAACTGCGTATGAAGAACAAATTCGTATGCTTAGCAATTTTAAACCGGAAATAAAAACGGTTGTTTTAATTTACAATCCTAGCCAGGGGCGAGGGCTTGAAAAAGATAAAATAGAACTCGAAAAAATCTTTAGTGATAAAAATATTCGTCTTGTACCCGTTGAAGTTTATAGTGTTGGTGAAATCTATGGAAAGCTGAGCGCTTTTATAAACGATGCTGATTTGGTCTTTATTCTAAAGGACAATACAGTTGTTTCTGGAATTGATGCAGTTATAAAGCTTTGTAACCAACATCATGTGACCTTGATGTCTACAGACCTTGATTCTGGTAAAAAGGGTGCAGCGCTTAGCTTTGGGGTTTATGAATCAGCGTTTGGTGTTCAAAGCGCTTTACTTGCTATTAAAATTTTAGAAAACGGTATGAATCCAGGCAAGCTTTCATGTCAAACGTTATCTGAACACAAGCTTCGAATTAATTCGAATTCATTGGTTAATCAAAATCTAAAAATATCTACAGATTTAATCAATTTAATTAAAAAGACAGAAGTTATTTAATTTAAAATTAAGGATTTAAAATATGAAAAAAAATATTTTTTTAATGACATTATTTTGTATTTATTCATCAATTTTTGGAGTTGATTTTAGGACGGCTGGATTTTATGATCTAGGCGAAATCAGCGATTTATACAGTAACTTTACTCCAGATGATTATGATAAACTTGTTGTTTATCCTCCCGAGGTAAGGCTAGCAAATATTGAAGACATGGTTGGCCAAGGTAAACTTTTTGTTGCCATTGAATCAGGTAAAATTATTGGTTTTGCAAAATTGTTTGTCATTAAAGATCTTCAGAAAGTAAAGACATATTTACTAGATGAGCTTTCTCTTGGTGTTAAACCTTGTTTAAACGGAAGTTGTATTGTTACACCAGAAGTTATTTCAGATTATAAACATCGTTTAGATTTTTGTGGATCTGCTCTAAGCGATGAAGTTAGAAGTGCTCTTTTAGGTGGGTCTTGCGAATGTCTGTACCTTTATTATGGTGGGGCGTATACCATTCCCACTTATCGCGATAAATCGATAAATACGCAACTTGTTGATTTTGCCATGAGTAGTATTTTTACGGAATATAAAGAATCAAACCAGTTTAATTATGTCGCATTAGTTTATGGCCAAATTCAATCAAACCAATACAAACAGGGCATGGTTCGGATATTTGCGTATAATCTTATAAATCTTATTAATTCAGCTCATGCTCAAATATTTTATTTTTGTTGTCCTGCTTGCAAGCCAAACCTTGGATTTAATAATCGAACAAATGAGGTTGCGGTTGTTAGCTTTTTGCCGGGTTTTGGAAATATGGTGGTTGCAAAGCTTTGCGAAAAATAATTTATGAAGAATTTTGTAAATGATGCGGTAAAAAATTTATGTGATTACATAAAAATTGATACTAGCCATCCATCACCAAACTACCACAATGTTTTTGAATTATTTTCTAATATGGCTTCTGAGGATGGTTTTGAATGCAAAAAAATAGACCTCGCCTCAGGTTGTAGCGTTTTAGTTATTTTGCAGCGTGGATTAGATTCCACGCTGCCTGCATTGGCATTAAACCATCACATGGACGTTGTTGCAGCTCAAGACCTTGACACGGGCAAACACGATTCATTTTCTGGCGTTTTTGAAAATGAAATTGTTTATGGTCGAGGAACTCAGGACATGAAGGGTGTTGGTGTTGTTCATTACCAAGCACTTCGAGCTATAAAAAAATTGCATGGATTGTCGCAAAGAACAATTTGCCTAATTCTTGTGCCAGACGAAGAGATTGGTGGCTTTAGTGGCGTTGGAAGCTTAGTTCAATCACCTGAATTCAAAAAATTAAATATTGGATACGTTTTAGATGAGGGCATTGCCTCGGGAGATGAGACAAAGCTTTTGATAAAAGTAACAGAACGAAAAGTTTTGCAACTAAAGATTGATTGTATTGGTCAGGCGGCTCACTCTTCTAGGTTGATGGCCAAAAACCCGGTGCATTCGCTTGTAAAATTTTTGTCGGCTATTACTGAGTTTCAACATCAGCAACAAATAAATATAGGTCAACAAGCGCCTGGTAATTGTTTGTCCATGAATGTTACTTATTTGAATGGTGGCTTTGTTAGAGGTGAGGCAATTTCTATAAATTCTATACCAGCGAGCTGTTGTGTAATTATTGATGTAAGAGTGCCTCCAAGTATTCTATTAAAAGAAGTTAAACGATTTTTTGATGATTTTTCCAAAAGATATTCAGACATCAAAATTACTTTTTTGGCTGAAAGTTTTGATATTGATTACAAGCCATACTCAGATTCTTATTTTTATAATGTTCTAAAAACATCAATTATAGGCTGTGGTTTGTGTGTAGAAGATTGTTTCGCAGAGGAAGCATCCGATTTAAGGTTCTATTTACAGAGTGGAATAGAGGGGTTTGGATTGTCACCATTCACAATTAAAGAAAATATTCACGGCCTTGATGAATGCTTGCGTGTTAGGGATTTGGAAATAGGAATATCAGTTTTTTATGAATTTTTAAAAAAGTTTTGTTTATAAGAATAGGGATTTATATGTTTGAAATTTTATTTAGTATTGCAGAACAAATTTTGCTTTACCTGCCTCTTGTAGCAGGCTCTTATTTATCGTTTTCATTAATGAAAGTTCCTAACCTTGGGTTAGAGGCCGCTTTTGTTTTTGGAGGCTTTTGTGGCGCGGTTTGTATTCCAGCGTTCCCGGAGATACCATTGGTTTTCCGTTTAATAATTGTTTGCCTTACTAGCATGTTTGGCGGCGCCATTGTCGGACTTTTTACGGGTGCGATTGTAATATTTGGTAAAATATCGCATTTACTTACAAGTATTTTAGTGGTTGGTTTTTTTTACGGCATAAATTTGTTTTTAATTGGTGGTTCGATATATTCTTTTGCTCCTCACGAAAACCTCATGACTGTTTTTACTCTACCGGGGCATCCAGAATTCATTTGTTTGTTTTTAATTAATGTTTGTGTGATAGCAGCCATTTTTTTTCTGTTAAAAACACAGGTTGGATTTTGTATGGCTGTTTATGGCAATAACCCATTATTTTTTAGTCACTACAAAATATCGACAAATTTCATCTTGCTTGTTGGGCTTTCATTGAGCAATGCTTTTGCCGGATTAGCTGGATACATGATTAGTCAAAGTAGTGGATTTATAGATGTAAATTCAGGATCAGGAATGGCGCTTTTTTGTATTAGTGCCTTGGTTATTGGTCGCGTATTAATTCGTGGTAGGTCTTACATCAACATACTAAATCCGTTTATTGGTGTGGTTGTTTATTGCTTGCTGCAGAATTTGCTACTCAAGATCGGATTCAATTTAAAATATTTTACAGCAATTCAGGCTGTCGTAGTTTTTTTAATTTTTGTTGCTTGTTCGCAAAATACATCTGCTAGAAATAATTTAAAAGATGTTCTTGGTATTTAGGTAGGGGAATTCTATGAATATAAAAAAAGTGTTTAAGTTGCAAAATTTGTGTTTCAGGTTTCCAGAACAAAAAAAATTGTTTTTTGATAAAGTTTATGTTGAATTTTCTAATAATAAAATACATTTTGTATGCGGTAAAAATGGCGTTGGTAAATCAGTTTTATTTAGAATTTTGCAGGGCAATTTTAATGCATCTGAACTAGCAACTGGATCATACATTTTGGGTAACAAGACGTACCCAATTCAAGTAGATAAAAAGGTTGATGGCGAATATAAAAATCAGGTAGCCCTTGTTTGTCAAAAGTTTGATGAAATGCTGGCTGACATGTTTACAGTTGAGCAAAATTTACAGCTCGCAAAAATCAAAACATATCCAGGGTTCAAATCGTTATCTAAAAAACGAACAGGGTCCGAATTTTTCGATATGTTTGGCGTTGATATGAACAAGTCTGTGTATTTGTTATCAGGCGGTCAGCGCCAAATTTTGGCAATCATGATGATGCTTCAAAGGTCAACGCAAGTTTTATTAATGGATGAACCGACAGCTGCACTTGACGGCCAGAATTCCAAATTGGTTTTTAAATTTCTTAAAAACTTGGTAGATAAGACTGATTTGATCGTAATCGTTATAACTCACGATAGATCGCTAGTCGAGGAGTTTAGTGATAATAATTATTATAAAATAATTTGCGATGATTTATCAGACCAGCGGTCAATTTTGAGCGTTGATCAAAATTGTTTATGAAAATTTACAAAGTTGTTTTAAAAGCGAAGAGATTCAGCCTTTTCAGAATGTTTAAGATTTTTTCTTGGGCCGCTTCGTTTTTTGTCAAAGCTATCATAAGACCGCCTTGTCCGCTCCCTGTTAATTTGGAACCAAGTGCTCCTGCATCCAAAGTTATCTTGACCATATCATCAAGCTTTTTGTGTGATACGCCAAGGTTTTGTAGAAGTGTATGGTTTGATTGCATAGCTGTGCCAAGTTTTTCAAGGTCGCTATTTTCTAACGCCGTTAGCGCTCGTGTGTAAATATTTTCATATTTGCTCAAGATTTTTGGATTTCCCAAAATATTTTTTCTGAAATCATTTATAGCTTGTTTAGTGTTTGAAGGTTGTCCACTGTCAGCAACAACAAGGTGGATGGGCATTTTTAGTTTTATTGGTGTAACCAGTGGTTGTGTAGTCGAGCAAGCGATATTTTTCTGAAACACAAAAGTGTCGCCTCTAAGTGCAGCCATGTTGTCTATTCCACTTGGCGAACCGTGTATGGCCTTTTCACCCTCAAGTGCGGTGTTGTAAATCTGTTCGTCGCTAAGTTTTAGATTAAAAAAAATATTTAGAGATTTTGTGACAGCGGTTGCTGCAGCAGCGCTTGCGCCAATTCCGCCTGAAGTTACAAGTAAATCACCGCCAAGCGTTATCTCAAGGTTGTTTTGTATGTTTAGATGGTCACAAATTGCGTTCACCATGTTTTTGTATTCAATTGACTTGGTTGATAAAAAATTTGGAATTTTAGGTCTGTTATCAATAATTTTTATGGTTCGGTCATTGGATACATTTTGGGGTAATAACTGAAGATTCGCTTCTGTTTTTTGTGGTAATGCTGAAACAATTGCCGGCATACCGTGAACAACAAAATGCTCACCAAATAAGATTATTTTTCCATGCCCTGATGAGTTCATGATTTTTTTTGCGTAGGAATGAATTTTAGACCGTAGTGAATTATATCTTCAACATTTGTCGTAAAATACTTCCTTAGGACGCCTTCCATTGTTTGTCCGATAAAAAGATCTGTAATTTCTACGTCTGCAATTTGGGCAAGAATTCTGGGGCCTTCATTGAGTTTGATTAGCCCAAGGCAGAAATAACCTTGGCTATCAAATTCAGTTGCTGGTTGTGCGACCTTGGTGAAAGTTTCTAAGATTCCTTTTCCAGAAAGTTTATAAGGCTCAAAGTTAAAACTGCCGCAAGAGCATATGTATTTTTTGGGATAAAAAATTTTGTTGCAACTTGTGCAGCGCGTGCCTTGTAGTTGATATCTCTGAGCGTAAAGTCGCCAGTTTGTTATCGGATTGCTCGTAAACATTTTTTTCAATCTTCCCTTTTAAAAATATGTACAGCAACTGACGATCCAATACCACCCATGTTATGAGTTAATCCAATTTTTGCATTTTTAATTTGCCTTGCTTGGCATTCATTGCGTAACTGACTAACTATTTCTACAACTTGTGCAATTCCTGTTGCGCCAACGGGGTGGCCTCTTGATTTTAATCCGCCTGATGTGTTTATTGGAAGGCTTCCATTAAGAGAAGTTTTTCCTGAGGATGTAAAATCCGCAGCTTGACCCTTAGGACAAAAACCAAGATCTTCCAATGCTAAGAGTTCGGAAATACTGAAGGCATCGTGAACTTCGGCTAAATTTATATCCTGTGGTTTTATGCCAGCCATTTCATACGCTTGTTGAGCTGCTAATCGTGAGGCTTTGCATTCGAGTAGGCTTTCTCTTTCCGAGAGAGCGAGTGTATCAGAAACGATTGTTGAAGCTGTTATAAACACAGGAGGATGTTTTAAATTTTTTTGAACTTTTTTAACAAATGTTTCACTAGCTAAAACAATTGAGGCTGCTCCGTCACTCATCGGTGAACAATCCAATAAAGTTAACGGATCGGCGACTTTGGGTGAATTTAGTACATCTTGAATGGTAATACATTTTTTTATGTGTGCTATTGGATTGAGTGTTCCGTTGTAGTGATTTTTTACACTGACTTGCGCCAAGGCTTCATTGGATAACTTAAATTCATGCATATACATGCGTGCTATAAGGGCAAAGAGTGCTGGAAATGATGCGCCTACAAACTGTTCCAATTCACTTGAAGCGGCTGTCATTAAGCTCGATGTTACATCATATGGATTTGAATCTGTCATTTTTTCTACGCCGTTTACCAAAACAACATCAGCCATGCCTGATTGTATTGCTGAAATTCCTGCATGCAATGCCAGGCCGCCAGAGGCGCAAGCAGCTTCTATTCTCGTGCTTGGTATTGTTAGATTTAAAATATCGGCTGCAGCGGCGCCAAGATTTTGTTGTCCATTCAAAGATTCGCCGCACATGTTTCCGGTAAAAATAGCATCAATGGAGTTGGGATTAATTTGTGCATTTTGTAGAGCTTTAATTTGTGATTCGGCCAAAAGGTCCAAAAGACTTTTGTCCCAAAGTTCTCCAAATTTTGTATATCCAATTCCAATTACTGCTATTTTCATTAACATCAACCCTTAATCAATTTTTCAATGTGATTTTTATATTGTATATATGAAATGTATTGCTTGTTATCAATCATTTCTAACACGGGTGTAATTTGTTTTCGTTTTTGAGTTAGAAGATTTGTAGTCGATAACAAAAATGCGTCGCTTCCGCTACCGCTTCCGTAACTTACTATCAAAATTTTTTGATTTGGCTTTGCAATATCAAGCACCGCGCAAAGACCTATTAAGGTGCAAGCGCTGTAACTGTTACCAATTTGAGGTGATACCAATCCTGCTTTAATCTGTTCTTCTGTAAATCCAAGTTTTTTTGCAGCCATGATTGGAAATTTTCCGTTTGGCTGATGAAATACTACGTGGTCGATTTGAGACGGTTCAAGGCCTGTTTGGTCCAAAAGTTTTTTAGTGGCGTTTGTTAAGTGGAAGAAATAAGAAGGCTCTCCTGTAAACCGGCCTGTATGTTTTGGATATTTTTGGTATTCTCTGCGCCAAAAATCTGGAGTGTCTGTTGTAAATGACAAAGTTGCATCTATCGAGGCCAAAAATTGAGATTCGTTATTTCCTGTAATTATTGCCCCAGCTGCCGCTGATGCCGTGTATTCGAGTATGTCGCCTGGCTTTGCTTGTGCTGTGTCGGAGCCTATTGCCAGGGCGTAATTTGTAAACTCGGATTTAACTTGAGCTGCACATACCTGCAAAGAAGCTGTACCGCCTTTGCATGCGAATTCCATATCGGCAGCCATGTAATTATTTCCGCAACCTAAGGCTGAGCCTAAGATGCTTGAAGATGGCTTGACGGCGTATGGATGACTTTCGCTAGCAAAGTATATTGCTCCAATTTCATGAGCGCTTATTTCAGCACAATTTAAAGCTGTATTTGCCGCCTGTGTGGCCATTGTTATAGAATCTTCATCTGGTGAGGCTACGGCTTTTTCATAAACATTTAAAGTAGCGTTAATTTTTTCAGAGGATTGATTCTTTGCTTTTGCAAGTTCCTCTATTTTTAAACGATATTTGGGAATGTATGCGCCATATCCAACGATTCCAGATTTCATTCTGTATCCTTTCTTAGGTGAAGGCGCATATGACCTTTTTGAATGCCTTCTTGTGCTATGGCTTTTAGAGCGGCAAAGTTTTGAGCCAAGCCGACTGACACCATAACTCCTGCAAGTTCGGATGCTGTTTTTACGCCAAGTATTTTTAATGCAACTTTTGAAATTGGGTTGCACTGAGTTGCTCCGCCTATAATTCCTACAGCAAGTGGTATTTCAATTTTTCCTACTAAGTCGCCATCTGAATTTTGTTCATAGTTTGTCAAAGGTCCGTATGGCTTTTTATAAGCAGCAAAGCTGTGAGCTCCGGCTTCAAGCGCTCTAAAATCATTTCCAGTGGCTATTGCAACAGCACTGATTCCGTTCATGATTCCTTTGTTGTGTGTTGTGCTTCTAAATTGATTTGCATTCGCGAATGCTTGTAGATCGAGAATTCCATCAATTACATCTTGCCCAATTTGATCTCGTGTCCAGGTTGCATTAGCTTTTGTTATGCGCTGAGTGGCAAGATTTGAAACTATGCACATGCAAGTTTTGCCGCCGGTTATTTTTTCAATTTCGGTGGCAATGTTTTCTGTCATAGTGTTTATGATGTTTGCTCCCATGGCGTCTTTAACGTCGACGTGAAGTTGGATTTCCAACATTTCACCGCGAGTAGTTAATTGTTGGTATGTTTCAATTTTGATAGCCCCGCCACCAAGTTCAATAAGTTTTGGATCTTTTTTATTTGCCAGCATTAACAAGTCTTTAGCGTGTCTTTCTATAGATTGTGAGGCTTGTTGGATGTTTGTGATGTTTTTAAGGACAATTTGACCAATCATTACGTTTTGAGAATTTTCTGAGAAGAAGCCCCCGCTTAATCGAGCTAGCTTTGCTGCGTTACACGCTGCAGCGATTACACTCGGCTCTTCTGTGACCATAGGGATAAGGTAATCTTTGTCGTTGATTTTAAAATTGGTTGCTATTCCTAAAGGCAAAGAGAATGTCGAAATAACGTTTTCGATTATTTTATCGGCTTTTTCAATGGTCAAGTTACTCGTGCTTTTTAGTAAAGCAATTTCGCTTTCTTTAAGATTTGCAAAGATTTGAACAAAGTCTAGGCGTTCCTGCGGTTTTTTTTTATAAAAACCCCCAACTTTGCTTATTTTTTGTACCATTTAAAAAAAGCTCCCACAAACATAAAAACGCGTTTTAACAGGCCTGACAGACTATAAAATGCATGGGGTATTTTGTCAACAGGGCGAAACGTTCATAAAAATGTATAGTTAAATTAAACTTTGTTTTTATTCTGGGTCATTTTGTTTTATGATAACTTCTGTTTTGGTTGTGCTTTCGGGTGCTTTTACCTTAACAAGTCTCATAAATCTTAATTCCTGAAGGTGTTTTTCTATTATATAGTGTAGCTTTGAAAGTGTATTAAGAAATTGCTTTGTTTGGGCTTGTTCTGAGGCAATCTCAAATCGCTCTGAAACAAATTTTATAAGCTTGTAAATCCAGCGTATATTTTCGAGAGTCGATTGCAACAGTAGGATTTCCTCAACGTTTGGATTTATTGCTTGATTTGTTTTTAAACACTGAAAAAAATATGTAAACATTACTTGTGATTGTATGGTCAATGTTTCAAAAGTGAGGCCTTTTAATTTTGGTTGATGGATTAAATTAGGTGATTCATTTGTAAAAGATTTTAATTGTTTTTTATATCTTTCATATGCCTCATTTAATCGAAGCGCTTGCGCGCAATCAATATCATTTACGTGAATTAAGGTTTCGGTGACAAAAATATCATTATGTATGATAGTTGAAATTAAACTATCATATAGAGGATCTAGTCTTTGGTGCAAGCAAAGTCTTAAGTTTGAGTGTAAAGTTGGTTGCGTTGGTAGCTGTGCTTTTATATTTTTAGTAACTCCATTGTAAATTGTATTGAATGTATGAATAATAAGTTTTACATTCGTTAAAATTTCTTCTCGAATATTATTGTTTGTTAAAATTGAGGCCAGAATAGTATTCAATTTTCTGGTTGGTAATAATTGTAAGGATGTTGTTAATTCATTAAGCATGCTATTTCTTGCTCGTTCAAGGCTAGATTCTGTTGGTATAGCAAGAGTAACGAATCTAAGGTTGAGTAGCTTTAAAATAGTGTTGATAATTAAAGTTTGTTCTTGTGCTAGTTCTTTAAGTGGTGATAAGCGTCCTTCTGGTCCTATTATAAAAGCTGTTTCGGTTTCTTCAGATGCTTCTGGGTAATTTTGCATATCTTCAGTTGGGCGGATTGTCTCAGGACTTTCACAACAAAGGGTTTCTTGTGTTGTGAAAAATGTAAAAGCTAGGCCTATGTACAGAAAAGTATATAAAAGTTTTCTAATAGTTTTTTTCATATTGTCCTTGATATGGCTTAGTTATAAGGTTAATTAGTTAAATATTTCAAACCGAATCGGATATTCTATACCTCGCCGATAAATAATCAAGTTTTTAATTTGTCTTTTCGAATTTGACGTAAAAACTAATTTTTAGGACTTAGGACGATTGCGCTATGAGTTTTAAGTTGGTTCATTTTTATTTCACAGTAGCAAACCAATGGCGATGATTGTTTCTTTATGTGTTGAATTGAAAAATATTTGAATAATTCCGCAAAGAATAATTTTTTTTAAACTTTTTAAAATTTTGGGGGTTCTTTAGACTTGCTCTTGATCTTGGTAGTTGGTTGATTTTTATAATGATTCTTTCGGATACGGGGGATTTTTTTTATGTATGCATATATAGCAAGAATATGTACGTCATTTATCGATGTGCCGGGAAAAACTGCCGTAGCGGTGTATTTTTCGGGTTGTAGTATTCGTTGTAAGGATTGTCAAAATAAAACTCTTTGGGATAAGGAAAGTGGCGAAAAAATGTCAGTGGATGATATTTTTGCTCGGATAAAAAATCATCCACTAGCCCAAGCAGTTGTTTTTTTGGGTGGTGAACCTACGGATCAAGTAGATCTTTTGATTTTACTTTGTGAACGAATAAAAAAGGAATGTGAAAAGGAAGTTGTTCTTTACACTGGGAGGGAGTTTGAGGTTTTATCAGATGAATTATTAAAAAATTTGGACCTTGTTGTTTGTGGACCATACAAAAAGGAGTTTCATGTTAATAAGTGGCCTGCGTCGTCTAATCAGCGAGTTTTTGTAAAGGATGGGTTAAAATGGACAAACTAAGTATGTTTTCAAAATTTTCCAATAATTTTAAAAATGTTTATAACAATATAGATCAACGTTTACTTGATATAGAGGGAATATCTCCTGAACAGCTCGATGTTTCAGCTATGTCAGAACGATACTTTAATGAAGCTCTTACAGACATGTCTATTGATACAAACGCCAATTTGCATGAGGGGCGAGCTTATGGAAATTATCTTGTTGAAGTTACAAAAAGCTCACTGAAGCTTTTGGGATATCATGACTTACACAGCATTATTGCTCGTGATTTTGGTAGTGATCGGGCTGATGAAATCATAAAAGCAATTTGGGATGGTGATTTGTATTTGCATGATAGCACTGCAATTCAAATTCCTTATTGTTGGGCTTATTCAGCGCATTTTTTACTTTTTCAGGGTAATTATTGGGGGCAATTAAGGTCTTATCCACCTCGCCATGCTAGATCTTTTATAGACCAGGTTAAGGAAGTTACTATCGAAGTTGCTCAGCAAATTGCAGGTGCTGTTGCTATTGGTGATTTGTTTGTTTGTTATTCTTATTTTGTAAAAAAAGAGGGCATGGATCTTAGTGATCCTGTAGTTCGTAAGTTAGTCGAAAATGATTTTCAAACGCTGGTTCATACTTTAAACAAAAAATTACGTCCATCTCATCAGTCTCCTTTTACCAATATTTCGATATTTGATCGTCCAAATTTGGAAAAACTTTTTGGTGAAATGTGTTTTCCTGATGATTCAAAACCTGATTTTGATTTGGTAGAAGATTTGCAGAAAATTTTTTGTGATTGGTTTAGCAAAGGGGATCCTTCTACGGGTATGCCATACAGGTTTCCTGTTGTTACCTTGAACCTTCGTGTAGATGAGAATAGAAATATTATTGATAAGGCGTCATTAGAATATTTTTCGAGAATAAATTTAGAAAAAGCTAGTTTTAACATATACATTTCATCAGGTAATAAAATTGCTAGTTGTTGCAGACTGGTAAACGATTTTGATTTGGCGGGGTGTGATAGTTTTGGAAATGGAGGCATTTCTCTGGGGTCGCACAGAATTGTTACAATCAACTTAGCAAGATTGGGGCGCATAGCTAAAACATACGATCAATTACTGGTTCTGTTAAAAGAACGACTTGATAAATCTCGTGATGCGTTGGTTGCTCATAGAAGATTGCTAGAACAGCGGGTTGCTGAAGGCTTCTTACCTTTCTTTAAGTATGGTTTGATGAGCATGAGTAGATTGTTTAGCACATTTGGAATCAACGGAGTTTACGAATGTTTGGAAGAGCTTGGGTATCCAATTACAACAGAAAAGGGTGCACGTCTTGCTTACGATTTGCTCGATGAAATAAGGCGTTACGCATCGGAGTGTAGTAAAAAATATGGATGTGGATTTAACATCGAACAGGTACCTGCTGAAAGCTTAGCTATAAAATTTGCAGAGAAAGATAAGCTTTTGTATGACATGGATTATTCGATTTATTCGAATCAATTTGTGCCATTGTGGGTTGATTGCGATATCGTTGATAGAGTAAAGTTGGATGGAAATTTTTCAAAAGTTTTAACTGGTGGTGGAATCTCTCATTTGAACATTGGGGAGCGCTTGATGGCTCCTGAACAGATGACGAAATTAATTGAATTTGCAGTTGAATCAGGTTGTGAGCATTTTGCTATTAATTATAACTTTTGTAGATGCGAAAATAATCATTTGTCTGTTGCAGGACCTGTTCAATCTTGTCCGATTTGTGCGGCTCCAATAAAAGATCATTACACTAGAATAGTTGGCTACTACACGCCAGTTTCAGCGTGGAACAAGGGGAGGCGCAAGGAACATAAACTGCGTATTTTTAAAGAAGACTTTGGAACTTTATCCGAGCTACATGTACAAATGAAAGATGATTTAGATATACACGTTTAAATTATATTCATATGAAAAGTTCGTAAAATTCAACGGGGTTTGGTGTTGGTTTTTACATCAAACCCCGTTGATGTTTAAAAACAACACAATGTGTTTTTGCCTTTGTAGCAGGCTTTTTTGAAGGATGTCGGTTGAATAAGTTTTCATATTTAATATTTTTTTAAAAATGTCCTTTACAATTGTTCTGTCTGTGCGTATAATTTCCTCATCGTTTGAAATTCAGAAAAAGTTGTTCAAATAAAACTTAAAAATAAACTTGATAAAACAAAAATTTAAAAGTAGAATATAACAACTTGAAACAAAAACTGTAAAGACTGATTGGGTCGGGATAGTAGGAAAAAATTATTGGTCTTTGAAATGCTTAAAGACAGCGTAAAAAAATTACCTTGAGTTTGAAGAATAGTGACTAAGTATTTTGATACGGAGAGTTTGATTCTGGCTCAGAATGAACGCTGGCGGCGTGCTTAACACATGCAAGTCGAACGAGAAAACCCGCAAGGGTGAGTACAGTGGCGAACTGGTGCGTAACACGTGGGTATCTACCCTTTTGTGAAGGATATCATCGAGAAATCGGTGTTAATACTGCATAATCCCCTCGGGGGAAAGACGGCCTCAAGCTGTCGCAGAAGGATGAGCCTGCGGACTATCAGCTAGTTGGTGGGGTAAAGGCCTACCAAGGCGAAGACGGTTAGCCGACCTGAGAGGGTGACCGGCCACAATGGAACTGAGATATGGTCCATACTCCTACGGGAGGCAGCAGTGGGGAATATTGCACAATGGACGAAAGTCTGATGCAGCGACGCCGCGTGGGGGATGAAGGTTTTCGGATTGTAAACCCCTGTTAAGTGGGAAAAAAGGCATGTATTTAAAAGATGCGTGAGATGATGGTACCACTAGAGAAAGCTCCGGCAAACTTCGTGCCAGCAGCCGCGGTAATACGAAGGGAGCAAGCGTTATTCGGAATAACTGGGCGTAAAGAGCGCAAAGGCGGCTATTTAAGTCTGATGTTAAATTCCCTCGCCTAACGAGGGATCAGCGTCTGAAACTGGGTAGCTAGAGTGTAGAAGAGAGGGGTGGAATTCCTGGAGTAGCGGTAAAATGCGTAGATCTCAGGAGGAACACCGATGGCGAAGGCAGCCCCTTGGTCTATAACTGACGCTAAAGCGCGAAAGCGTGGGGAGCAAACAGGATTAGATACCCTGGTAGTCCACGCCGTAAACGATGATCACTAGTTGTCGGTCCAGCTTGCTGGATCGGTGACGCAGCTAACGCGATAAGTGATCCGCCTGGGGAGTACGGTCGCAAGATTAAAACTCAAAGAAATTGACGGGGGTCCGCACAAGCGGTGGAACATGTGGTTCAATTCGACACTACGCGAGGAACCTTACCTGGGCTTGACATGCAACTGCTACTGGTGGAAACATTGGGTTTCGTAGAAATACGAACGGTTGCACAGGTGCTGCATGGCTGTCGTCAGCTCGTGTCGTGAGATGTTGGGTTAAGTCCTCTAACGAGCGCAACCCTTGTCGTCAGTTGCTAGTACGAAAGTACGCACTCTGATGAGACTGCCTGGGAAACCAGGAGGAAGGTGGGGATGACGTCAAGTCCGCATGGCCCTTATGTCCAGGGCTACACACGTGTTACAATGGCGAGTACAAAGGGGAGCAGAGCCGCGAGGTGAAGCAAATCCCAAAAAACTCGTCTAAGTTGGGATTGAAGTCTGCAACTCGACTTCATGAACCTGAAATCGCTAGTAATCGCATATCATCTACGATGCGGTGAATACGTTCTCGGACCTTGTACACACCGCCCGTCACACCACGAAAGCCGTCGGCACCCGAAGATATTTTAGCTAACTGTAAAAAGAGGCGAATATTGAAGGTGAAGAGGGTGATTGGGGTGAAGTCGTAACAAGGTAGGTGTAGGAGAACCTGCGCCTGGATCACCTCCTTTCGAGGGAGAATGATTAAACCTTACTAAGGTTTATAAAAGGTGTTACAAACACATAAGCTGTTCTTCAGCTCAAGGGGTAATTTAAAAAAAGTAAGCATATAGAATCAGCGGTGTAAAAAGCGTTAATGATGGAAGTCATTAGTGTTAAATAAGCTAAGTTGAGTTCGGGGCTCATAGCTCAGTTGGCTAGAGCACCCCGCTGATAACGGGGAGGTCAGTCGTTCGAGTCGACTTGGGCCCACCAATTATCGGGGGTATAGCTCAGTTGGTAGAGCATCCGCTTTGCAAGCGGAGGGTCTGCGGTTCGAATCCGCATACCTCCACCAAAAAAATATAAGCTGTCTGTTAAGTATTGAAGTGATAGAAATTTTTGTGATCTTTGAAATTTTTTAGTCTGATAAAAAAAATGAATATCTTATCAGGATAGAAAAAGTTCCTGAAAATTGTAGATAATTGAAAAGGGCATTTGGTGGATGCCTATGGCATCAAGAGGCGATGAAGGAAGCGGGAGACTGCTGTAAGCTTCGGGGAGCTGTCAACCAAGCTTTGATCCGAAGATTTCCGAATGGGGCAACCCGCCTGGATAAATTCTGGGCATCCGTATCTGAATACATAGGATACGGCGGCGAACGGCCTGAACTGAAACATCTAAGTAAGGCTAGGAAAAGAAAACGAAGTGATTCCCTGAGTAGTGGTGAGCGAAACGGGAGGAGCCAAAAACCTGTGTTATGTAAGAGATCAGTCGTTGTAATACAGGGGATGTGGGATTCAACATTCAGAGTCTGATTACTCTGGGTCACGCAGTTAGCGTAACGGAAGCACCTGGAACGGTGTGCCATAGAAGGTGAAAGTCCTGTATGTGTAACGTTAAAAGAGCGAGATAGTTGGCGTCCCAAGTACCACGGAGCACGTGAAATTTCGTGGGAATCTACCCAGACCATTGGGTAAGGCTAAATACTACTTGATGACCGATAGTGAACAAGTACCGCGAGGGAAAGGTGAAAAGAACCCCGGGAGGGGAGTGAAATAGAATCTGAAACCGAATGTCTACAATCGGTGGAAGCGCATTATAAGAAAGCGCGACCACGTACCTTTTGCATAATGAGCCAACGAGTTGTACCTACGTTGCAAGGTTAAGGCTGGAAAGGCCGGAGCCGTAGCGAAAGCGAGTCTGATAAGGGCGACAAGTAGCGTGGGACAGACCCGAAACCCAGTGATCTACTTATGGGCAAGGTGAAGTCTGGGTAAAACCAGATGGAGGCCTGAACAGGTGAGTGTTGAAAAATTCTCTGATGACCTGTGAGTAGGGGCGAAAGACCAATCAAACTGGGAGATAGCTGGTTCTCCTCGAAATATATTTAAGTATAGCCTCGTCGGATTACATACGGAGGTATAGCACAGTTTAAGCTAGGGGGCGCAAGCTTACCAAACTTTTACTAACTCAGAATACCGTATGTTTAGAAGACGGGAGACGGACTGTGGGGGCTAAGCTTCATAGTCAAGAGGGAAAGAGCCCAGATCATCGATTAAGGTCCCAAAGTGTTCGTTAAGTGGGAAAAGAGGTGGAAATACTTAGACAGCCAGGAGGTTGGCTTAGAAGCAGCCATCCTTTAAAGAAAGCGTAACAGCTCACTGGTCAAGTGTTTCTGCGCTGAAGTATAAACGGGGCTAAACGAACCACCGAAGTCATGGATTACGTTGAAAGACGTAGTGGTAGAGGAGCGTTCCATAAATGTAAGGCTGACCGTGAGGACAGCTGGTGTTTTATGGAAGTGAGTATGTTGGTATAAGTAACGAAAAAACAGGTGAGATTCCTGTTCGCCGAAAACCCAAGGATTCCGAGAGAAAGGTTTATCCTCTCAGGGTTAGTCGATACCTAAGCCGAGGCCAATAGGAGTAGGCGATGGAAAGCAGGTTAAATATTCCTGCACCACCATTAGCGATTGAGTGAAGGGGTGACGCAGTTAAGGTAGGTCAAGTTGGGGTATGGATTTCCAACTTAAGCCCGTAGGATGGTTTGATAGGCAAATCCGTCAAACTAAAATCTGAAAGGTGACTTGCATATCAATCTAAGCGAAAGATATGTTTGACTGAGCCTCCGCTGACCAGAAAAACCTCTAGCGAGCGAAATGGTGATCGTACCGGAAACCGACACAGGTGGGTGAGTGGAGTACACTAAGGCGTTGAGATAAGTCTCATTCAGGAACTCGGCAAAATAACCCCGTAACTTCGGGAGAAGGGGTGCCGGATTAGTTATCTTATGAAAGTAAGAGAAGCTGAGCCCGGTTGCAACAAAGAGGCCCAGGCGACTGTTTAACAAAAACACAGGGCCATGCGAACTCGAAAGAGGAAGTATATGGTCTGACACCTGCCCAGTGCTGGAAGGTTAACAGGAGGCGTTAGTGGGAAACTGCGAAGCGTTGAATCGAAGCCCCAGTAAACGGCGGCCGTAACTATAACGGTCCTAAGGTAGCGAAGTCCCTTGTCGGGTAAATTCCGACCTGCATGAATGGTGTAACGACTTGGGCGCTGTCTTGATGAGATACTCAGTGAATTTGTAGTGCGGGTGAAAATGCCCGCTACCCGCTGTAGGACGGAAAGACCCTGTGCACCTTTACTATAACTTGACATTGATTTCTGGAACCTTATGTGTAGAATAGGTGGGAGACTGCGAAGTTGTGGCGCTAGCCACAATGGAGTCATCGTTGAAATACCACCCTTAACGTTTTGGAAATCTAACTTGTACCCGTAATCCGGGACAAAGACAATGTCTGGTGGGTAGTTTGACTGGGGTGGTCGCCTCCCAAAGAGTAACGGAGGCGTTCAAAGGTTCCCTCGTGGCGAATAGAAATCGTCATATTGAGCGCAAAAGCAAAAGGGAGCTTGACTGCAAGACAAACAAGTCGAGCAGGTGCGAAAGCAGGATTTAGTGATCCAGTGATTCTGAATGGAAGGGTCATTGCTAAACGGATAAAAGGTACGCCGGGGATAACAGGCTGATCTCCTCTGAGAGTCCATATCGACGAGGAGGTTTGGCACCTCGATGTCGGCTCATCGCATCCTGGGGCTGTAGAAGGTCCCAAGGGTTTGGCTGTTCGCCAATTAAAGCGGTACGCGAGCTGGGTTCAGAACGTCGTAAGACAGTTCGGTCCTTATCCACAGTGGGCGTTGGGAATTTGAGAGGCGCTGTCCCTAGTACGAGAGGACCGGGATGGACAAACCGCTAGTGTTCCAGTTGTTCACCAAGAGCAAAGCTGGGTAGCTAGGTTTGGATGAGATAACCGCTGAAAGCATCTAAGTGGGAAACTCACCTCAAGATTAGATTCCCCCGTTTTCGGGAAACCGAAAACATAAGACTCCTTGAAGACTACAAGGTTGATAGGCTGGGTGTGTAAGTACAGTAATGTATTGAGCTAACCAGTACTAATAAGTCGAAAGTTTTATTTACTAAGTATTTTTAGGAAACTTTTCCTACGCTGATATGAATTCATGATTCAGACTATAAAATGAAATTAATTCCGGAAGGGGATCAAACCCTTTCCGGAAATCACAAAACAAATTTTGAAATTTTATCAAAAAGTTTATGCAAAACTGAGTGACGCACTTTTAAGTGTAAGCACAGTAAAGCATTAAAAGTTTTTGGTGGCCATAGCTACGGGGAAACACCTGTTCCCATACCGAATACAGCAGTTAAGCTCGTAGCGTCGACGATACTCGTGGGGAATCCTACCGGGACAATAGATACTGCCAGATTAAATCTATCTTCGGGTAGATTGAAAAAAGCTCTCAAGAAATTGGGAGCTTTTTTTTGTTTGTACGTTTTAAGTTTTTATAGGTTTATGAAATATCTCAGGGGCGTTTATGTCGAATATTATTTTGATTTATTCAACGTTTCCAAGCGTTGCCGAGGCTGAAAAAATTATAAACATTTTGTTAGAAGAAGACTTAATAGCCTGTGCAAATGTTTTTCCAATCAAGAGCTTTTACAAATGGAATGGCATTGTTAACAAAGATGATGAATTAGTTGTGATTTTTAAAACTATAAAAAATAATTTTGATAAAATTTGTAAGCAGATCAAATCTAATCACTCATATAAAATTCCAGCGATTATACAAATTGCTGCGGAAGCAGAATCGGATTTCGACTTTTGGATAAAGCAAAACGTTTTATAATATTGTTTTAGCTCAATTTAATCCACTTAACAGCTTTACGACACATTGGACATTTAATATGATCTTCAGCAAATTGCATCTTTTTGTTGCTTAAATTTTACAAAACTACGTTATTAATTTTAAGTTATACCTATTTTATTTGTAAAAACCAAAAGTATGATATATTTTTCAGGCATGAGATGAAAATTGGGTTTTCTATGAGGGATATATTATGAATTTTTCTAAAGAAATTCTTTTGCTGGGTGATCCGCGTTTGTACCAGGTTGCTCTGACGGTAGAAAAAAGTGATTCAACACAATTAGAACCAGTAGTAAATGCAATGCATGATGCAATGATGGATTTTCGCAAAAAATATAACCGTGGACGTGCAATTGCGGCCCCGCAAATTGGAATAATGAAGCGTATTCTTTATATGCATATCGATAAACCTGTCGTTTTTATAAATCCAGAATTTACTTGGAAAAGTCCGGAAATTATTGAGCTTTGGGATGATTGTATGTCGTTTCCAGATTTGCTTGTAAAAGTTCGTCGCCATGCAAAATGTAGAATGAAGTTTTTTGATCTTGATTGGAAAGAACAAATTTGGGATTTGGATGGAGATTTATCCGAATTATTACAACACGAATACGATCACCTTGATGGAATTTTGGCGGTGATGCGAGCTTGCGATGAGAAATCGCTGGCCTTGTATAGCCAGAAAAAATATATAAATTTTGAACGTTAGGCTGAACTTAGTGCAGAGTTTAGGTCCGTTTGTGTTGAGTTAATCATACTTATGGTTTAACCATCAATTACATTGAGCTTTTAAAACAGTTTGATTAAGTGGTCTTATATTTTATTGATGGTAATCAATGACTATTTACCCATGATAACTAGCACGCTGTTTTTATTATTTTGATTATGTGGTAGAGGTAAAGCTGGGGTGATGATGTTTGTTTTCTTAAGAAAATTCAAAATTTCTAGCCATACTTCTTGATGAGTCTTAGCATTACCCTCCGTTGAACCTCCATGAATACACCAAGCTCCATTAGTAAGTTGAAATGGTAAATCAATCGAGGGTGCCGTCGGAATCAATAATAAATTATTTCCAGCGTTCAAATAATTAATAAATTTTCTTTTAATTGTTGAGCCATATGCGTCTAATCGTTTCATGATATCTTTTCCAAACTGCGAACTTGGCCACAGAGCATCTTCGTCTCCAGAAAGAATTAGAAGCGGACAACAAATTTTTTCAACAGGTATCACAGCTTCTTTTATAAGCTTTTTAAAAGTTCTAGATTCCATTGTGGATAAACAAATTTGGCGAAGTTTTTGGAATGGATTCTCAATCGTACCTTTAATTTCAAGCTGTTCTTCGTGGTTTAATGAAACGTGAGGGATTGGTTTGTTTTTATAGGTCCAAGAGCCAAGTGCAAAACTAGGCGCAGAAAGAGCAATAACAGCATTCATTTCACCTGGAAAAGTGGAAGCAATAAGAAGCGCAAGTTCTCCGCCTGTAGATTGACCCATGAGCGCAATTTTATTTTCATCAACTTGAGATTGTTTTTTTAGCCACTGTATTGCATTTTTAAAATATTCTAGAGAAATCAAGGACATGTTTTCAGGCAAACCATCTTCGCCAAAATATTTTAATTCAAGAACAGCATATCCATGTGATGCAAGGATTTGACAGATGTATCCAGGAAGCCGGCCGCTAGATCCAGGAATTATAATAACGCCAGGGCTCTTTTTGTTTTTTGGATAAAATAATAAGCCTACAACACCTTGTTCTCGAATTTCTTTTTTTTCAATGTTAGGCGCAATATAGCTACGATAAATTGTTTTTTGAGTTAAAAGTTTGGTGTTTAAAAAAACCGAAAGTTTAAATGGGGTTAAATTGACCGAGTTGAGTGTAACCAGTGTTGAATCCTTTATGGTTGGTTTCATAGACCAGAATAATCCCATAGGGTTAATTCCTGAATAAAATCCTGAAATTGGAGCTTGCTTAGCCACATTTACCACACCTTTATTATTTGCCTGAAAAATTGCACGCGAGATCCAGGCGTCATTTGATTGCAGAGAGGCTTCAAGAGTAATTTGTGAGCTGGGTGGAAGATTTGAAATAACGATTTCAATTGGTTCATCAAGTAGGGAATTTTCGGGTGTTACCTCAATTTTGGTATTATTTTTACTCAAAATAAAAACAAAAAAAGCAATAATTACCATTACTGAAAGTAATATTGAAAAATATTTTTTCATTTGATTACCCTATCCAAAGATTTTTAATTTAATGCTACTAAATTTAGGTGGGCATTAAACATAGAATAAACCACGAAAATTTATGAAATTTGCGGTTGTATTAGTTTGTTATACACGTATTAAAAACGAAGCAATAAAAATGTAATTTATCATAACAACTTTTTTGCTATGTATTTTTTTATATCATTAAGTTCTTTATAACCCAATGATTTATAAAAATTATGAGTTCCTGTTTTAGAGCGATGTGTTCCGCTTGTTAATTCAATAGCATCACAGCCATTTTCTTTTGCAAATGATTCTGCGTGTTCCATCAAAAGTCGTCCAATTCCTCTGCGACGATTTTGTTCATCAACAACCAATGCCACTATTCTCATGGTGCGTCCCGGACGATGAAAACGCTCAGTAATTGCCACTGCAATACAACCAACGACTATATCGTCACTTTCCAAAACCCACGCCTTGTGGAATTGATTTTGCTGATAAAGTTGTATTCGATTTAACATGTTGTCATGAGTTATTGGATAACCCAACTGCTTCATCAGTTCAGCAAGTATTTTGCAATCTAAGAAACTAACCTCGCGTACCATTTACATCCTTTGTTAATTCTATTTTTTCTTCAATGCCTATATTTTGTAGAAACATTGTATCATGTGATACCGCAATCAAAGCACCTTTATAGCTTCGCAGTGCTTTTTCGATGCTTGCAATGCTTGCCAAGTCCATGTTATTTGTTGGCTCATCAAGAAGGATAAGTTGGGGTGGTGTATCACCCATTAAAACACAAGCAAGGGCTGCGCGCATTTTTTCGCCGCCACTAAGATTAGACACGAGCTTCAATGCATCATCATGTGCAAAAAGGAACGCTGCTAATCGTAATCTGCAATCTGTTTCTTTCACGCTAGAATTTAATTGCTTAAAATTATCAAGTATTGTTGTATGTGGATTCAAAACACTCAGCGCCTGGTCTAGATATGCACAATGTTGCACTCCAATTTTAATTATTCCACTGGCTGGTTCAAGCTGGCCCATAATTAATTTGAGCAATGTTGTTTTTCCACATCCATTTTTACCAGCAATAGCAATTCGCTTGGGTCCGACCAATGACATATTAAAATTTAATATTGTTGGTGTATGTTCTGGATATGCAAAGATAAGATTATGGATATCCAAAACCAATTTTGTATTATAAACCCTTGTTGCCTCAAGTTCAAAATCAAGCGATTCTTGTTGTTCGATTTTTGACTTTGCGATAGCAAGTTTATTTTTTGCCGATGCAATTTGTTTGTCAGTCATGGCCTCAAGTTTACTTTTTGTTTTTTCTGCGTGATTTTTCATTGCTCCAAGTAATATTTTTGGGATTCCTCCCTCCCGGCCTTTTTTTTTGCCCCTACTTGCACGTTGTTCATAACGCTCTTTACTCATTTGAACAGTTTTCTTTATCTTGCTTAGCTGTTTTTGCGTGTCAACAAGATCTTGTTCGCGCGCCGTCAGCACAATACTTTTTTGTTCAATGTAGTCAGAATAATTTCCACCATAAGTTTTAACTTCCAGAGGTGATAGTTCAATTATCTGATCCATTAAAGTCAGTAGCTGTCGATCATGACTGACTATTAAAAGTCCGCCATTAAAATTTTTTATTACATCATACAAAGCAAGTCTTGATTCACTATCCAAATTATTTGTTGGTTCATCAAGTATCAAAAAATCATTTTTATTCATTAATAGTCGAGCAAAAAATACACGCGTTAACTGTCCTCCGCTCAATGTTTTTATTTGTCTTGATAAGTCCATCTCGCCTAGATTGAATTGTTGCAAAAGTTTACAAGCCCTTTCAACAACGTCCCAGTCGTCATCTATAATCTCAAAATCATGTTGATCACACAGACCAGAGTTCATTCTTTCAAGAGCAGATATTTTTTGATTTATGCCAAAAACTTCTGCAATTGTTTGGTCTTGGTTTGTGATAAAATTTTGTGGTAGGTATCCAATCTTACAGCTTATGTTAACAGTACCTGTTTGTGGAGAAAGCTCACCCATGATAATTTTTAACAAGGTTGTTTTCCCTGTGCCATTGGAGCCTACAAGCCCCGTTTTTTCACAACCAAAACTGAGCGATAATTTTTTGAACAAGTCTTTGTTACCGAAGGAATAAGATAGATTTTCACAAACTAAATTTCTTTTAAACATTTCAAACCTCAAGAATTATGAAATTTGGGATTCATTAAACCAAATGGGCTTATGGATTTACCAAAAAAATTCTAAGATTTGATAGTAAACCGCCCTACGAAATATGGGTGGTAGAAATTTTCATTTGAGAACTCCTTGAGATCTGAATACAAAAAATTGACGTTAATATTTAAAGTTTAACATCTCAGATTTAAATCACAAAAAATTAATAAAATTCAATCAAAATTGGTAAAAAATTCACTTAGTCTTTTATGGAATCTATTTTATAAATCCGGCAAGACTGGCCCTTAAAAATGCCTTCTTTCCAGTAAGTCAATCCAACTTTTTCAGCCACACGCATTGATCGTTCATTGTTGTGAGAAATGCAAGAAACTATTTCGGGCAACTTTAAAACATTGAAAGCGTAATCGCGTACGGCTGTTGCAGCCTCAGTTGCAAGGCCTTTGCCCCATAAATTTTTGTAAATTCGATATGCGAGTTCTGGTTTTTCTTCCATTTCATTAATTTTTACTTTGTGAATACCGCACCAACCAATTAAATTGTTGGTATCTTTTTTTATGACCGCCCATATGCCAAATCCGTTATTTTTATAACTTTCAAGCATTCGGTTGAGAAAGCCTTGGGTGTAATTAATGTCCAATGGTCCGAATTGGGCCAGGTGGGGCATTCCGCCGTCGGCCATTATTTCAAGCAGAAGTTTATCATCTTCCATAACAAAGTTGCGTAAAATTAAGTTATCAGTTTCAAGTATTTTATTTTTTTGATTCGAAAATTCCAGCCAAGCTTCTTCAAAAAGTGCTGAAGCTTCAAGTATTATAGAACGGTGATCTGCTTTTGGAATAATGCGTGCTGCTAACTTGTTTTTATTTTTTAAATATTTTTGGTAAGCCATGACTTTCTCAGCATCAAATCTTTCGTCATCTTGTCCAATAAAAAGGGCATATGGTTTGGTAATTTTTGATAAAGTCTTTTTTGTATTACGTGGAAACATCGCCATAACCATTGAACATGTGTAATAAGAAAGCATTAATGGATCTGGTTTTTCCGTCCAGTCTTTAGAGTTAAAAAACACGGCCGGCGTGTGCGCGAATAATATTCCTCCCGAGATTGCATGTGTTATCAATGCCAATATATTTGGTTTTGAAATCAATTGTTTTGATGTGTCGACGTTTTTTTTAACAGTGCCTGAATCATCGCCGAGTAAAGGCGCTAAGAAAATGTATCCATCAACTTTGGGTTCTTTGCCTTTGGCCAGATAATTAAGAATTAATCCGGAGCCTGCAGAGTGTCCAGCAATAAAGACTGGCAATCCTGGATGTTTGGTTGTAACAAAATTTAGTACATTATCAATATCATCCCATACATGTCCGCTTGATGGCGCATCTCCGCGAGGACCGTGGGAGTTGCCATGACCACGAACATCTATAAGATAAACGCCAAGGTTGTGTTGTGTACATGTTTCCTGTGCCATATGTTGATAAATGGCATTGCTCCAGCCTCGGGCGCCATGATAAAAAATAATAATGGCCTTTGGTTTGTGTGGAATAAAAGAATAATAAGCAAGTTGAGTTTCATCGCTTGCTTTTAAAAATTCTGGTTTTTTAAGAACAAAATTGGAAAATATTTTTTCAATTTCATCTTGCTTTAATGGCTGCATTACACTGCTCCTGAATTCATTATGGTTTTGTTGCCTTAACGTGCAATAAATATCCGTCACATACGAATTCGCCATTATTATTTTTAGCAGCAAGAGCAACGTCTTGGACAAATTCTTGTACTTCATTCCCAGTTAGTCCTGTTGCATTTGGAGCCCATGCCATCAACCAATCACATAATTCTTTTTGATTTTTATAAACGCGTTCATTTTTTGTAGTTTGTGCATCAATGTTTACAAATCCACATTGTTCCAACATTAACCTTATTGTTTCAGGGCTTTGGGCTTGAAAGTGGGATTTACTTGTTTGAAGTACATTTCGCCATTTTGCACTTTCCATAACATCGGATATTTGGTTTTTGCCTGATGCAGTCATCTTGATGAATAACTGACCACCCGGTTTCAACGCAATATAAATACTCTTAAGAGCATCTAATTGTTTTTCAATCCAATGAAATGTTGAAAAGCTTACAGACAAGTCAAATTTATTTTTTGCATCAAACTTTGTGACGTCAATGCATTCAAATGATAAATTCGGAATGTTGCCAAAAGTTTTTTGGGCTTCTTGTATCATGTTTGCAGAGAGATCAATCCCAAGGACTTTGCCGTTAGGAACTCTTTTGGCTATTTCTGCGGTGAGTCGTCCATCTCCACATCCAACATCAAGAACTGTTTCTTCGCCTTTGAATTGTATCGAATTGAGTACAGCCATACCTGTTAAATATTGGTTACTTGAATTGTTTTTATAATATTCTGCGTTCCAGCGATCTGTATTATTTGGGGTTGTCATGTTAGTCCTTGTAAATTTTTAGGTAAATAAGCAAAAAGGCCAAAGCTGCAATTATTTTGCATATTTGGCCTTTGTATAAATTTTAATTGGTGGAGGCGATGGGAGTCGAACCCATGTCCGTAACGCTTATCATTCCGAGCGCTACATGCTTGTCTCTTGTTTATACTGCTTACCCTGCCCCAAGAGCACGGATTGAATAAGAGTCAGTTGCGTGGTACGATTCAGTTACGCAACCAAAAAGGCTTGCTGAAAAGTTCTATCTTTTGTTATACGGGTAAACTCAACGAATAGACACGTCTCATTTACAAGGTAGAAAACTTCTCTAGTCGAGAAATTTACATCGCTACAGCAGCATTAGCTGCCATAGGATCTACACGCATAGCCATAGGCATTGCATTTATTTATTTATACAGTTGATTAACGAGTTTCTGTACAAAACTCGGCATGCTCTCAAAACGCTAAACACCACGTCGAGACCGTTACGCCCCCGAAAATTTCAAAGATGACCTTAATGATAACAAAATAATGCTTTTTGTCAATTCAAAGCTTGTTTTAAACAGGCCACTTTTATTATAATTTTGGCCAAAATTATAGATCAATGTTATCCTTTTTAAGATTAATTAAGAACGTTTATCCCATAAGGCTAAAATGAAAACAAAATACTTAGATAAGTACGATAAAAAAACAAAACATCATGATGATGAAGTTGAACACATGCCATTCAAAAAAAAGGCATTTGGACAACATTTTTTGCGTAAACAATCAACCGTTGACCACATGATTGATAAAGTGGTTATTACACCACAAACGTCAATTTTAGAGATTGGTTGCGGTGATGGTTTTTTGACCAAGTCGATTTTGACTCAGACAAACTGTAAGCAACTTTTGGTTTACGAAATAGATCCAGATTGGTCAAAATTTGTAGAAGACAAAATTAAAGACTCTCGTTTGAAAATTTTACTACAAGATGTTTTGCAGGCTGATTTTAGCATGTTGAGCGAGAATAAACCTTGGGTGGTTTTGGCCAACCTGCCGTACCAAATAACTTTTCCAATCTTGTTTTTATTTCAAAAAAATAAACACCTTTTTAATGAAGGTGTGGTTATGGTTCAGGAAGAGGTTGCTCAAAAAGTAGTTTCTACAAGCGGTAAAAAATATACGCATGTTTCAATGTTTTTGCAGTATCACTTTGACTGGAAATTGTTAGAAAAGGTTGAACCAGGTGCGTTTACACCGCCTCCATAAGTATTCTCACGCTTGTTGTACTTTAAACC
>Ga0172371_10001503_pt1 | contig 37117 bp, 30 predicted proteins | sample Lak12m_FD_114543 | JGI IMG/M metagenome (GOLD analysis project Ga0172371, IMG submission 114543) | Freshwater microbial communities from Kabuno Bay, South-Kivu, Congo - kab_022012_12m | ecosystem: Environmental > Aquatic > Freshwater > Lake | place: Democratic Republic of the Congo: South-Kivu... | reverse complement strand
CGGTCTGGAACAAACCGGCAAACATGTTGCCGTTCACGAAAGCGCAGGGATAGCCGAACACCCGGTGCTTGTCACCCAGACCGGTCGAAGCCGCGGCAAAGACCCTCAGTTACGAGAAACACCGGGTTGTTTGACTTGCCGAAGTGCTTCACGATGCTGTTGGAGATGTCAGTGGCGGTGAGGCTGGACGTGCAGAATATGCAGTGGCTGATATACGAATGGTAGCTCGTGATGACCTTGTCGGCCAGCAGGGCCTTGATGACCGTGTTCCGCTCCGGCATCGAGCCCCCGGTTACGATCATGAACAGCCGTTCTTGCGCCGCGTGCTCCTCCTCGGGTGGGGCGCTGACCTCTGAGCTCTGGACGCGTCCGACGTCATACTGCTTGCGTCGAAGAGGGTCGCCCAGGACGAAGAAGGCCTCGTTGAACTGGGCAAGCCGTTCGTTCGCCGCTCTCCACGCCGACGGATCGGGAGACGTCCCGAGACGGTCAGGGTGGGACAGTTTGACCAGCCGGATGTACGCCGCGCGGATTTCGGGGTCGGTCGCGCTGTGCGGGATGCCCAGTACCGAGTAGTAGTCGTCGACCAGTGAGTCTTCAGGCAATTCGGGTTCTCCGGAACACGGCACTGGGGCGGCTATCGGTGTTCGTCCCAGCCTCTAGGTGTATTGTCCGCTGTGTTTCAGCCAAGGATGGTTATCTTACCTCGCCCCGCTCTCCAGTCAAGGCTGAGAAGATGCAGAGTGAAGTCGGAGCCGAAAAACGTCACGCCGCTATCGTCGAACCATGCCCGCATGTTTTTGAGTTGAAGGGCAGGGAAGGCTTCAGGCTAGAGGATTCGGCTCGGGGACCAGGTCTGGCCGCCGTCAGTGGAGAAGAGCAGGGTTCGTTCGTCTCCGGCGACGACGCCGTTTCGGCCGTCGGCGAAGAAACGGATGCTGAACAGGTCGGCATCGGCCCCGGCATCGAGCCGTTCCCAGGATTCGCCGCCGTCGAAGGTCCGGAGCAGCGTGCCCTCGGCGCCGACCACGAATCCCTCCATGGTGTCCGAGCGGAAATCGAGAGAAAAGAGCGGTGGCGGCAGGAAGTCGAACCTGAGCGGCCGCCATTCTTCGCCGCCGTCGGGCGTGAACAGGACGCCGGAGTTGGTCGTGGTGGCGAACCCGACCGTATCGCCGGCCGGGAAGAAGACCGCCGTGATGTTCGTCGTCAGCATCGCGCCTTCAAGGTTGCCTGCCTGCGAGAACCAGAGGTTGCCGCCGGTCGTCGTCTTGAGGATGGTTCCGTTCGGACCGACTGCATAACCGGTAGTCTCGTCCGAGGGGAAGTTCATATCCATCAGCTTCTCTTCAGTTGCGGTGATGAGTTTCTCCCAGGTGACGCCGGCATCGGCCGTGCGGAGTATGGTGCCAACATCGCCAGCCGCAAACCCGACCTGCGGGCCGACTGGAAACTTGACGACGCGCAGGTCGACACTGACCCCGGTGTCGAGCAGTCGCCAGGTTCTGCCACGGTCCTCGGTCTTGAGCACGGTACCGGAATCGCCGCAGGCATAGCCGACTTCGCCCTGCCGGGGAAAGCAGATGGTGTAGAGGTTGCCGGCATGGAGAACCGGACGTCGCCGCCAGGTCGCACCGCCGTCCGACGATGACAGAGCAAGGCCGGAGTCGCCGACGGCGAAAGCCAGGAAAGTGTCTTCGAGCGTGAAGATCGAGTTGATACGGTTGGCCATACGTTTTCCTGCTCTTATGTTCGGCCGACAGCGGGCAATGTCAAGTCAAACGGCACCGATGGCGCGAGTCGGATTCCCCGGCTCGCTGATGATTCCAGGTAGAAGCTGAAACTGCCGTCGAGCGCGGATTGACTTCACTCCGTTTTTGGATACCCTCAGTCACGTGATCGGCGCCCTCGTTGCGAGTCTCAGGCCCAAGCAGTGGCCGAAGAATCTTCTGGTGTTCGCCGGTCTGGTCTTCTCGCTCAACCTTTTCAATCTGGTCGACCTGCTGCGCACGCTCGGCGGTTTCGTCGCGTTCTGTCTCCTGGCCGGAGGGGTCTACCTGGTAAACGACCTCGCCGACGTGGAAAGGGACCGGCTCCATCCGCTGAAGCGGCTCCGGCCGATAGCGTCGGGCAGGCTTGGGATCGGGGCAGCCACCGTTGCGGCTGTCTTGGTGGCGGTGGCGGGACTGGCCGGGAGCTTCGCCCTGGACTGGCGGTTCGGGCTCGTTGGTGCTGCCTACTATGTGCTGGAGCTTGCGTACTCGTTCCGCCTGAAGCATCTGGTGGTGCTGGACGTGATGACCGTCGCGGCCGGGTTCGCGCTGCGCGCGGTCGCGGGCACCGTGCTGGTACACGTCACGCTCTCGTCGTGGCTGTTCGTCTGCACGATCCTCTTCGCCCTGTTCATCTCACTCGCCAAGCGCCGGCATGAGCTGATCACGCTGGCGAACGGGGGAGTCGGACACCGGGCAGTGCTGGAGAACTACTCGGAGCCGCTGCTCGACCAGATGATGGCAGTCGCGACTTCGTCATCGGTCATCGCCTATTGTCTGTACACGATTGCACCCGAGACCATCGCGAAGTTCGGCACCCACAACTTGATGCTGACCGTTCCGTTCGTGCTCTACGCAGTCTACCGTTACCTGTACCTCGTGTACCGGAAGGACATGGGTGGAGCGCCGGAGCAAGCGCTGCTGGGCGACCCACCATTGCTCGTCGACGTCCTGCTCTGGATGGCAAGCGTCGTCGCGGTAATCTACCTGAGAATCTAGGCGGGCAGAGGCGCGCACTCGGCGAGCTTGGCCTTGCCGCAGGCGGCCTTGTCGCCGAACGGGCCTTTGCGGATGGCGCAGAGCTCGGCCTTTGAATCGGTGATGACCTGGCTGGCTTCCAGGCTGGGGCCGAGGACCTGAGCCGCGGCATGCGCCCCCGCGACCCGGCCTTCGAGCATCGCGGTCGAGGCTTCCTCGATGCCCGACACGTCGCCGGCGAGGTAGATGTTGCAGAGACTGGTCTGCATGTTTTCGTTGTGCCAGGCGACGTGGCCGCCGAGCTCGGGCACGTAGACCATCTTGCACCCAGTCTGCCAGAGTAGCTCCGACAGCGGGGTGAGGCCGACCGCCAGGCAGATGGTGTCGACCTTGAGCCGGCGGGCGGTTCTCCGAATCGGCTTGAAGTTCTTATCCACAGAGCAGATAACCGCGCCTTCCACCTCTTCCTTGCCGATAGCGCGAATCAAGGTATGCGACGTGAGAATCGGCACGCCCAGGCGGGCGAGTTTGGCCGCGTGGACGTGGTAGCCGCCGATTCTCGGCAGTGCCTCGACCACGGCCGCAACCTCGATGCCGGCCTGAATGAGCTGGTAAGAAACAATCAGGCCGATGTTGCCGGACCCGACCATCAGAACCCGGGTGCCGGGTCTGACACCATATACGTTCATCAGGGTCTGGACCGCGCCCGCGCCGTACACACCGGGCAGGTCGTTGTTCTCGAACAGCAGGTTATTCTCAGCCGCGCCGGTCGCGACGATGAGGCACTTGAATTCGAGCTTGGTGAATCGTTCGCGACTCGCGAGAGCGAGGACCCTGCCTCCATACAACCCCACGACCGAGGTGCCGGGAAGGACCGCGCAGGGCAGAGCACGCAGTTCCTGTTCGAGAATCACCGCTATGTCCATGCCGCGCGTGCCGCAGTAGTGCCGTTTGGACCCGAAGAACTTGTGAGTCTGTTTCACGAGTTGGCCGCCGAGCCGCTCGTTGTCGTCAATCAGCGTGACCCTGGCGCCCAGCTTTGAGGCTACGATCGCGGCCGAGAGCCCTGCCGGGCCTCCACCGACGACAGCGACGTCAGTCTGTCTCATGATAGACCAGAATTCAGAATGCAGATACCAGAATGCAGAATGTCCGGACGTTCTGACTTCTGGTTTCTGGTTTCTGACTTCTGCATTCTCCGTTTCCTATGGCAGCTTTCCCCGCCCGGTCTGGCGCTCGACCTTCGCGCCTTCGCGTAGCGGTTCCATGCAGACCATGGTGTTGGGCCTGCCGTCGACGACCATCAGGCACGAGGCACACTTGCCGACCGCGCAGAAGAAGCCGCGCGGGCGGCCGGTCTTTTCCGCGTGACGGAAGAGGCGGACGCCGTTGGCCGCGAGCGCCGCCGCAATCGTCTCGCCCTGGCGTCCGGTCATGGTGCGGCCCTCAAAGGAAAAGCTGACCGGGTCGCGGTCCTCGAATGCAAGAATCGGATGCCGGTCGATGCGACGTCCGAGGACTTTGTCCTTCGTTCTTTGTCCTTTGTTCCTGGGCCTAGAGGTTCTTTCTGGCATATTCCACGGCATTACGAAATATAGCGATACCATGCGGTTCGTCAACCCGTTCCCGGTGCCAGCGCGGATGCTGCTCCCGGCGCACGAACCGTTCCGGGTGCGGCATCAGGCCGAAGACTCGCCCGGTGGGGTTACAGATGCCGGCGATGTTTTCTTCCGAGCCATTGGGGTTGTCCGGGAACACCGGCGGCTCGCCGGTCAGAGTCGTGTAGCGCAGGCAGACCTGACGCGCTACGCCCAGCCGGGCGAGGACGACGGGTGACCTGGCAATGAACTTGCCCTCGGCATGGGCCACCGGCAGATACATCGGCGACTCGATGTTCCGCGTGAAGACGGCGGGCGAGTCCTCGACGTGGAGGTGGACCCAGCGGTCCTCGTATCGGCCGGAATCGTTGGTGTCGAGTGTCACCGTCTGGGGCTCGAACGGTCGCTCAAACGCGGGCAGCAGACCGCACTTTACCAGGACCTGGAATCCGTTGCAGATGCCGAGCACGAGTTTGCCGTCGGCGACAAACCGCTCGAACTGGTCGCGCAGGAAGTGCTTTAGTTCGTTAGCCAGGATCCGGCCGGAGGCGATGTAGTCGCCGTAGGAGAAGCCACCGGGTATCAAGAGAATCTGGTAGTCGGCGAGTCTTTCCTGCCCGGAACGTAACCGGTTGACGTGAACCACGTGAGCTGCGGCGCCGACCAGGCTGAAGGCGTAGGCCGATTCCTGGTCGCAGTTAGTTCCGGCAGCGAATAGAACACACGCTCTGACCACGGTTGGTGAGGATAGCGGTTGAGGTTCGTCTGTCAAGCAACGGAAGCGGCAAATCCACGTCGGCTGTCGTCGAAGCGCTGTGCCTTGACTGTGGTACCGGCGGCGGTAAAACTACTCATGCGTTCAGTCCTGAGGTTATGGTCGGCCGGGCCGCTTGCCCTGCTTGTATTGGCAGCGTGCGGCACGGTGACAAGGTCCGCGCATCGGGAGGCGAATGCGGATCTGGCGGTGACGGACTTCTGCTCACGTTTCGGCCGCCAGAGCGCCTCGGCGGTTGCAGACCTGTTTGTAGACTCAGCCCGGTTTGACATCGACGGCATTGGTGTCAGCTTCGTCGGCAGGAAGGAAATCGCTCGGCTGGCTGACTACGGGAGCGCGGTCCATTCCCGGTTGTCGGCGACCGGCCTTCAAGTGAGCCGTGAGACCGTGAGTTGCCGACTTGAAGAGAAGAACGACTGGCTCGGTCTGCTGGCTGTTGAACACGCATCATACAATGGCTGGTTTGTGGTGTCGGGGCCGAGGATTGCGAGTGCCCGGCTGAGGCTGGCACCGGAGAGCAACGAAGAACTGGGGATCAAGCTGGCAGGTTTCCTTGCCTGGCTTTCAGCCGAGGACCCGGAGACGCTGCAGAGGCTGCTTCCAGGCGGCCGGCCGGTCTACGACAGCCGTGCAGTTCCCGAATTGCTGTCGCGGCTGCGTCAGTGGCGGTTGCGCGTCCGGTAGCTCTTCGGCGATGTCGTCCCTGGGGCGCCGTGTTGACTTTGCGCCTCGGCAACCTAGAATTCCGTAATGAAAGTCGGTGTTCCAAGGGCCCTGCTGTATCATCGGTACGGTCCGTTCTGGGAGAAGTTCCTGGCCGGGCTCGGGGCCGACGTCGTGGTAAGTCGTCGAACCGACAAGGTTCTGCTGCAGCACGGGTTGGGTCGCGTATCCAGCGAGGTATGCCTGCCGATCAAGATAATGGCCGGTCACATCGAGGAACTTGCCGGAAAGATAGATGTGCTTTTCCTGCCCCGCCTGCTCTGGCTTGAGGACAAGCTCTACGCCTGCCCGAAGATGATCGGCATCGTGGACATCGCCCGGATGATGACCGACGGCCGCGTGCGGATCGTGGCTCCGAGGATTCAGGGGAACCTGTGGCTGCCGCATTTTCGTGCCGGCATGGACCTCTGCCACGACCCGGTGCGCGTGGTCCGGGCGCTGGCGCAGGCACGGGCGTGCCTCCCCGTTCACGACGATCTTCCGGACTTTCCGCGGGGTGAGAAGCGGGTCGCCCTGATCGGCCATTTCTACAACCTCGGTGACGATTTCATCTCGCGGCCGATGGTCGACACGTTCACCGGCCATGGGTATCGGATCTGCACCAAAGACGAACTGCCGGAAAAGGTGCTGCGGAGCCGAGACGGGTTTGCCCGGAAAATCCGCTGGGTCTATGAACGCGAGCTCTTCAACGCTTTCCGGTTTCTCGTGGACCAGGTCGACGGCGTGTGCATGATTGTCTCGATGGGGTGCGGCCCGGACTCGCTCGTGGCCGAGTTCATGCGCGAGGAAGCGCAGCAACAGGATGTCCCGTTTCTCCAGTTGATCATCGATGAGCACACCGGCACCGCCGGTATCGTGACGCGAATTGAAGCGTTCCTGGAGTTGGCTGAACGCCGGCGGACCGTGGCACTCAAGTCGCCGAATACTCAGGCAAAGGCCGGTGGTCGGGTAAAAGCGGCCTGACCTCGCCGCCCGCAGATGAAAGCATCGTTTCCCAACGTCGGTTACGACACCTACGCATTGAAGACGTTCGTCGAGGACCTCGGCGGCGACGTTGTCCTCGCTCCGCCGAACTCCCGGCGAACCATCGAGCTGGGGGCGCTGCACTCGCCCGAGCTCATCTGCATGCCCTACAAGATAACCCTCGGCAACATGCTCGAGGCGCTGGAACTCGGGGCGGACACGCTGTTCATGGCCGCGGGCGCGCGGAAGTGTCGCTTCGGATACTACCACTACCTGCACGAGCGTGCCCTGCGCGACCTGGGCAAAGAATGCCGGTTCATCGCCGTGACCCAGTACTCGCCGTTCGATTTTGTGTTCAAGGTGATGCCGGGCGTGTTCGGCGTATCGCCGCTCAGGGTCATGCGGGCCGTCGCGAAGCTGCTGGCGAAGAGCCGCCTGACCCAGGAATTCAGGCAGCAGCTCAATCGCACGCGGGCGCTCGACTTTGACAGGGCCGAGCTGGCGAAGCCAAAGGCGCTCGCGGCAATCGAACGCGCGCACACCCTCCGGGAGATTCAGTCGGCGCGGGGCGAGGTGACGAGTATCTTCGGCCTCAACGGAGCCGAGCCGCAGGTGCGGCTGGGGTTGGTCGGCGAGATTTACCTCATGATTGAGCAGTTTGCCAGCCAGGAGATAGAGAAAGAGCTGGGCCGGATGGGCGCCGAGGTTGTGTTTGAGCGGAGCCTGTACCGGCACGTCCGCCATCTCCTGGCATCGGACCCGGCGTTCGTGCGTTCCGGTCGACTGGCGCGTCGCTACCTCCAGGAGTCACCGGGGGGCGAGGCAATCCGCACGGTGGGCGAGTCGGTCTATTTCCAGCAGCAGGGCCTCGACGGGGTGGTGCACATCTTCCCGTTTACGTGCATGCCCGAGAACATCGCGCTCGAAGCTCTGCAGAAGCTCTCCGAAGAGACGGGCGTGCCGGTGCTCTCGCTGTCGTTCGACGAGCACACGTCACGGACCGGCCTGCTCACGCGGCTCGAGGCATTTGTGGACCTGGTGAAGAGGAGAAAGTTTGGCCGAAGGTTACATCGGAATTGACGTCGGCTCCATCTCGACGAAGGGCGTGGTTGTCGACCGCGAGTTCAACGTTCTTGCCAGCCGTTACCTGAGGACACAGGGCAATCCCATCGATTCGATCCGCCGGCTGCTCGCGGAGCTGGGTTCGCAGGTCGACTCCGGAGTGAGAATACTCGGGGCGGGGACCACCGGGTCGGCGCGCAGGCTTGCCGGGGTGATGATTCAGGCTGATATCGTGAAGAACGAGATAATCACCCACGCGGTCGCGGCCAGCCATTTCCATCCCGAGGTGCGGACCGTCATCGAGATCGGCGGCCAGGACTCGAAGATTATCATCCTGCGCGACGCCATACCAGTGGACTTCGCGATGAACACCGTCTGCGCGGCCGGCACCGGAAGCTTCCTCGACCACCAGGCAACCCGGCTGGGCCGGCCGATTGAGGAGTTCGGCGGCCTGGCGCTGAGGGCGAAGAACCGCGTAAACATCGCCGGTCGCTGTACGGTTTTCGCCGAGAGCGACATGATCCACAAGGCCCAGCTCGGAATGTCGACCGAGGACATCGTGGCCGGGCTGTGCGACGCCATCGTCCGCAACTACATGAACACCGTAGCCAAGGGCAAGGAGATACATCCGCTGATACTCTTCCAGGGCGGCGTCGCCGCGAACGTCGGGGTCAAGAAGGCATTCGAACTCATGCTCGGACACGAGGTGCTCGTACCCGAACACTTCCTTGTGATGGGCGCAGTGGGCGCCGCCATCGTTGCTTCCGAGGAGACTGACGGCAAGGCGACCCGGTTTGCCGGTTTCGACGTCGCGGACACTGTCTTTGAGACCCGGGCGTTCGAGTGCGAGGGCTGCCCGAACCGGTGCGAGGTGATTGAGACGCTGCGTGAGCAAAAGGTCATCGACCGGTACGGTGACCGGTGCGGAAAGTGGTCCAAGCTTTAGGGAATGTCGAGTGTCGAATGGCGAGTGACGAAATGCGGACGGGAAAGTAGCGTGATTGCGACAGGAGCGTTGGTGCTTGCGTGGCTGGTCTGCGCGCAGCCGAAGGAGGTTACTGTGACAAGACAACCGGCCGTCGCCGGGCAGTTCTACCCGGGCGACGCGAAGACTCTGACCGCGATGGTTGACTCGATGCTTGCCGATGCCGAGGTGCCGGCCATTTCCGGTACGCTCGTCGGAATCCAGGTGCCGCACGCGGGCTATCCCTTTTCCGGGCCGACCGCGGCGCGTGCCTTCAAATTGCTCGAGGGCATGGATTCGGTTACGGTCGTGATGCTTGGTACGAGCCACCACGTCATGCTCAGGAACGCAGCCGTGTACGCCAGGGGCGCGTGGAAAACGCCGCTCGGCGACGTGGCGATTGATGAGGGATTGGCGAAAGCGATCCTGGCACAGGACCAGTTCTTCGTCGATATGCCCGAGGCGCACGCGAAGGAGCATTCGATCGAGGTCGAAGTTCCGTTCCTGCAGCGCGTCCTCTCCAACTTCAAGATCGTCCCGATAATGCTCCTGCAGCCTACCTATGAGCAGTGCGAGCGGACCGGCAAGGCAATCGCGAAATCAGTGAAGGGCAGGAAGGTCATCCTCATCGCGTCGTCCGACCTGTACCACGGCGAATCATACGATGAAGCCAACAAGGTCGACAGCGTCACGGTCGGGCTCATGGCGAGGTTCGACCCGCGGGCGTTCCACGACGCGTACGAGCGCAACGAGGCCCAGGCGTGCGGCGGTAACGCCATCACCGCCCTGATGGTCGCCGCCCGCGCGATGGGCGCGGATACAGCGGTTGTCCTGGCCCAGACCAACTCCAACGACGTGACCGGCGAACGGGGCGGCTACGTCGTCGGCTACAGCGCGGTTGCTTTTCTGGAGGGCAAAGGTGAAGGTAAAGGTAAAGGTGAAGGTGAAGACTCAGTCGCCTCTGCCACTACCTCCAGCTCCTCTGACTTGACCGAGCGGGAGCAGAAGAGCCTGCTTGCCATAGCCCGGAACACGCTCGATACCTACATCCGAACGGGAAAGGTCCCAGATGCGAAGCCGCTGACGCCGAGGTTGAGCGAGAAGCGCGGCGCGTTCGTTACCTTGCATGAGCGCGGCGACCTGCGCGGGTGCATCGGTTACGTCGAAGCGGTGAAGCCGCTATATCAGGCCGTGAGCGACATGGCGGTGGCGGCCTCGACCGAAGACCCTCGCTTCCCGCCGGTCGAGGCGAGGGAGCTAGACAGCATCGACATCGAGATCACCGTCTTGAGCCCGCTGCGGCCGCTTCCGAGCCCGGAATCGGTCGTCGTCGGCAAACATGGTCTGGTCATTCGCGAGGGTTTCCGCTCCGGATTGCTCCTGCCCCAGGTGCCGGTTGAGCAAGGCTGGAATCGTGAGCAGTTCCTGTGTAACACCTGCCTGAAGGCCGGTCTGCCCCCGAACGCCTACAAAGACAAGGATGCGCAGCTCTTCTGCTTCACCGGCCAGGTCTTCGGCGAGAAGGAACTGGGCCGACAGCAATAGTCGCGGGCCAGCGTCTAGCTGACGAGAAGTAGACGCTAGTCGCCTGCCACGAAACTCTTGGTCCAGACCGGTGCGGCGGGCGCCTTGCCGTCCCGCACCATCTGCTGCCACTTCTCGTCGGTGAGCCGGTCGCTCGCTGGCCACGTAAACTCGCGGTAGGAGAAGACCGCGCCCCGCGTCAGGGTCCACTTGCCCTCAATCGGCACCAGCACGTATATCGTGTTGCCCGCGCCAACGCCGACCTCAAGGCACTGGTCCAGCGAGCTCGCCACGTCAGCGACACACGCCATGAATCGATCCGTCTCCGGTACTTGGAACCAGTGTGCGACATCGTCACCTTCTGCAAGAGTGCAGGATATGCCTTCCACGTCTCGGCAGATTGCCCACACGTGGCACTGCTCCTCATCGGTCATCTCGACACCGGCCAACTCCTTCCCGGAGATAGTCTGGAGTGACTGAAGTGTCTGCCGGAACCACTGCAGGCTGCTGGCCACCCGCGGCGTCTTGGCGGAATAGCGGTCAAGACCCTGCTCAAGGACTCCGATTGTACCCACCAGCCGACGATAGAATTCCGGCTCGGGCTCACAATAACTCTTAGCCCCGGCGGCGTCCGGCCCACCGTTCTCGGCGTATGTCTGAGTAGCATAGAGGATGGCGTCGTGTCTCAACTCGCTCCAGCTACCGAGCGACGAGTTCAGGCTTTTGTCCTGCCAGGCGGTGCTTTGCATAAATCGAGGAGCGCTCTTCGGCACGGGCTCATTCAGCGCACGCAGCGCATACAGCCAGGCGTAGTATACGTTCTGATACCAGAAGGTATCATCCCGGCCAGCAAACGCCGACTCCGCCTTTGCCAGACTGGCCGGGTAGTCGGCCCAGCCCTCCTGCTCGTGATAGATGTCGCTCAGAATCTGACTGGCTCGACTGGACCCGAGCGCGGCAAAGACGTCCAGTCCTTTGGGAAACGGTCTCGCCGGCCAGTTCACCAACTGCTGCATGATGTCGGTGTCCGGCAGATAGCGCTGCCCGAACAACCGGAACTGCGCGCCGGTCGTCATTCCGGCGGCGACCGGATGCAGTTTCGGTTGGCGCAGCCTTTTGACCTCGGTGGCGAAGTCCGACAGGAAAGTGGAATCGGGTAGCATCCAATACTCTCGGGCCCAGTTGCGGCCTGGCCGTGTCCAGGCAAGAGCCGTTAGATACTCTCTGGGCGTGTAGGCCTCGCTGGGGCCGCTGAAGAACTGAGTGATGTCGTATATCTCCTGCCAGAGTTGAACAAGGCTGTCCGACTCCGCGAGCGCCAGCGATACCTTGATGGCATTCTGGGTGGACGTCTCGGCGACCCGTTCATCTACGTCAGGTCCAGGAAGAGGAAATGGGACCAGCCCGTACCACATCATCGCTTTGAAGTACCGCTGGAGCCAGTCGCTCCGCGTATAGTGCCCACGAGGCTCGAACTGTGAGTAGTCGAGCCCGACAGGGAACACGACCGATTGTGCTCGGCTGGCGTGCTGGTCAATCCGGTCGAGCTCGACGCGGCACAACGATTCGACCTCGGCCGGCATCGTCGTGTCGTAGTCGAGCCAACGGGGCGGAATCCTGAGATAGGCAGCCACACGGCGCAGCGATTCGGCCTGGGCCGGTCCGGTAACGTCACAACCAAGTAGACGCCAGGGAACACCGAAGTAAGCGGCCAGCGATGGGTCCGACTCGTTCCTGAACTTGTTCTCCATCTTCATCGAGAACTCACGCAACCTGACGTAGAGCTGGTCCTCTTCGGTCCGTCTGAGAGTAGTGCTCACGAACAAGTGGAAGAGTTGGAGCATTAGGTCCGGTGTGACAAAGCTTGGCACCCCCTCCCACCAGTCAGTCTCATAGGGCTCAAAGAGCTGTTCGTGTGCGTCCGGAACGACAACGAAGCCGTTCCGGCTCAGCATTTCACGCGCACCAGCACTCAGTTTGAACTGGTTGATGTTGATAGCAGAGTCCAGCGGAAACGACGCAGCAGTAGCGAAGCCGGCCATCATCACAAACACCATCAGATTCCTCGTCATGTTCACACCTCCTCCGGAACGTCCAGACCCGAATAGCCTATGGAATTTGTGGGCGATTCACCTGCTTCCACAGGTGTCACGAGAGATGCGACGCGCATCGACTTCGGGCTTACTTCACGGGCAACCGGACTCAACGTCTCTGACATGGGCGGATAGTGACGCAGCGGAACAGGAGAGGGATGCGTCTCATATGCGCAGCCTTGGCGTAGGGAATCCGGCATCCACGGTGCGTCAGTGTAACTCGGCGTGATCCCGAGTCAAGCCAAGGACCATGGTTGGAGTCTCTGTCAGTTGTGTCTGAAGGCTCGACTGCCGCGTGAAGCATGGAAGAGCCCGGACGCGAAGCTTTTTGTCTTTACCGGTCAGGTTTTCGGCGAGAAGGAACTGGGCCGCCAGCAGTAGTCAGCGGCCGGCGGTTGGCCGGATGCCGTCAGCCGTGAGCCGTTAGCCGTCGGCCGGACGGGCGCCGTCGGGGTCGCGGCGAGTCGCTGAACCGCTGCGATCAACGAACGATGTCACTGCTGCGCCAGCGGTACAGCACAACGTACCGGTCAATCGAAGCCCCCGAGTCTTTCATCGGGCGCGACGTTTCCTCGTCGAACCCGGTGATGCCGTACTCGGTGACGCGCGGCCACGTGCCCGAACGGTCGGTGTGGCCCAGTATCACGATGGTGCCGGGCTTTCCCTGCGGCGCGGACAGGATTCCGTATGGACAGCCGCTGTCATGCGGCAACCTGAGCCGGTCAGCGCCCGCCGCCAGGCTATCCGGGAAGTAGAACAGGTCCACGCCAAAACGGTAGGCGGAGTTGGTGAAGGGATTCACCGGCAGACTGCCGGCTATAGTGTCGCCGCCTCAGCCGATGCGGTCGCGGGCCAGGAACTTCATGAACCGGCTCGAGTCCGAATCGAAATCGGCCGCGTACGGATACGCTCCGCCGTTCTCCTTCGCCCAGCATTCGAACGAACTCTGAACCGCGTACATGCCCCGCAGTGTCGGGTGCATGGCGAGCGGGGTACGCGAGACTCTGCCCGTCCTTACTATGGCGGCGGACAACATCACCAGTACGATTGTCAGGAAAGCACCGATCCCGCCCAGCACGGCACCTTTTCCCGGCAGGCCGCGAGCCCCCGGCTCCTCGCGCAAAACGTCGGCAGGCGAGGATGGGCGCGGCGCCGCTCTCATGAACAACCTCACAATCACCCAGATGTACAGCACCAACTCCACCAGATGCGCTGCGAGTCCCGCAATGAATCCGGCAAAACCGTGGGGAGCTGGTACCGCGGGGCGCATCATGAGTGCACGAACCACGAGTAATGGAATTCCTTCCCAAGTGTCCTTTGCCAGTGCCTGCACAAATGCCAGAATCTGAAGCAGGTTCATGCCGGCAAACAAAATCGCCAGCGTTCTGGCGCTGTTCCAAAGGTAGACGGTGGCAGTTACCACGAACACCAGCATGGCCGTTCTCGAAAAGAGGACAAGGGCAAAGGGCATTGCGGGATTGCCAGGCGCCTTCTCGGACGATGACAGCAGGGAAAGCACGAAGATGACGATGCCGGCGACGGCCAGAAGCTTAGTGTGCCTGGCGAGACGCTTCATTGCCCCTCATTCCTTACGTCATGCATTCTGTCGCCTCGTTGTTCGCCGTCGGCCGCAAGCTGTCAGCCGTCATCTCGGCTGTGGCGATGATCATTTCGGTGCGACGGGCAACGCCTGCTTCATTTGTTTCGCTCTCCAGCTTGTCAGTGGAGATACTCCTGTCCAACCAATTCCGATCCCGTACAATCCCGCATATCGTCCGGCTGATGGATTCTTGTTCGGGGATGTTTTGGCCCTGGGCAGGCGCATCTTTTTCCAGTCAGGGGACAGGAGGACCTTGCGGTCGCTGGAGAAGCGTTCGACGAGGTCAGCAACGAGTGCTGGAGGAGAGGCACCCACAACGCGTCAGAATAACCAAGACCTGGCATCGGTCAAGCTGAGAGGCGAAGCTGTTCAGCGTGGCTCGGCTGCCATCATGACGGCTGCCGCGGACAGAGGAACGGGGGCCGGCGCGGGCGGTGTCGCCTGGGCAGTTGCGGACGCGGGAACGGGGCCTGCTGCGGAGGCAGGAACCAGGGCCGCTGCGGGAGCAGGAACGGGGGCTGGTGCGAGAGGAGGAGCGGAGACTGCTCAGGGAGGAAGAGCGGGGACAGATGCGGGTGCTGTTGCAGTCGGAGGAGCCGAGGCTTGAGCAGAGGTTGTTCAGGAGTCAGGAATGCGGCCGGGAGCGGACGCCGAGCCTCAGACTGCAGCGGAGGTTGTTACGGATGGATGAGCAAGGGCCGCTCCGGGGGGAAGCATACCCCGGTGGACCCCCACCCTCGAACTATCCGCCCCAAGCCAGGTCATAAACTGCCGATAATACGGGTCTTATGACTCATATATGAGATTTGTTCATCTGTCGTTTCGTGCATCGGAATTTGGAGGGCGAAATCGATTTGAGCCCGTACTCCTGACGGGCGGGGAATGGCACAGGCGCTTTGTGGATTTCCTGCTATAAGCGCATCGTCGCTGATTTCCTCGTGTGCAGCCGCGGGCCGGCGTGCCTGCGAGTTGCTGACTTCGGCAGCGGGCTCGGGAGCTAGCGCACGAACAGCCGCGCACCCCAGCCGGTTTCTACCGCATAGAGCATGCAGCGCTTGAAGACCTCGTAGTCGAATCCAGGACACGCGATGCCGCTGCGCGCAAGGATTGGTAGCGATTTGGCCCGGGAGAAGGCGCGCGTGTCTCTCATGTACGGGGCGTACGCTCCGACATAGTGCTCGTACAGCGTCTCCAGCGAGTTGCGGGGCGCCGCTTCGAACTCTCCGACAGTGCAGGCGCGGATCCCGGTCAGACGAAAGAGGCGGGATGTGTATTCGACAAAATCCTCGATGCGGGTCTGCCTGTCGCCGGCAATGTGGAAGATACCGCCGTCGGGCGCGCCTTCCATCAGCGCGATAAAGGCATTCGTCAGGTGGTCGATCGGGACAATATTAATCCCACCCTGCTTGTCCACCTCGACCCGCATCGGAAGATGGGCGCTCCCGTCGGATTCGAAAGACACGCCCAGCGCCATCGCCTGTTGACCGGTGCCTTCGCGGATGTCCTTCTCGCACAGGTCTTTGATGAACAAAGCCATCCTTATCGGATGATAGACGGCGTTGAAACGCAGACTTCGACCGGTGCGCGAATCGCCGTAGACGATAGTCGGGCGATAGATGGTCAGGCGGATGCCGGCTTCGCGGCAGGCGGACGTGACCATGAACTCGCCCTTATTCTTCGTTTCTTCGTAGACATTGTGAAATTCGTGTCCGGCAACCGGCTCTTCCGAACAAAGGCCTGAGACCTTGCCGGCGACATAGGCGGTGCTCACGTGGTGAAAGCTGTATGCCCGAGACGCTGCCGCGAATTCCAGGACCCGCGACAATCCGCCGATGTTCACGGACTCAACCTGCGGCCGTTTCCTCGCCGAGAAGGAGGTATTGGAGGCACAGTGGATGATCTCGTCCGTGGTATTGAGCGCGTCGCCAAGCACGGGCGATTGCATCCCGAGCATGGGCTTCAGGATGTCCCCTTCGGTGACGCGCAGTCGCCGGCGAGTTTCGTCCGGCAGCCCAAACCAGTCCAGCAACTGCTGGAGACGTTCGGCTGCCGGTTTCTCGTTGGAGCGCGCGAGCAAAGAAACCGGGTAACCTCGCTTGAGCAGCTCGGCCGCGACGTGGCTGCCGAGAAAGCCGGTGCCGCCGGTGATGAGAATGCGGGACGTGCGGTCCCGCCGTCTTGCCTCCAGCCCCGGCGTGCTGATGCGCAGCCTCACTGAAGCCTCAGGTGCGATAGAGGAAACTCTCTTTCCGCGAGCAGCCCTGGGAGAAGATGTTCATCATGTTGGCAATTCCGGGGTTCTCGGTTGAGAACCGGGCCAGCCAGGGCATGATTTCGGCGAGAGCCTGCCGGACCCGCTCTTTCTCCTCGGCGCTCGTCTGTTCGAAGTAGTAGTCGTATTCAAACACGGCCCGTTTGCCAAGGTCGAGCGGTGTGAGAAATCCGTATTCGTGTTCGAGCTTATGGGCCTCGCCAATCCGGTCGAGCTCGTTCTTGATGCGGTTTGAGACTTCGACCTTATCGAGCGGGACGTAGAGGATGATGGCGACGCCATGCCGGTCGCGTCCCATGCGTGCGGAAACGATGCGGAACGTGTTGAGCCAGACGAAGTCGGTCATTTCCGGCCGCGAGTAAAGCTCGCGGTAGAAGTCCCGCAGGTCCTCATCCACGGCGCCGGCAATTGTATCAGGCGACGGCTGAAGCAACACCTGCATTTCCGGCCTGGACAAGATTTCCCACGGCGCTGAGTCGCCTTCGTAGTCGCGGGCCATTTGCTCGAATTCGCGCTCCACCAGCTTTGGCAGGGAGAGCATCATAGTTCTGATCATCCGGCCGTCAATTACGCTCGGCGCCAGCTTCCTGACGGCGTCGCGGCCGAAGGTGTCGGCGATGGCGAACACCGCGTAGGGCATGCCGAGTACGTCAGGCAGGAATCGCTTCAGCCGGTCGGCCAGTTCGGCCGAAGGCGAGATGAAGTTGGCCATGTAGTGGCGGCCGAGCACGGCCAGCGCCAGTGCGAGGCGCCGCTGGCTGATTTCCCGCGCGAACTTCGTCGCTGCCTCGAAGTCGGCGAAGGGCACCAGCAAGGCCTCCTCGTCGGCCGTCACCGGATGGAGCTTGACCACGGCCTCGGTGCACACGCCCGGAGAAGGAGTCATCCGGTTCTCGAACGCAAAGGCGTTCGGCGCGTCCTTCGAGCTCAGGCGAAAGGGCTTTCCCTTGCGGTCCACGAATTCCATGTCGATGAACCCGTCCGCGGCGGTACCGTAGACGTTTGACCATGTCGAGAATATGCCGGTACAGACGATGTTGCCGCAAACCGTGGCTTCCGGCTCAGCGGTCAGGACCCGGAAGCCGTGGCGTATGGCTTCCTGCTGCAGCTCGAAAGCAGTGACGCCGGGTCCAACCCGAGCGCACCAGTTGTCGGCATCGATTTCAAGTTTGCGCATCCGGTTCATGTCCAGCACGATGCCGTCGCTGAATACGAACCCGAGCACGCTGCCGCCGTTCCCGCGAACCGCGAACGGGATATTCAGCTTGTCGGCGAGCGCGACCACCGCGCTGACCTCATCCCTGCTGCCGGGCAGCACGACATAGCGCGGCATGCGGGGCACGGTAAGCGGCGATGGGTCGTCGGAGTAGGTCATCAGCACCGCGGGGTCGTTGCTCGCCCATTGCGCGCCGGTGATTTCCCGCAGGCTTTCGAGGACGCCGTCGGCAGGCGGCTTCAGAACCGGACGCCCGGCCGCGAGATGTTCATGAACGTAGTCCTTCAAGGCCGCCATAACCTTGAGCGGTCGCATGCCGGTGGCGAAGTGGCACTGTTTGTCGCAGGACCCGCACAACGTGCAGGTATCGGCGCTCTCGACCAGGGCCTCGGTCGTCGGTATCAGGCCCTCGGCAAGGCCACGGTAGAGGTCCATTCTGCCTTGCGGGTAAAAAGTCACGAAGTGCCTCTCCGCGCCGGACGCACACAGACCGGTACCAAGGTAGTCGATTTTGCACATTCCGAAGTGCCGGCATCGGGCGGCAGTCTTGTGGGCATTCTCATCAATCAATTGCGTCCCCTTTCTGGCAGGCTGATTCTACATGCCACAATACTTAAGACACAGTTCGGTCGAACCGCGATTCCAGTGAGCCTACCGTTCTTGAATGGCGGGCGATTCGGGGTAGGCTTGGCACGTGATTTCCCTGTCAAATATCACGATGGAGTTCGGCACGCAGGAGCTCTATCGCGACGTGAACCTGTTCGTCGGGCCGGAGGACCGGATCGGGCTTGCCGGCGCCAACGGGTCGGGCAAGTCGACCATCCTCAAGTTGATGTCGGGGGAGCTTGAGCCGACGCGCGGCTCGGTTGACAAGCGGCGGGGCACGTGCATCGGGTATCTGCCCCAGACCGGCGCGGTCGTGGGTGACCGGACCGTGCTGGAGGAGGCGCTCACCGCGTTCAAACATCTGGACGACGTCCAGGCGGAGATGATCCAGCTCGAACATCGGATGAAGGACGCCAACATGCCCGCCGACGAGCTGCAGGACGTGCTGGACCGGTATGCCGTGCTGCAGCATCACTTCGGGCACGAGGCCTATGACCGACAGCCGCGCGCCGAGAAGGTGCTGATGAGCCTGGGCTTCGCCGAGGAGGACTTTCAGAAGCAGGTGCGGACCCAGAGCGGCGGGTTCCAGGTGAGGCTGGCGCTCGCGCGGATGCTCCTGGAAGAACCGGACGTGCTGCTGCTGGACGAGCCGACCAACTATCTCGACATCCGCTCCATCGAGTGGCTGCAGGAGTACCTGACCGCGTTCAAGGGCGCGGTGGTGATGATAGCGCACGACCGTTACCTGCTCGACGCGCTGGTGCAGAAGATATGGGCGATCGAGTCGCACAAGGTGTTCATCTTCCCGGGTAACTACTCGAAGTACCTGAGCGACAAGGTGCAGCGGGATGAGCGGCAGCTCAAGAAGTACGAGGAGCAGGTGCAGTTCATCAAGCGCACGGAGCAGTTCATCGCCCAGTACAAGGGGCGGAAGGATACTGCGCCGCGGGCGATGAGCCGGCAGAAGATGCTCGACCGGCTGGAGCGGGTTACGCCGCCCGAGACCGCGCCGGCAATCCGCATCCGGTTCCCGGAATCGGTCGAGGTGTATGGCAAGGCGGTCGACCTGCGGGCAGTATCCAAGTCGTTCGGGCCGAAGCAGGTGCTTTCGGACGTAAATCTTGTCGTGGGCGGGGGCGAGAAGATCGGCCTATTCGGCGCGAACGGTCAGGGTAAGACCACACTTCTGCGTATCATTGCGGGGAAGCTTGCGCCGGATTCGGGCGAGGCGTGGACCAGCCAGAAGACGCAGGTCGCTTACTATGAGCAGGGCGCGGAGGAGACGCTCGACCCGGAGATGACCGTGCTTGAGGCGGCGGCCGACGCAGGCGCGGGTTTTACCGAGAACGAACTGAAGGGAATACTCGGTACGTTCCTGTTTTCTGGGGACGCGATAGACAAGAGGGTGGGGGTCTTGTCCGGCGGGGAGCGGAGCAGGCTCGCCATCATCCGGGCGCTTCTGACCCCGTCGAATCTTCTGATACTGGACGAGCCGACGAACCACCTGGACATCCAGTCGCGTGAGATTCTGTTCGAGGCCATCAAGCGGTACAATCGGACCGTGGTCTTCGCCGCGCACGACCGCTTCATGCTCGACGAACTGGCAGATAAGACCGTAAGGATTGAAGGCGGCAGGGCGATTCTGTTCCCCGGGAACTACAGCTACGCGGCCGGACGGGTGGTCAAGCACGGAAGCGCAAGTCCAAAGTCCGAAGGACAAAGGACAAAGCAAGGCGGACAAAGGACTAAGTCCGAAGTCCAAAGTCCCAAGTCTGTCGTTCATGGTCAGAAGTCAAAGGCCCGCAGTCACCAGCCATCACATGCTGCTCACCAGTCGTCCTACTCGGTGTCGGACATCGAGCGGCGTCTGAGGCAGCTCGAAGCCGAGTACGAGTCGGCCCGGCAGGGGATGGACTTCAACCGGGTGCGGGAGCTGGCCGACGAGCGGAAGTACCTCGAAGTCGAGCTTCAGGCCCGCAAGGCCGACCAGGTCGAAGGCGGCAAGGCGTAGAAACGAGAACCAGGACTGTTAGGCCACGAAAGCACGAAACCGGATGAAACGGATTGATGGTCTCTCTGTGTCCGTCCGTTTCGTGTCTTTCGTGACTTCGTGGCATCACTTCCGGTCTGGGGTCGAGTGATGGCGGAGGGCGCGAGTTCGGACAAGGAAGCCGCGCTCGCCGCGCGGCTTCTAGGGCTGGGGGTGAAGCCCGGAGACCTGATTGAGAGGTTCATCAGGGCCGGGGGCCCGGGGGGCCAGAACGTGAATAAGACCTCAACCGCGGTCTACCTCAAGCACGTTCCAACCGGCATCGAGGTGAAGATGCAGCAGGAGCGGTCCCAGGCGCTCAACCGGTTTCTTGCCCGCCGGGCGCTGGCCGAGAAGCTCGAGGCCCGGATCCGCGGCGAGCGGAGCGCCGAGGCGGCAAGAATCGCCAGGCTGAGAAGGCAAAAGCGGCGTCGGTCGCGCCGGGCGAAGGAGAAGGTGCTGGCCGCTAAGTCATTGCAGGCCAGGAAGAAGGCTCTGCGCGCCCCGCCGGCCGACGAGCCATAACCGGTACTTGACTTGACAAGCGAAACCGGGCGTCTATAATCCCCGCGTTCATCGACATTCGTAGAAACCAAAAAGGAGCAGTGCAGATGAAGAACGTCCTGAGCTTCGCCATCGGCCTGATGGTGGTAGCCATGATGGTCGGATGCGGCGGTGGCCAGCAGCCGGCCCCCAAGACTGAGACACCGGCAGAGCCGGTGTTTGTCGCGCAGACCCTGACCCTCCCGGCCGTGAAGGTTGCCTCGATTGCCAAGATGGGGCCCTACAGCGACGCCGGAAAGGCCATCACCGAGCTGATGGACATGGTCCAGAAGCAGAAGCTGAGCGTGAAGGGTACCCCGTTCGCCATATTCTACGACAATCCGGCCAACGTCAAGCCGGAGAGCGCGCGGTACGAGGTGTGCATACCGGTTCCGCCCGAGACCAAGAACATGACGGATAAGAAGACCGGCTTCACCGTCAAGGACTCGCCGGAGATGATGATCGCCGTGACCGACTACATGGGTCCCTACGACCAGGTCGCGCCGGTCTATGCGAAGCTCTACAAGTGGATCGCCGACAACAAGTACGAGCCGGCCGGCCCGATGCTTGAGTACTATCTGAACGACCCCGCCAAGACGAAGCCGGAGTCGTTGCAGACCAAGGTCGGTGCCGTGATCAAGCCGGTGGCCGCGCCGGCCGACACCACCCAGAAAGCTGGCGAGCAGCCGAAGGCGCCCACAGGCAAGTAAGCCCACCCCCTCGGTTCCGTTATTTCCGACCCCGCCTCGGCGGGGTCGGTCCTTTCGGCACTGCAGGCTGCCGCTTGGAGTCCTCAGAACCAAGCCGAAGCCGCGAGCGACACGAAACGAAGGGGTGGCGCTGCCCCATGGCCGTCTTACTCCTTTTGTGTTTTTTCGCGGCGGTTTGTCTCAAAATCGGGTCGGAGGAACTATGTTGACACGTGACCGGGTACCGCTAGACTAAATCGCTTGGCTCATCTGTGCGGAGCTCATGCGGGCATCGGCCTGCTGGGCCTGACCGTCCACGCCGCACCGTTCGTCCTCGGTGCGGTGGGTTTCCTTACCCGTGTCCTCAATCCCGCCGCGCGCAAACCCCATGAAGACCACGAACAAACCGAAGCGGTCAGGCACAACCTGGGCAGGATGGCCGAGTACCTTGACGGACTGCCTGCTTCGGAGCCGCGGGTCAGAGAGCCGTTTGAACTCGGTCTTGCCGCAATGCGCGCGTGCCGCTGGGATGACGCGGTCACGCACCTCGATGAGGCGATGGCGGTTACGGAGGGAGTGCACGTCGTCGCGCTCATGAATCTCATCGGCGTGTGCCGCTACACTCAGGGCCGCGCGGACGAGGCACTGGCGTACTTCGAGGAGTCGGCCGGGCTGGCCGAGCGTCTGGAGGCCCCGCGCGGCCGGGCTCAGGCGTTCAACAACATCGGTCTCATCTATCGTGATCGTGGTGATCTGGACCGAGCACTCGGCCAGATCGAGCAGTCGATAACGATGGCGCGCCAGCTTGACGACCTTTGGGCCATGGCGATTGAGCTGGGCAACGCCGGCAACGTCTGGCACGAGAAGGGCGAACTCGACAAGGCGCTGGATTGCCACGGGCGAGCCCTTACGATAGCACGCGAGATCGGCGACCAGTGGAGCGTAGCGAGTGAACTCGCGAACATCGGTAGCGTTCACCTGGACAAGGGAGATGCCGACAAGGCACTCAAGTATGACCAGGAAGCGCTTGCAGCGGCCCGTGGCGTGGGCTACCGTCTGGGCGTGGTCACCGGCCTCGCCAACATCGCCGCCATCCACCGCAAACAAGGACGGTTCGACGAGGCGCTGAAGTACGAGGAAGAAGCGCTTGGTATAGCCCGCCGGGCCGGTTACGTTCTCGGTGTGGCCGTCGACCTCGGGAATATCGGGCTCGACCTGTTGAGCCGCAAGCGGCCCGAGGAAGCCGTGCCCATGCTCGCCGAAGCATTGACGATCCTGCTTTCCATTGGAGTGGCCGACGGCCCGCGTCAGGCGCTAACCGGACTGGTCCGTTGTGAAGACAAGCTCGGGCGTCAGCGTGTGGAAGCGTTGTTGGGCGGGGCGGGGCTCAGCGGCGGACAGACGGCCGACCTGCTCGATCGAATCGACCAGGTGCGTATGCGGCGGCCGGTCCCGCCAGGCATCCATCAGTTCAGACCGGAAACGCCCGGTCAGTAGCCGCTGCCCCGACGGGTAGCGGCAGTTCGCGATCGGGCTGCGGCGAGTCGCCGCGATTCTACCAGGACACCTTGAAGCCGAACAGCTCAGCCGAAGTCCCCGAGCTGGTTCGGTTCGCCTTGAATTCTGTCGCATCGCTCACGTCGCGCTGCTTTGAGCCTCTTTGCGAGGATCCGTCGAGCCGCAGGGCAGGCGAGTGATAGGACAGGCTCACGTAGGTTGATGACCACGTGCCGTCTTCACTGATGATACCGTTCAGGGTCAGGTCGACATTCAAGTTTGATGAGGAAGATGTCGATGATATCTGGCAATTTGACATGTCGTACTGCAGATGCACCGTCTCGATGCCGTTGCCCTGGTCGTAACTCGTGGTCCCGGTGATGTGTACGGTGCCGCCAAACGGTCCGCTGGCAATGAGGTCTACCGGGCCGGTCGGCGTGCCCGCAATGTTCTGGTTGTAGATGTCCACCAGCCCGGTCATTATGCCCCAGGCGACGTCCTCGTAGAACGATTCGTCGCTGTAGCGCGAGGACTTCGTGCAGGACATGTCCGTCAGGCTGAATACCAGCAGTGCGAGCACTGCCGCCGAGAAGCGCCAGACCCGGCTGCGCCGGGAGGCGAAGTTCATGAACATTCTGTCTCCTTCTTGAGTGCGGATGCCTAAGCCGAGCGCAGCTTCCAGGTCCGATCTCTCTTACGGGCGTCACCGCGCGTCGGCCGCAGGACTATTCTATTTGACCCGATTCTCGCCGGATGTCAACGATTGTTTCAGACCGCATCAAGTACGGGCGGCGGCGAGTCCGCCGCGGGTTCCGGGCAGCCTGCCGCGCCCGGCGTGAACGCGAGCCGGCGAGTCGAAGCCCTGGGACCGGAGTCCACCGGCCGGTTCGGGCAAGCTTGCCCCGGGGTTTCACCTTGGGTAGAATGACCGTCCAGCCTGCAACTGAAAGGAGTTCCCGTGAAGAGCCCGGACTACATCCATCTGGCTGAAGAACACAGCGCCCGCAATTACCTGCCTTTGCCCGTCGTTCTGGCAAAGGGCGATGGCGTGTGGGTCGAGGACGTCGAAGGGAAACGGTACCTCGACATGCTGTCGTCCTATTCGGCCCTGAACCAGGGCCACCGCCATCCGAAGATTCTGGCCGCGATGAGTGAGCAGATGGGCAGGCTCTGTCTGACCTCACGCGCGTTCCACCACGATACGTTCGGGCCGTTCTGCAAAACCGTGACCGAGGCGTGCGGGATGGACCAGGTGCTCTTGATGAACACCGGGGCCGAGGCGGTCGAGACCGCCATCAAGCTCTGCCGGCGCTGGGGCTATACGAAGAAGGGCGTGCCCGCAGGCAAGGCCGAAATCATCGTCTGCGACGGGAATTTCCACGGCCGGACCACGACCATTGTCGGATTCTCGCCGGAGAAGCTCTACAGCGACGGGTTCGGGCCGTTCACGCCGGGCTTCAAGATGATACCGTACGGCGATGCAGCGGCGCTGGAAAGGGCCATCACCCCGACTACGGTAGCATTCCTGGTGGAGCCGATTCAGGGAGAGGCCGGAATCAAGGTGCCCAAAGACGGGTTCCTCAGGGCGGCCCGCGAGGTCTGTACCCGCAACAACGTCCTCTTGATGACCGATGAGATCCAGACGGGGCTGGGTCGGACCGGCCGGCTCTTCTGCTACGAGTACGACGGTATCAAGCCGGACGTGCTGATCGTGGGCAAGGCGCTGGGCGGAGGCTGCTTCCCGGTGTCGGGCGCGCTGGCGTCCAAGGAACTGATGTCGGTGTTCACGCCCGGTAACCACGGCTCGACCTTTGGCGGTAACCCGTTGGCCTGCGCGGTCGGTAAGGCCGCGGTCGAGGTCATCATCGAGGAGAAGCTGCCCGAGAACTCGTTTGCGATGGGTGAGTACCTGCGCACGGAGCTCGCGAAGATGAATTCGCGCCACGTCGCGGAAATCAGGGGCAAGGGTCTGCTCATCGGCGTGGATATCAAATCCGAGTCGGGCCCGGCGCGCGGGTTCTGCGAGAAGCTGATGGGTCTGGGTGTGCTGGCCAAGGAGACCCATGGGACGGTTATCCGTTTCGCCCCGCCGCTCATCATCACCAGGAGTGAAGTCGACTGGGCGCTGGAGCGTATCGGGCAGGTGCTGAAGTAGGAAAGTGATCGAGCGATCCAGTGACCCGGTGGTCAAGTGTCGCCCATCCCGCACCGGAGCGCTGGACCACTGGACCATTTGCTCACTATTGCTTCTTGCTTGACTTCAGGTCTCGGTTAGCCTATAAGTTCACGTGCGCCTGCTTTCCTTAGCCGACCGGGCCGACCTCGAGCATGAGCTCGCCCGGATCGGCGCGGACCCACTAAGCTGGCCGATATTTCGGGCCAAGAGCCGCGTGCTCGCGGTCAAGATCGAAGGCCTGTCGACCGCGGGTGCCAATATCCTCAAGCAGACCGCACTGGCGCTTGGCGGCGACTGCGCGATCAATCGCGCCGTGGTTTCGGGCCGCGTGCGACGCAGCGATGCGGTGCTGTTCGTAACAATGCGTCAGTTCTCGGCGCTCGCCGGCCGGCTGAAATACCAGCCGGACTGCATTGCGCGTCAGGTCCCGGAGTTGCTTGAGCTCAGCGGATGTCTGCTGTCGCCGCGGCGAATCATCAAGCTGGGACGAAAGACGCTGGACCTCGGCGCTCGAACCTACGTGATGGGCATACTCAACGTCACACCCGATTCCTTTTCCGACGGCGGCCGGTTCCTTGAGCCGTCCGCGGCGCTTGACCATGCCGTCGCCATGGCCGAGGAAGGGGCTGACTTCATCGACATCGGCGCGGAGTCGACGCGACCGGGCTCTCGGTCGGTCCCGGCCAGGAAGCAGTTGGCCCGGCTCCTCCCGGTGCTGCACGCCGTGAAGAAGAGGGTCAAAGCGCCGGTGTCGGTTGACACTACGAGTGCCACCGTTGCGCAGGCGGCGCTCAAAGAGGGTGCGGACATCGTGAACGATGTTTCGGCCTTCACCGACCGGCGTATGGCCGCGGTTGTAGCGCGCGCCGGAGTCCCGTGTATACTGATGCACATGAAAGGCCGGCCCCGGACCATGCAGCAGAACCCCGAGTATTCGGACCTGATGGCCGAGGTTACGGGCTTCCTCGCTTCCGCGCGCGCGCGGGGAGCGGCGGCTGGAATCGAACGGGCGCAGATGCTCGTCGACCCCGGTATCGGGTTCGGCAAGACCGTAGAGCACAACCTCGAGATTCTGCGGCGGCTTTCCGAGCTTCAGTCTCTGGGCGCGCCGGTCGTGGTCGGCCCTTCCCGCAAGCGATTCATCGGCGCGGTCTCGGATGCGCCGCCGGGCAAACGGGTTGAGGGGACGATTGCCGCGTGCGTGCTGGCCGCTGCAAATGGGGCGAACGTTTTGCGGGTCCATGACGTCAAACCGGTAGTTAAGGCGCTGGCGCTGGCCGATGCCGTGGAGCTGAGAAGCTAGGTGCTCTCGTTTGTCAGGTTCCGCTGGGTCGACGCAGTCGACATCCTAATCGTCGCCCTGCTGGCGTACTATTTCCTGCGTTTCCTCAAAGGCACCAGGGCCATTCGGATGCTCTACGGGCTCTTTTTCCTCGTGGCGGTATCGTTCATCGCCCGCTGGCTCGATTTCAAGGCACTCGGGCTGATTGTCAACTCGCTCACCACGGTCTGGATCGTCGCTTTCGTCATCATCTTTCAGCCCGAGATCAGGAATATCCTGTCCCGGTTCGGTCGCTACCGGCCGCTCCGGTTCCTGCTCAAACACGGCGCCGACGCTGCCGCTATCGACGAGATCGTCGACGCCGCGGCGCAGATGAAGGACCACAGGACCGGTGCGCTGATTGTCATCGAGCGCGACATCGGTCTGCGCGAGTACATCGAGACCGGCACCCGGGTCGAGGCGCGGGTGTCGGCGCCGTTGCTGGTTTCGATATTCACGCCGCCGGGACCCCTGCACGACGGCGCGGTCATTATTGTCGGCGGCCAGGTGGTCGCGGCCGGCTGCACGCTGCCGTTGAGCGAGGAGCGCTATATCGAGAACGCACTGGGGATGCGACACCGGGCCGGGTTGGGCATCGCCACCGTGACCGATGCCATCGCCGTGGTTGTCTCCGAAACTACCGGCAAGATCAGCTTCGCCAGCCGCGGGGCGCTTCTGTCCGGACTGACCCCGTCGCAACTGAAGTACAACATCCAGCAGGCTTTGGCAACCGAGCTCTGAGCCATGAACCAGCTGAGAACGCGGCTGCTCGTTTTCGCGGCGGTGTTCGTGGTCGTGGCCGGCGTGTACCTGCACAGCGCGGCCCCGACCGCCGCGTTCTGGGACTGCGGCGAGCTGATTGCCGCCTCCTACATAATGGGCGTACCGCATCCGCCGGGCACGCCCTTGTTCGTTACCCTGGGCCGCATCTTCTCCATGCTCCCGGTGGCAGGGGAGATAGCATTCCGGGTGACGCTGATACCGGTGTTATTCGGCGCCTTCTCCTGCGGGCTCATCTACCTGCTCGTGCTCAAGCTCGTCTCGCTCTACGCCAGTACCGAGCGACGCTACGACCAGTGGCTGCCGCACGTGGCCGGCGTGTTCGGCGCACTGGCTTGTGCCTTCGCGTTCTCATTCTGGGATAACTCGGTCGAGGCCGAGGTGTACGGGCCCTGCGTGGTCGTCGCCCTGTCGGTGCTCTACATGGCCCTGGTCTGGCAGGACCGCATCAAACAGGCGGCGGCCGATAACCGGCTGATACTGGCCGCGATCTTCCTGCTCTTCCTTTCGACCGGCATCCATTTCACGCCGATGATGACTGTATTCGCGGTGCTGGTATTCGCTCTCGTTGTGGACCGCGAATCGGTGCTGGAGCTCAGACTCTTCGAGCTGTTCGCCGCGTACCTGGTGATACTTTCGATGGCCGAACTCGGGTTCTCGGCCGCTACGTTCGTCGCCGTGCCACTGATGCTCGGCGCGGCCTGGTACGGGATCAGGGTAATGGAGCGCTCCACCCATACGCGGTCGGTGTTCTACGGCCTCGGTCTGTTCTTCCTCGTCTTCGTCGTCGCCTACGTGGCGGCCGGCAACCGGATAATGGACGACACGGTGCTCTTTCTCGCCTCACCAACGGTGGCGTTCATCGAGCGCTGGGTGCAGTCGCCGGCGCTGTTCGTGCTGTTAGTCGCCGGCTATGGCGGATACCTGTACTGGCTCAATCGGCAGAAACGACTGCGCCCGAAGTACGTGGGCCTGATGCTGGCGCTTGTTCTGCTCGCCGGCACGGTTCAGTTCATCATGTTCATCCGGGCGCACCATTCGCCTTCCATCAACGAGGCCGACCCGTCGAACTGGCGCGACTTCGTCAGCGTACTGAAGCGCGAGCAGTACGACCCGATGAAGCTCCTGCCGCGCAAGACCCAGTTTTTGACCGAGAACGACTGGCGGATGAATCAGAACCCGCGCTTCAGCGTCGCGGTCGCGTACTACGAGCAGGTGAAGTTCTACCTGCGCTACTTCTTCTGGCAGTGGGGCAGCGAGCGGTTCTTCGATATCTTCCTGCACATCGGCTGGCAGGCCCTGCTCGGGCTCATCCCGCCGCTTTTGGGCCTCTGGGGTATGTGGCATCAGTTCCGGCGGGAGCGGCGGTCGTTTGTTCTCATCTTCGTCGCCTTCCTCGTGGCCTCGGTCGGCCTGATCACGTACCTCAATCTGAAGTACTCGCCTTCGGACCCGCGGCGCGGTGATCCGTCCCTGGGCAGGCTGGGGTACCTGGAGGTGCGCGAGCGCGACTACTTCTACGCGTTCTCGTTTGTCTTCTATACGATTTTCGTCGGGGTCGGGGCCTACGCATTCCTGCGGACCGTGATCGACCGGCTCCGGTTCCGGACTGCGCCGGCATACGCGCTCTCGGGGTGCCTGGTGGCGTTCGCGTTCGTCCCGATGTTCCTGAACTACCCGGATGTCACGCGCCGCGGCAACTGGATACCGGCCGAGTACGGCTACAACATGCTGGTGTCGTGTCCGGGCGACCACGCGGTCGTCTTCACCAACGGCGACAACGATACCTTCCCGCTCTGGTTCATGCAGACCGTGCCGTCGCGGGTTGCCGGCTACGACCCGAGCTTCGGCAAGAACGTCAAGGTCGGGATTCTCTCGCTCCTGAACACCAACTGGTACATCAAGCAGCTCAAGCGCTGGGGCGCGCCGATTTCGTTTACCGATGAGGAGATTGAACGGCTGCCGCGCGGCTTCGTGGGCAAGGGCAACCGGACGTTCCTGCTCGAGGACATCATGATCCGCGACATGGTCGCGACGGCGGGCGGCATCAAGCTCAATTGGCCCGAGGACTATGCCGCGACCTCCGAGGAATACATGGCAAAGGTCTTCGGTTCAGGCTACCACCCTCAAACCGCGGTCTACTTCGCGAGCACAGTCTCGCCGAACAGCCTCCAGGACGTGCGGTCACACCTGCGGCTCGAAGGGCTGGTCTACCGCGTCGTGGCTGAAGCGGGCGCCGAGCAGGTCGACCTGGCGAGGAGCCGATACCTGGTGGACTCCGTGTTTGTGATGAAGTCCATTTTCGACCCCCGCGTCCGCAAGGACGAGAACACGAGGGGGCTCTTATTGACCTATGCGGCGACGTTCATGGCGATGGCGAACGAGTACCGGCGCGAGAACCGCTCGCTCGACGCCGAGCATGTCCTCGACCTCGCCAGCCGGCTGGAACTCGACAGCGACCGCCGAATGACAATTCTCTACCATCTCTCGACCTACGCGTTGCAGCTCGGTAACTATGACCGAGCGCTGGCGGCGCTGGACACCATGCGCGTGCTCGGGTACAACCAGCCGGAACTGATCGCGCGCCGCGGCGCCGCGCTCGAAGGCAAGGGCGACGTCCGGGCCGCCGAATCCGCCTACCTCGAGGCGTCGAACGCCGACCCGAGCCGCGGCGAGTACGTCCAGGCGCTGGTCCGGCTCTACCTCGACAAGCTCCGCGACACGGCCAAGGGCCGGGCCCTGCTTCAGCTCTGGCTGCGCCGCGCTCCGTCGGACTCGGCCGCCGCGCGCCAGCTCCAGCAGTTGTCGTAGCAGGCGTGGGCGGCCGCCGCGCCGGCCGCGCCTGATTTGACTCCCTTCGGTTCCCTCTATAATATCAGCCTGCGTGATTGAAGCTCAGAACCATGCGGCCGGCTCGGGTGCCGGCACTTGACCGCGTGAATCCTTGATCCCTTTGTCATACCGGAGGCCCGCCAGATGAACGACCGGAGAATCCGAATCATCCTCTTTGCCGCGGTGTTTGTCGTCGTGTTGGTCGCCTACCTTGCGAGTGTCGCCCCCACCGCATCGTTCTGGGACTGCGGCGAGCTGATTGCGACCGCCGTCACAATGGGCGTTCCCCACCCGCCCGGCACGCCGCTTTTCGTGACCATCGGCCGGATCTTCGCCATGCTGCCGACCAGCCCCGAATACGCGTTCCGCATCAATCTCATTCCGGTGCTGTTCGGTGCGTTCTCCTGCGGCATGATCTACCTGCTCGTGCTCAAGCTCATCTCGCTCTATTCAAGCGCGGAGCGGCGCTTCGACAAGTGGCTGCCGCACGTCGCCGGCGTGTTCGGCGCCCTGGCCTGTGCCTTCGCCTTCTCATTCTGGGACAACTCGGTCGAGGCCGAGGTGTACGGGCCGTGCGTGGTCGTCGCCCTGTCGGTGCTCTATATGGCGCTGCTCTGGCGGGACCAGCTCGATCGCAACGGCGGCGACCACCGCCTGATACTCGGGACGCTGTACCTGCTCTTTCTTTCCACCGGCATCCACTTCACGCCGATGCTCGCCTTGTTCGCGGTGCTGTTCTTTGCGCTGGTTGTGGACCGCGAGGCCATCATCCACCTGCGCATCTTCGAACTGATTGCCGGCTACCTGATAATCCTGACCGCAACCGAGCTCGGGTTCTCTCTCGGCACTTTCGTTGCCGTGCCGTTGATGCTCGCGGCGACCTGGTACGGGGTCAGGGTGATGGAGCATTCCACCCACACCCGGACGGTGTTCTACGGCCTCGGCCTTATCTTCCTCGTCTTCGTTGTCGCCTACGTCGCGGCCGGCAATGCCATCATGGACGACACGGTCCTCTTCCTTGCCTCGCCGACGGTTGCCTTCATCGAGCGCTGGGTGCGGTCACCGGTTCTCTTAGTGCTGCTCGTCGCCGGGTACGGCGGCTACCTCTACTGGCTGAACCGGCAGGGGCGGCTGCGTCCCCGGTACGTCGCGCTGATGCTCGGTCTTGTGCTGCTCGCCGGCACGGTCCAGTTCATAATGTACACCCGGGCCAACCTGAACCCGAGCATCAACGAGGTGAATCCCTCCAACTGGCGCGACTTCGTCAGTGTGCTCAAGCGCGAGCAGTACGACCCGATGAAGCTCCTGCCGCGCAAGACCCAGTTTTTGACCGAGAACGACTGGCGGCTGGACCAGAACCCGCGGTTCAGCGTGCTCCAGGCCTACTACGAACAGGTGAAATACTACGTCCGCTACTTCTTCTGGCAGTGGGGAAACCCGAGGTTCTTCGACCTCTTCCTCAACATCGGCTGGCAGGCCCTGTTCGGCCTCATCCCGCCGCTGCTCGGGCTCTGGGGCATGTGGCACCAGTTCAAGAAAGAGCGGCGGTCGTTCGTCCTCATCCTCGTCGCGTTCCTTGTCGCCTCAATCGGGCTCCTGACCTACCTGAACCTCAAGTACTCGCCCTCGGACCCGCGGCGCGGCGACCCGTCCCAGGGCAAGCTTGGCTTTCTCGAGGTACGCGAGCGTGACTACTTCTTCGCGTTCTCGTTCGTCTTCTACACCATCTTCGTGGGCGTCGGCGCCTACGCCTTCCTGCGTTGGTTTGCCGACCGGGTGAGGCTGCGCAAGCTGCCGGTGTACGCTGCGTCCGGAGCGACCGTCGCGCTCGCGTTCGTGCCCATGATTCTCAACTACCAGTCGGTAACTCGCCACGGTGACTGGATACCGGCCGAGTACGGGTACAACATGCTGATTTCCTGTCCGGGCGAGCATGCGGTCGTCTTCACCAACGGGGACAACGATACCTTCCCGCTCTGGTTCATGCAGAACGTGCCGTCGCGCGTGGCCGGCTACGACCCGAAGTTCGGCAAGAACGTGGCGGTCGCCAATCTCTCGCTCTTGAACACCACCTGGTACTGCAAACAGCTTAAGCGCTGGGGCGCGCCCATCTCGTTCAGCGAGGCGGAAATCGACAAGCTGCCCCAGGGATTCATCGGCAAAGACAACCGCACCTACCTGCTCAAAGACATCATGATGCGCGATATCATCGCGACCAGCGCGGGCGTCCGGCTGCGGTGGCCCGATGACTACGGCTGCACTCCGGCGGAGTTCCAGGCCAAGGTCTTCACTGCCGACTACACCCCGCGGACGCCGGTCTACTATGCCACCACGGTCTCGCGCGACAATCTCGAAGACGTGGCGCAGAACGTGCGGCTGGAAGGGCTCGTGAGCCGCGTGGTCCGGGAACGGGGCGGCGACCAGGTTGACGTTGCCCGGACCCGACACCTGCTGTACGACGTGTACGTGATGAAGTCGATGCTCGACCCGAAGGTCGCCAAAGACGAGAACACGCGCGGGCTGCTCATTAACTACGCGGCCAGCTACCTGGCGCTCGCCGGCGAGTACCAAAAGTCGGGCCAGAACGTCGAGGCGCAGGAGGTCATCGAAAAGGCGCTCAGCCTCGACCTCGAATCGGATCGGAAGGTGCCGCTGTTCTACCACGCCTCGATGTTCGCGACGCTGAACGGCCAGTACGACAAGGCAATCGCGGACCTCGACTCCATCGAGGCGCTGGGCTTCCACGACCCCGAGCTGCTGCTGCGGCGCGGCTATGCCCTTCAGGGCAAGGGCGACTTCGCCGGGGCCGAGTCGGCCTATCGCACGACAATCACGGCCGACCCGACCAGGTCCGACGCGGTCACGGCGCTCTACCGGCTGTATCTCGACGATATGCACGACACGGCCAAGGCGCGGGGCCTGATGCAGATGTGGCTGAAGCGGGTACCGTCGGATTCGGCCGCGTCCAACCTGCTGAAGGAAATCTCCTAGCGGTCAAGTGATCCTGTGGTCCGGTGTTCCAGTGTCTAAAGTCCGGTTCCTCACTGGGTCACTCGTCCACTTGACCGCTGGATCACTCCTCCTCCCATGCACGAGCTTTCCATCACCCGCTCGCTTCTCGATCAGGCGCTGGCTGAGGCCGAGAGGCACGGCGCGAAGCGCATAGACCGAATCCGGCTGCTCCTCGGCGAAGGCGGGGGAGTGGTGCCGGACTGCGTTCAGTTCTACTTCGACCAGATGAAAGAGGGCACGGCTGCAGCCGAGGCCGAGCTCGAATTCAAACGCGTTCCCCTGCGCATCCGCTGTCCCAAATGCGGCCGCGAATGGGGCCCGGGCACTGACCGGGACTCGGGACATAACCCAATTCCGCCCGGGAATTCGGATTGTGTCCTAAGTCCCACGACCACTGGAACGCTCGACCACATTCTTCAGGGTATGTGCGACTGCAACGCCGGCGGCGAAGTCGTCTCCGGCCAGGAACTCGTCATCGAATCCATCGATGTGGACTGAGAAGAGTACTCAAGTGTTCCAGTGTACAAGTGGTCGAGTGAAAGAGCGGGTTCGAGGGTTCGCGGGTTCTCGGGTCCGGGTCGGAATTCTGGTTTCTGGACTCTGCATTCTGAATTCTGGATTCTCCGAGGGGTTATGGCGTGGCGTCTATGACGACGCGCCGATTGCCGTCCACATCACGCCCAACCGGAAGGTCTTCCGCGTCGGTGACACCTTCCGCCTTGCCATCACGGCGACAAACACCAGCGACCGTGCCGTGCTCCTCAAACGGGACTGGAAGGAGCAACTGGTCTTCTACCACCTCAGGCCGCGGGACATGACCGTATTGTCGGACAATCCGGATCGTGTCCCAAAGGCCGAAGACGAGCAAGTAGAATGGCCCGGCCGCGCGCTCATCGCCACGTGGCTCGACTCAACCGACGTGGTCCGTCTCGAACCGGGCGAATCCTACACGGTCAAACGGGACATTCGCGTCTGGATTCCCGAAGACGCCTCCACATTCCAGTTCCGGCTCAAACTGGTCGGGGTCAAAGACTACGGCCGCAGGTTCGACACCTGGCAAGGCATCGCCTGGTCCAACGCCATCACCCTGACGGTCAAACCCAGGCCCTGACCCGGACCTCGGTTTGCGCCTAGGCTAGTTGTGGGTTTGGGCTAGCGGGCTCCGCCCGCGTCGTTGGGCGACTCCGGACGGGTTAGTGGTCGTGAACCAGACGCCGCGGTTGTCCTCCCAGACTATGTACGCATACCCGGCCGAGTCGGCGCCGATGTCGGGATTCCGTTTCTCTCCGGTCTTGTCGTCATTGACCCGCTCGGGAGTAGTCCATGTTGCGCCGTGGTCGGTGGAATACGCGTGGTATATGTCGTAGCGTCCATCGTCGCGGTTCATCATCTGCGCCGTGTGCACCCGTCCGCTCGCCGATACCGCCAGGGCGAGGTTGGTTGAGTTGAATGACACTTCAGTCACACTCGTACGCGGCCCCCAGGTGTCCGGGGTCGTGTAGAGCGTTCGCGCCCTCGTGACGCTATTACCAGAGCCGCCGACATAGGCGGCCACGACGTGCTCGCGGTCAGCGGCCACGCGGGCCTCGCGCGGATTCCAGTCGTCCGACACCCCTACTTCCCGCTCGAACGTCTGTCCCATGTCCCGCGAATGATACACATTGATGCCATATCCGTCTTCCGTGTTTATGAAGTAATCATTGGTGCCGGGCTGAATGCAGACACCGTCAGCCGCCCCGCCGGCCGAATGGACGTTCGGGCTCCAGGTTACTCCCCGGTCGGCGGATATGGACGTCCAGAGAGTAGCGTCCCCGTCGCACCAGGTGTTCCACGCGCAAAAGAGATGGCCGGCCGTGTCGGCGGCAACGTATGCCCCCCAAACATGTTGCGTCGAGTCGCAGTCATCGACTCTGGCGGGCGAAGACCAGGTTGAGCCGCCATCGAACGAGTGAACGCAATAGACGCGATCCGCTTCCTCTAAGACGATGTAGATGCCGCCGTCAGCGTCAGCCGCTATGTCCGTTACGGCTCCCTGACCGACAATTCGGTTGTCAGCCAGCCAGCTCGCGCCCGCGTCGGTTGACTTCTGAAACACTATGCTCCCATCGCCCTGCATCGCGACGTAGATAGGCTGGTGTTCGCCTGAAGGTGGCCCGATGGTGATAGATGGACTACCGTACGAAAGGCCATGGTCGATGTTCACGCTCGGCCTGAATCCGACGGCGGCAATGGAGACGGCAAGAGGGTTAGACCAACCGGACTGGGCATCCATGTCGTCCCGGGCACGGGCACGGACTTCGTACCGCCCCTGGTTGTGCCAGACGTGATTCATCGGGACGAGGGTAGATTCGGAGAACGGCGTCCAAGCCGAGGTGTCGCCATCTCCCCAGTCAAACTGAAACGAGACGCTGTCCTGTAAGTCCGGGTCATTGGTGGAGGCCCAGAACTTGCCCGTCTCGCCCGGCCAGAGTGATCTCGGACCGGAAGGCGCTGCCGGCACGTCCGGAGCATGGTTCGGAGCCTGGTTACGGCGACACGCGAACAAAGAGAGAGACGCGGCCAGCAGGCAGAGCAGGACGCCAATCCTCATCACCGATATGATAGATTCGCGGGCGGCGGTGTCAAATCGGCGGGGAGACCCGCTCTCGGTTCACGGCCGACAGCCTGCGGCTTGGGGCCCGCGGGCTACGCCCGCGTCAATCCGCAATCCACAATCGGCAATCGGAAATGCCTCCGCCCCGTCAGCCGTGAGCTGGAGACCACAAACTGGTCACTGGGGACTAGAGGCGAAGGCTAGTTAGTGAAACGCCGGATTCCGGTTGCCTGCAGCACGCGCAGGCTTGATGTGTCCTGCACGAATACGGCGGCTCCGAGGCGCGAGCGGTTCCAGTCGCCCAAGGGCGCGGTAAGCACCGTATCGTAATCGGTGCCTAGCCGAAGCGTCAGCGGCATGCCCCACGTGTCGCCGATGACCTCGCGGGCGCAGAACCGGATGTAGTGCGTATAACCGTCCCAGTACACGTACGGCGCGCTGTCTTCGTAGACGACCGCAACCAGCATCAGACCGGCCATGGAATCCACCGCCGAGTCGGTGGGCGTGATGTGGACCCCGATGCTCAGTTCCGTCGAATCAAGATGGGTCAAGGTCGGGTCCAGCGACATCTCAAGAACGGTAGTCTGCGAACGAGCTTGCCGGACCATGCTGTCGTATACTGCGTAGAAGGAGTCCGCGGTCAGCGGCGCCCGGTCGGGACCGTCAAAGAAGGCGGAGGGCCGGATATCGTCGACGTGGTACCGCGCGCTGCGGGCTTCGCCGGCCGGCGTGGAAAGTTCCGGGTGATCCGGCGAGTGGCACCACGCCACCTGAACGAGCGAGTCCCCGTACGTGAGTGTCAGGCTGTCGAGAGATCGCGCCGCGACCTCGCAGTAGGCGGGTCAGTCCGAGATAACGAAGAGCTCGCCCAGAACCGCCCGGTTCACCTGGCGCGAGGCGCGCGGCGCCCTACCGCAGCCTGGGAGCAGTGCCAGGATGGTGCCAAGGACTGCCAGTTCGACGACGAACCGTCGGGCCATGCCGGATTCTACACCTCGCGGGCGGCGGTGTCAAATCGCGGGCCGGATGCCGGCGTGCGGGACTACGCAGTTCATTTTGATGCTTTGCTCCGAGCAGGTGCCGTCCGACGGCTCAACCGCGTGGTTTGGCATCAGATGTAGGGGAGAGGCAGGAAGGGACTGTGGAATTGGGGACGACGGAATGGCAGAAAGCCTTCAGCCGTGGGCCAATCGGCAATCGACAACCGCATTCGGCAGCTCACGGCTCACCGCTCCGCCAATCAGCAATCCGAAATCGTAAATCCAAAATGACTTGGGCCGTGTCAATAATCATCTGCTGTGTCCGCGAACTCCCAGCCGCGATTATGACCCTTGACTGTCTCATCTTCAGGCTAGACGCTGCTGCTGGCGCCACTCCTTTGCGAACCTCTCGCGGCAGGCGCGTACACTTCGTCGACAGCCATGCCGCTCAAGCTCCTCCTGCATACCCTCGGCTGCGGTCTTCAGCGCCGGAAAGTCACGCGAGCGCCGGTGCTTCCG
>Ga0172371_10001502_pt1 | contig 37117 bp, 28 predicted proteins | sample Lak12m_FD_114543 | JGI IMG/M metagenome (GOLD analysis project Ga0172371, IMG submission 114543) | Freshwater microbial communities from Kabuno Bay, South-Kivu, Congo - kab_022012_12m | ecosystem: Environmental > Aquatic > Freshwater > Lake | place: Democratic Republic of the Congo: South-Kivu... | reverse complement strand
TCACCGACGCGTTCTAGTTCCTTGATAATCTTGACGACGGTGAAAACGAACCGCAGGTGCGCTCCTGCAGGTTGTTGCCGCACGAGGAACTCCTGACACTGGCGGTCCAACGCAAGTTCCAGTTCGTCAATATACTGGTCGCGAAGTATGACAGCGTAGGCCAACTGCCTGTCGCGTGTCTTCAGCGCCTTCAGGGCATCCCAGTGCGCATGTTCCGCGCGGTCCGCCATTTCCATCAGCCTGGTCTTGAGATGCTCCAGATCCTTGCGGAGCGAAGCTTCGAGGCGCGTCAAGGGGTGCGTGTTCATCCGGGGATCTCCTCCCTGTGTTATACTTTCAACCAACCGTGCTGCTTTGTGAGCATGTTTCTGCGATGTAACAACCGTTCCAGACATCTTGCCAGTCTATGCCGGACAGACAAACTGCATTCAAGCTTCTGTCGCACAGATCGCATCGATCCGGTGTCAGCACGCCGCTTCTGTGTCTCGGGGGGCCCTGGGCGCACCAGTCCGATGAGCGCCAGGCCAACCATCACACCCTGAGACCATCTGATCATTCTGCGGTTCATGGTCCCTCTGCGTTCCGGTGGTTGCCTTGTGGCTCCTTCTTATCGGCGACCACACTAGAGAGGTGCCATTAGCGCATGATGAGGGAATTGTTAGTTATGCGTTAGGCCCGTTACCGCCACAAGTTACTGGGCCGGAAGAAGTATTGAGAACGTGCTGCCCTTGCCCGGGGTACTGTCAACGTCAGCTTTGCCGCCGTGGGCAAGTGCGATGTGCCGGACGATGGCCAGGCCAAGGCCCGTGCCGCCCAGTTGCTGGCTGCGGCCTTTGTCCACACGGTAGAAGCGCTCGAAGATTCTCGGTAGATGGACGGCCTCAATCCCGGGACCCATGTCGCATACTTCGATACGGACGTCTCCATCGCGCCGGAAGGCCCTGACTATTACCTTCGTATCCTCCGGACTGTACTTTACCGCGTTGTCGATCAGGTTGGTGACCGCCTGTTCAAGCAGCAGCGGGTGGATGGGAGCTTTCAGGGACGGGTCACAGTCAACCTCAACAGCAATATGTTTCTTCCCGGCCCGTTCCCGGCATACTGCAACCGCTTCCTCAAGAACAGGCAATATGGGTTCGACATGGAGTTCGACACGATTGTGTTCTGCATCATGCTCGATGCGTGACAACTGGAGGATGTCTTCCAGGATGGCGTTCAGGCGGTCTGCCTGGCGGGCGACGATATCAAGAAACCGTTTCCGGTCATCAGGATTACCGCCGGCGTTTCCCTGGAGCGTCTCTATGAAACCCTTGATACTGGTGATAGGGGTCTTGAGCTCATGTGATGCGTTGGCGATGAAATCCCGGCGTACTGTCTCGAGACGGCGAAGACGGGTGACTTCGTCAAACACTATGAGAACGCCGGAAACATCCCCTTCGGCATTCTGCAGAGGTGTCCCGTGCGCCTGAAAAAAGCGGTCGGCGTCCGTCCGCAGGACCAGGTCCGTCTCCACGGCAGTCTTCTCGCTTAGAGACCGTTCCACCAGCTCCTCGAGCCTGGGATTGTTTATGACCTCGCGCAGGAGACGACCGGCTGCTTTCACGGGATCGCACCCGAACCATTTGCCGGCGGCCTTATTGAGGCGCAATACGCGTCCTTCGCGATCCACCGCAAGGACGCCCTCAACCATGCCCGTGAGCAGTGCCTCCAGTTCGCTGCGTTGCTGAACAACGGACTTGATACGCTCGTCCAGCTGCGCAGCCATACTATTCATGGATTCAGCCAGCCCCGCCAGTTCCTCCGTGTCCGGGATCGCCAGCCGGAAATCGAGCTGTCCCCGCGCAAACCGATCCGCGCCCCGCCGCATCGCTTCGATGGGATGGCCCAGGACGCGGGAAACCAGGATACTGGCCATGGCCGCGAGGATCATTGCTACAACAACGCCGGCGCCGATTCTTCGGTACAGGGCACGCAACGAAGCGTCAACCGTCCGCAAAGGTACAGATGTACGGACGGCGGCAACCACCAGTCCCTCCCGTTCCAGCGGATAACCCAGGTAGAGCATCGAACACCGGAGTGTGTCGCTGTATCGGATCGAGTGCTGGACCTGGTCGGCAAGCGCATCACGGACTTCCGGCCGGTCGGCATGGTTCTCCATGTCCGCCGGGTCTCTCTCCGAGTCGGCCAGCACCCTGCCATCAGGGAGAACAATGGTAATACGCGAGCCGGTACGTGGGCCCAGTTCGCGGCACATCACCGTTACCGTTTCCGCATTCCACGGTTCGGGCATCCGCGAGAGCTCATCGGTAATCAATATGGCCTTGTCCTTGAGGGCTGCAAGGACCTGGTCCGTCTGGAATCTCTTGATGGAGTGGAAGGCATAGACTGACACAAGGGCCAGCGGCACCATGGCCACCAGCAGGTAACCGGGAAGTGCGCGCCACGCGAATTGCCTGCGCTTGAACATCGACAGTTCTCCAATGCCTCAGGACTTCTTGAAACGATACCCCACCCCACGGACCGTTTCAACGCAATCGCCTGACGCCTTGAGCTTACGCCTCAACCCCAGAACCTGAACATCAACGGAACGGTCCGTCACGGCATAGTCCGTACCGTGTATTGCATCCACGATCTGATCCCGGCTGAACACGATCCCCGGTTTTTCGGCGAGAAACCGCAGCAGCTTGAACTCCGTGGGGGTAAGGATAACCGGTTTGCCCCCGACGCGGACCTCGTACCGGGCTCCATCTATCTCCAGTTCGCCCCGCCTCAGAATCACCGGCGCAGCGTCCGGTCCACCGCCTTTCTGCCTGCGAAGCAGCGCATGTATTCTAGCAAGAAGAACCCGCGGGCTGAACGGCTTCGGCAGATAGTCGTCGGCCCCGACTTCCAGCCCGGCAACAACGTCGGATTCCTCGCTCTTTGCGGTAAGCATGATCACAGGCACCGCGCGCGTCGCCTGTTCGGCGCGCATTTCGCGGCATATTGTAAGCCCGTCAACACCCGGAAGCATCAGGTCGAGCACCACCAGATCGGGCTGGCTGGAGCGAAGTTTCTTCAGGGCCGCATCACCCGTGACAACGGTACTGACCCTGTACCCCTCCTTCTCAAGGTTGTACTTCACCAACTCACGGATGTCGGCGTCATCCTCGACGATCAGTATGTGCTCCTGCGCCATGCTAGTCCTGCACCTCGGTTCGTACCGGTCGACGCGGGCCGGAATCGGACACATCGAACGGAATGAAACCGATACGTGCGAACGGCGAACCCGGGCGGAAGCCGAAATTCCCGCGGCGCGGGTTCACAAATTCCGGATTGGCCACGATACTGCCCCGGTCGAAACCAAGCCTCTTCCATCGCCGGAAATCGACTTTGCCGTCTTTTGCCGTCTTCTTCGAGAAGTCTTCGGCAAACTGTCCCTTGAGACCACGGGACTTCTCATGCCAGTACATGTTTCCGTCCATCACGGCATTGGCACCCCGGAAGTCGCCCTTCCAGAACAGGCCTTCGCGGATCACGCAGATGTTGCGCCGGAATGTGAACGAACTGTGCGGCTCAAACCGGCTCCGCGCGAACTGGTTCTCTATGGCATGATAGAAGATGTTGTTCTGAATCAGGTTTTCGCGCCCGTAATGCTGGTGGAACCCACCGCACTTCGTGTTGTACACCAGGTTGTTCTCTATGAGGATGTGCGTCGAACCCTCGTCCGTGTAGATCCCCCACCCGCCGTAAGTGCGGCTGAACACATCGTGAATGTGATTGAACCGGAGGCGCGTGCCCTGCTGCGTGCCCAGGCAGTAGATCCCGCCCATGTCTGAAAGCATGTACTTGCCCAGATCATGGATATGGTTGTGCTCGATGATGTTACCCCACGTGTCCGATTCCTGATAACCCCACGTCCAGCCCACCGATACGCCGGAATAGTAGAAGTCGTGGATATGGTTGTGAATCAGACGGGTGCCCATGGTCTTGCCGATCAGCGCGCCCACCCCTGCCCCGTATATGTGCCCGCCATCAGCAATCTCGTTATCGAGCACATGCGTCCGCTTGCACCCGTGCCACACCTTTACGCCACCCGCGCCGAGGTCACGCAGCGTACAGCCCTCGACCCTGGCCTCAAATGTCGATTCCAGGTCAATCCCGTATGTTCCGCTGTGTTCAATCACACAGTTCCTGAAGGTGATGTTACGGGCATTCTTGAGATTGATGATGCCCGGCACTTCGTGCGCAGCCTGGGCAGATGAACTCCAGTCCTTCTTCGGGACCCATTCGTTGTACTTGAAGGTGAGGCCTTCGCACGTGATCCCCCTTGCCGCCTTCTTGTCAGGATCCCTTCCCTCGATGCGCAGCAACTCCGGCAGACATGGCGCAATCACCTCTGCCTTTCCGGGTAGTTCACCCTTGCGCGGAATGTAGTAGAGCAGGCCCTGTTTGCGGTCCAGGTACCACTGACCGGGCTTGCGAAGCTCCTCAAACACGTTCTCCACCCGGTACTGGGCGCCTTCTTTCCTCCATTCGTCGAGAAGGTGGAACTTGCTCTTGCGGTCGAGTTCGACCAGCCGCGTGGCCAGGTTGAAGCGTTTGATCCACTGGTGCTCGTCTATCCAGAAATTGAAGGTGTGGATTTCAACGTCGCGCAGGTTCTTCCACTGCCGGATATCGCCTTCGTGGCAGATGAACGTCTGCTGGCCTTCCTGGAAGCCGCTGCCTTCTTTCTTGTCCGGCACCGATTCCATACGGAAGAAACCTTTTGCCGGCAGGACCGTCCGCTCGCGGCGCTTGCCATTCACCCACAGCTGGTGGAAGTTCCACTTGCCCCCCTTCGCTTCGGGCACCGCCGCAACCCAGCAGTCCACGCCGTTGACCCGACTTGTCTTCCATCCGGTGATCCTGCGGCCACCCGACAGGATGGGTTTCTCGCCCTTGTATGCCGCAATCGTCAGGAGTTTGGGCTGGGTGAAATCAGTCCACGGATTGCCGCTGCGCGGAGCACCGGAATCCCGCTCGTTCAGGACCAGCGGCTCGGTAAGACAATACGTGCCACCCCTTACCAGTATGTTGACAGGCCGCTTGAGCCCTTCCTTGCCTTGGTAACGCCGGGCCCGAGCAACGGCTGCATGGATCGTTGCCATCGGCCCGTCTTTGCGTCGTGCCTCCGGCTTAGGCAGCCGGCCCGACCAACGGTCGTTGCCGGATGGGGAAACATGAATTACTACTGGTGGTACCGGCTTCTTCTCGGCCTTCTTGCGTGCCATTGTCTGCTCCTCTCACACTAGCCACTGATTGCTGTCGACTGATATCTTCCTGTCTATCTGCTCTGCTCTAGATGGTAGGGACGAGGCGCTGCCTCGTCCTCGCTGGAAAAGGACTACCTGTCCTTCGGCGTTGCCATATGTGTGTTCAAAATTCTGCGCTCAGCTTGACGGTACCACTACCCATTCTTCTCAATCCACTTCTGCACGGCGCGGAACCGTTCCTCCGGGACCGGTATGCCGTCGGCATAGGTTCCCAGCGCAAACGCGCTCCGGCGCAAACGGGGCGTGATAAGGCGGTCAAGCGCCGGACCGATGTCTTCAACCTTCCCGCTGATGAAAACACTGGGGTCAAGGCACGAGAGAATGATCAGATCCTCTCCGAGCGCATCAAGCGCGTCTTCCCACGGGGTGTTGCCCGTGGGCGGTGGAGTGAGAGTGTGAATGCCGTCGCAACGTGTCTCTTTGATAAGGTCCAGTATTCCGTGGACGTGACCGCACATGTGCAGGAGCGCCGTCTTGCCCTTCGCCCTGACGATTTCCACGAACTCCCGCTGGTGCGGCATATTGTAGCGTTCGTAGACATCGGGACTGATGTAGTATGTGCTGGTGTTCTCGCACAACGTCACCGACTCCCACGGCCCTTCAGCCAGCAGCCGGAAAGCGACCCGTTCCTTCTCGTGCATGATCCGGATCAGCGCGTCCATATCATCAGGGTAGTCATTCATGAAGAAGTAGAAATTCTCCACCCCGATATCGTTCTCGAGAAGCCGCGGAATTGTTGACGGACCCCAGAATCTGGTAACGACGCCGTCGTTGCCGATAAGGTTGTCCAACGCGGTGAGCACCGGCTTGTCGTCATGCCCATGATAGGCGGCACCTTCCCACATCCAGCGGTACAGCCTGAGTTCCTCCAGGGAGCCCACGGGATACTTGAGCGGGTGTGACCTGTCATACAACGCGGTCAATGTGCCGCGCGGGGTCTTCCATTCCTGGATTGCGCGGTTGCCGTCCTGCTTCCAGGTTGCCTCCACGCCGGCGGGCCATTGCAGTTCGGGCGACCGAAAACTGTGTGGTGTGTTCCAGCCATTCAAGAGGAAGATATCGCAGCCCAGACTCCGGTAGAAATCAAGGCCCCCGTTTCCGCGCAGGGATTCGGGAAGCAGGTCGAGTGTCCTGTTATCCACCAGTGGGGTCCACGGCAACCGGTCTGCCGCCCGGTGACTCAGTATGCTCCGCAGTCTATCGCGCCCTGTCATGGGTGATGAGTGTTACGGTTCGGATGGGAATTCTCAAGGGATAAGCAACGGCATAGCCGGCATCGATGAGGCCAGGCCGCAAGGACCGGGAAGGGCTGGTTGTCGTTTCGCGGCAACTTGTTTTCCGCCACAGACCCATTGGCCACACTTTGGAAAGTGTGGCCATCTTGTCGCCCACCGCATACACCAGGAAACGCGCCCGATGCCGAAGACGTTATGATGGTGGTTTATCCCCCGGGAACGTGAGGCAGTCAGAACCGGAACGAATCCTTTCTTCCGACAGGCTTCGTGCGTCCTGCGGTCCAGACACACGACTTCAAGCTGGGTTGGATCCTGATCCGCCGCAATAATGGCAGCCGCAACTTGCAGGGCGTCGGCACGATTGAGGGCCCACCACCAGCACTTTACCGCCCCTCCCTGTCAGCAATCAGCGAGCCAAGGATGTCTCCTTTGCCTGTTGGCTCTGGCAGCCGCATGGTCTTGAGGCGTCTGGTGTCCAACCGTGATTGTGCCGGTCGAACAAGCCCGCGTCGCACCAGATTCTTGTTCTGGCGGCTTCCTGCGCAGAAAGTGCTGGTCCTGTTCATAGTACTATACTACCTGTGTTGATGTGTACAATCGACGGTTATCCGACCAAGGGAGAAGTCAATCATCCCCCATGCTGGCGGACCCGGTTCCCGTCGCCTTCATCCGCCTTCTCTCCTGCTCGTAGTAGTTCTCTTTCCATTCAGCCCATTGTCTATGAAGGACTGCAGATTCCTCTGCTTTTGACACACCGTTCGAAACAGTGAACTGCGGAATCCACCAAGGGCGTTCATCCTCGACATTTGCGTCCGGCCCGGTACCGGATCTCATCTTCATCAACTTCCGTTCGTGTTCGTAGTAAGCCGCCTTGTGTTTCTCCCATAGCCGTTCCATTTCCTTCGCCTCATCCTCCTTTGACAGACTCTGTTCCGCTTCGGTCGTGGGGGTCCACCATGTGTGCTCATCAGGCGAATCGGTCTCCCATCCGTACTGGTTGACCTGGACGTCATCTCCAAGGATCAGCGGAGTGCTCCTTTCGCTTCCTTGTTCCAGGCATGCGTCACAGTACTTCCTGAATTGCGTGATTCCTTCCCCTGCAAGCGATCCCGTGGCGGTGAACAGTCCAGGCAACCGGTTCTGGAAGACTGTTTCTGTGACCCAGTTTGTCTGGCCAAGTTCAAACACGGAGCAGACCGGATCATACGGTTCGGTGTAGGCACAGAAAGAGTTCGTTTCGGATGTCCGCCTGAGAAACATGAGATACAGGCGATCTCCCGCTGCAAGACCCAGAGACTGGGGCCCGTTGATGATGGGAACCGGGGGAGAACGTTTCACGTACACCGTTCGCAGAAACAACATGCTGATACTGTCTCCTTTCACGGAATTCTTGAATCCTTCCATAACCTCGACTTCAGTCCTGTGCCAGACAAACGGTATTTCGCGAAGCGTCGGGTAGTGAAGCCGTTTCTGAAGGTCGGTCACGACAACTGTCTTGATCTTCCCGATCACAATCCTGTCAGCCTTCCGGATCAGAGTATCCAGATCCTCCGACTGAACCGCCCTGGCATGGCAGAACGAGGCTGCACCAAGCAGCATTAGGAATATCAAAGACATGGCTGGAGCCAACTCAAGAGCCGAGATCGCATTCATATTGCTGCTCTTGGGACTATTCCTGGCCATCTCGACCTCTTCGTTTTTCAACCTACCTGTCCGGGCGGGGCCTTCGCGGGGTGTTCGCCATTGTCGAACATCTCTGAATAGAACTTCAGAAACGCGTCATATATGGCCGCGCTTTTCTTCTGTTCCCCGCGTGCCCAGAAAGTGTCGGCAAGGCGGATCTTCATGACCCAGTAGAGTTCACTGTTCTTCTCCGCGCGCTGCGTGATGTACCGTTCAATGGCATCCTCGTCCAGCTTCGGCTGCATCAGCTCAACCTGGAACTTGGCGAGGACAATCGCAGTGTTGTTCGTCTCTGGAAGGCCTTTCAGGACTTTGACGGCGTATTCATCGAGTCCCATCTTCATGAGGCCATCCGCGTACTTCATTTCCTCTTGCGGATCCGGTTCAGCGGCAATCGCGCCGCACCAGGCAACAAGACAGAACGCTAACACAAGAAGGGTTGCTTTCATTCTGCTGCACCAACCTTTCTCTTCTCCCCGAGGATGAAGCAGTCCCACGTCGCTCACTTTACGCTTCCGGACGTGACGTGTCATGGGTTTTCGACCTGTGTTAGCAATCCCTCGGGCATGCAGACTTTTCCGCCTGAGGCGGGTCCGCAAAGGCGGAATGTCGGCTACAGCCGGTGTAAAACCGGCTCTACCGCCGACACGCCCCTGCGCCACTGGGGATTACCTGCATGAGTATGGCAGGGGCACATGGTTGGTGGCGGCTCGCGGGGCCGCTCGCCCTCCATGGGTGAATTTATAGTTCGCACCCTGGCAGCGCGGCAAAAGCGCTCGATGGTGGATGGGAACAAGTGGTAGTATTACCGAATATGTAACGGACGGGTGTTCGGGGCAGCATGAAATCGACAGTAATAACAGTCCTCCTGGTACTGGCATGCACCGCAATGCTGCAGGCCGGCACCTATACGTGGAACAATGCCGGGAGCAGCTGGTTCAGTGACGCAAACTGGGACGGTGACGCCGGATTCCCCGGCAACGGCGACACGGCCACCGTCAATTCCGGAACGATCCTGCTGACGAACGATACCGGCTACCTCAGCTCGCTCACCATGAACGGCGGGACACTGGTGATGAGCAACTGGTCCACCACTCTGAGCGCCACCAACATAGACATCAACGCAACTGCAACAGTCACACTGCCCAACGCTTTCAACAACGTGGCCATGTCGAACCGCCTTCACTTCGTGTGCGGCAACTTCACCCTCGCCACCGGCGCGACGATCAATGTCCAGGGCCGCGGCTATGCAGGCGGCAACGGGACAACAACCACCAACGACGGCTACGGGCCGGGCGCGGGCCAGGTTGTCGGCAGTTACTACGGCGGAGGCGGCGGCAACGGCGGGGCGGGCAACGACGGATGCCAGGGCACCGGTGGCGTCACGAACGGTTCAGCCAGTTCTCCACTGAATCCCGGCAGCGGCGGGGCCGGCAACGCCGCTGCCAGCGGAGGCGGCGCCATCCGGATTGAGGCCACCGGAACCATAACGATCAACGGAACAATCAATGCCAGCGGCAATGATTCAGCAGCACACGGCGGCGGAGGGTCCGGCGGTTCAATCTTCCTGTCCTGCGCCCTCTTCCGTGGTGGTGCCGCAGCGAAGCTGCAAGCCGACGGAGGCGATTGCGTCTGGTACTCGCCAACCCAGCACGGCGGCGGTGCCGGCGGCGGACGCATAGCCGTCGCCGCCGGCATGTCGCCAGTCGACCTCCAGCGCCTGGTCAACGGCCTGACCGTAACCAACCTGCTCATCTACAACTCCCACGCCGGCTACCAGGGCACCCTCTCCGTCACAAACGGGATAGCGATGTTCGGAGCCACTCCGATCGAAGCGCCGGGCACGCCGGGAACCACGCGATTCGTCACAACATCGTCCGCCGCAAAGTCCTGGCTTCTGGTCCGCGGCGATCCGGGCAGCTACGGCACGCCCGCGCCATATCCAAACGGGATCAATCCCGGCATCGCAAACGGGACACGCATCACCAACACGGTCGCCACGCCGGTCACCACCGGGACCGGGATCAGGCGCGCCTGCATCGGGTGGATAGTGACCAACCAGGTGGGGAATGTGATATCGAACAGGGCCGGCAACCAGGCGGTATTCACGATGACCACGAACCTGATTCTAACCTACCGATGGACAAACGTGTACCAGGTCGCGGTGACACCAGCCAACCCGGCCCAGGGTTCCGTCAATTCCGCCACGGTGAACGGCTGGTACACAAATGGCGTCGCTACCCCGAATATCATCGCCACGGCCTCAAATGGATACGCTTTCAACCGCTGGATCGGTGCGGGAATCCCTCCCGGCAAGGAAAATGACAATCCATTGACCGTCACCATGACGGCTCCTCTTCTGATCGCCGCCCACTTCGGCGCCACGAACGGCGAAGTGAGAACATGGACAGGCACAGGCAACTGGACCAATTCGGCACGCTGGTCACCGGTGGGAATACCCGGCCCGAAAGACGAGGCCCGGATTGCCTCGGGGACCGTGACTGTGAGTGAGCCCATGTCGGCCGGCAAAGTGGTGATAACTAACGGCGCCGTCGTCCTGTTCACCAACTGGTCTGCCCGGCTGACGGCCTCCAACGTGACGATCCGGGGCACGGTGACGCTCCCGGGCAACTTCAGGGACAACGTGATGTCGAATCGCGTGCACATCGTTTGCACGAACCTTGCCGTGGTGCCGGGCGGCATCATCAATGCCGATGCGGCCGGATATGCCGGTGGATGGAGCTATGCCACGGAGGGATACGGTCCGGGCAAAGGAAGACTCACCACCACATACTACGGCGGCGGTGGCGGGCATGGCGGAGTCGGAGGCGACGGGATCTGCGGCATCGGGGGTATTACATATGACGTAACCAATGCGCCCACGCAGCCTGGCAGCGGCGGGGGAGGAAATATCGGCGGCAGTGGCGGCGGTGCGGTCTTGATCGACGCACAAGGCATGGTCACCGTGGACGGCACGATCACGGCAGACGGCGGCACCGCGATCCCCGGGGCACACGGCGGCGGAGGATCCGGCGGATCCATACTGCTCTTCTGCGGAACTTTTCAGGGCGGAACGGGAGGTGTCCTGCGCACCCGCGGAGGGAATGCCAATTTCTTCTCCCCGAGCCAGTATGGAGGCGGAGGTGGAGGAGGACGCATTGCCGTCGGTATCGGAATCTCCAACACGGACCGGCAAACGCTCATGGCCGGGGGAATCGTTTCAAACCTCGTCGTGTACTATGAGCACGGAGACTATGCCGGATCGTTGTCGGTGACCAATGGCACGGATGGCCAGGGCCATGCCGGCGCACCGGGTACGTGGCGCTACGTGCAGAAGACGAGTGACTCGCGATACTGGCTGAAGATCTCCGGCACTCCTGCCAATTACGGATCCGCTTCACCCCGCAATTACGGTTTCTACGGCACCCTTGCCATCGGCCAGGGGATCACCAATACGGTGACAAGTCCCGTCGACGAAGGAGGCGGCATCGGGAGGGCCTGCGTGAGCTGGTTTACCACGAACAAAGCCGGTGCGGTGGTCAGCAACGGTACAGGGAAGACCGCGGTGTTCAACATGACCACGAACCTTGTCCTGACCTACCGATGGACCAATGTCTACCAGCTCATCGCGGCATCCGCCAATTCCGCCCAGGGCTCGGTCAACGCCGGAACCGTCAACGGCTGGTACAGCAACGGGACTGTCGTGGCGAACATCAGTGCGACGGTCTCAAACGGGTACAGCTTCAACCGCTGGACCGGGGCTGGAGTCCCGCCCGGGAAAGAAAAGGACAATCCTCTCGGCGTTACAATGACGGGGCCGCTGTTGATCACGGCCAATTTCGGTTCGTTGACCGGCGAGGTCAGGACCTGGATGGGTACGGGCAACTGGATAGAGCCCGCCCTATGGTCACCAACGGGAATTCCGGGACCCAGGGACGACGCCCGGATCCTGTCCGGTACCGTGACGTTGAGCGAATCCATGACGGCGAATGCCCTGACCGTGACCAACGGAGCCATCATGGTCTTCACCAACTGGTCAACCAGGTTCACTGCTCCCGTGATCACTGTTCGCGGCACAGTCACGTTGCCGGGCGACTTCACGGACGCGAAGATGTCGAACCGTGTCTGTTTCTCCTGCCGGAGTTTCCGGCTGGCAGATACGGGCATAATAGCGGCAAATGCCATGGGGTATGACGGCGGGTGGGAGATCTGGCAGGAAGGCCAGGGCCCGGGCAAAGGTCGCCTTACGGGCTCATACTACGGCGGGGGCGGCGGACATGGAGGAACCGGCGGCAACGGATGCCAGGGCATTGGAGGCGTTACTAACGGTCTTGTTAATGCGCCTTTGAATCCGGGCAGTGGTGGCGCCGGTACCATGGCCGGCAGCGGCGGCGGGGCGGTCCGAATCGATGCCACCGGCCTGGTGACCCTGGACGGACTCATCAATGCGGATGCCGGAAACTCGCTCAATCACGGCGGCGGTGGTTCCGGAGGCAGCATCTTCATTGCCTGCAAACGTTTTGCCGGGGCGGCAACCGGGCAGATGCGCGCGAGGGGCGGAAATTCGAACTACTGGTCACCAAGCCAGCACGGCGGTGGTGGTGGCGGCGGCCGGATAGCAGTCGCCATCGGCGTTTCTGCGCCGGACATCCAGAGACTTGTCACAGGACAACCCGTTGGCCACCTCAGAGTCGAAACCACCTACGCGGACTATCTGGGCACGTTGTCAGTGACAAACGGCACGGACGGGAATGTGCCCGACGGGTTCCCCGGCACGTACCGCTTTCTCATCGCGCCACCGGACGGTGTGCTGTTGATGGTGGAGTAATACCTGGTCATCTGCACACCGGTACCCGCTGAACCCACTCCGGCATTGCCGCGTCGGGAATTCCTCGGGTAGGATTGCGTGCATGGCGACTGCGACAGAACAGGTTTCGGCTGCTGCCTCTTTCGGGGTAGTGACCGGCGTCAAACAACCACGGCGGCTGTCGCCGCAGACGCGTCAGCTCGCGGTCCGCTACATTTCGGGGGAAATCGGCCGCGGCATGCGGCCCGCTGCGTTCTCGCTGGATCCAGCTCTTCTCGCCTCGAACCCGAGCCCCACACGACAATATGCAGAGGCAGTGTACCGCGTGGCAGAACAGGCACCCCTGCGAATCCTGCCGGGAGAACTGCTGGCTGGCGCCGCCACCCTGCCCGAGGCCATGGGACATCGGATGCCCCTTACCCCTTTCAGCTCAACCAGCCACACCACACTCGGATTCGAAAAGGCCCTTCGCATCGGGTACCGCGGTATTCGCCGGGAGATCACGAAGCGGCTTGAACGCGGCGGACTCGATGCAGGCGGGACCGAATTGCTGAACGCCATGCTGCGATGTCTCGATGCCGCAGGGACATGGCACAAGCGGTACGCCGGTGCTTTGGAGAAGCTCGTGGCCGGGTCTTCCGGATCCGAAGGCAAACACTATGCCACCCTGCTGGAAACAATGCGGTCTGTACCGGAGAATCCTCCCCGTTCCTTCCGCGAGGCCCTCCAGTCACTCTGGCTCCTGTGGGATTTCCAGCGGCTTTGCGGCACCTGGAGCGGGATCGGCCGTATTGACAGGATGCTCGGCCCGTTCCTGAAAGCGGACCTCGCCGCCAGACGCATCACCCTTCCCGAGGCGCGCGAACTTATTGCCCACTTCTTGATCAAGGGCTGCGAGTGGATAACCGCGGAAGGCCGGGGCAGCGGGGATGCCCAGTTCTACCAGAACATTGTCCTCGCCGGAGTGGATGAGGAAGGACGCGATGTCACGAACGACGTCACGTACCTGGTATTGGACGTGGTCGAGGAACTGCACATCAGCGATTTCCCGATCGCGGTGCGCCTGTCGCGCCGCTCACCCGACAAGCTTGTCAGGAGAATCGCGGAGGTACAGCGGCTTGGCGGCGGTATCGTGGCCGTCTACAACGAGGATCTGATCCTGGAGTCCCTTCAACAGTTCGGCTACCCGCTGAAGGAAGCCCGCAACTTTGCCAACGACGGATGCTGGGAAGTGATTATCCCGGGCCATACCTGTTTCGCGTACCAGGCATTCGACATGCTTGCTCTCCTGCAGCGAGTACTGGACGGGGGAAAGGCGGAAACATATCGCTCGTTTGAAGCTCTCTATGCCGCCTTCCTTGATCGCCTCGCAAGCCAGGTGGACGAGCTCACGGACAAGACACGTACGGGCCCCCCCTCCCCACTAGTCTCCCTGCTGACGGAAGACTGCATCGAGCGCGGCCGCGCCTACTACAATGGCGGGCCCCGATACACCGTGCTGTCACCCCATGCCGGAGGCCTGCCTGACGCGGCCAACAGCCTGCTGGTCATTCGCACACTGGTATTCGAGGACCATGAGTTGTCTCTTCCGGAGCTGGTGAACCTGCTCAAGACCGACTGGGCCGCCGGCGAACCGCTCCGCCGCCGGATAATCAACAGGTTCGATTTCTACGGGAATGACGCGCCGCAGGCCGACGCCATGTTGCGCCGGGTCTACAACGACTTCACGGCGCTGGTGGGGCACGTCCGTGAACGCCACGGAATCCTCCGGCCTGCCGGACTCAGCACTTTCGGCCGCGAGGGAACCGACTTCCTGCCACACCGTTGGGCCGCGGCATCCGGCCAGCACAGGGGCGAGACTCTGGCAACCAACTTCTCCCCCTCACCCGGCACCGACCGCCGCGGGCCGACGGCTGTGATCAAATCGCACTGCTCGGTGGACTACCGTCGCCTGCCGTGCGGTACAGCGCTGGAACTGAAACTGCACCCGGGTTCAGTACAGGGCGAAGCCGGGCTGAAAGCGCTGATGGGACTCTCCCGCACGTTCGTCGAACTAGGCGGATTGTTCATGCAGATCGACGTCGTGGATACGGAACTCCTGCGCGATGCACAGGAACACCCTGACAAATATCCGAACCTGTCCGTCCGCGTCTCGGGATGGTCAGCCCGGTTTGCGACACTGTCGCGTGAGTGGCAGGACCTGATCATCCGCCGCACCCAGCAATGTGGTCCTTAGCCGGAAAGATTCAGTTGAAGATGAGAGGAACCGCAGACAAACGCAGATTCACGCAAATGTCCAGACTGCTGTCAGTGTCCATATCCGCGCCCATCTGCGTCTACTTGTCCTGCATAGCCTTGGCGACGCAGGATCTGCGGTTACTTCTCTTTCTGAACTGCAACGCTACAATCAGGCGAATGCAACGGGCGCGACGGTGGAGGCTGTATGAAAGCAAAGGTACTTCAGCGTGAAGTGTTCGTCAGGTCAGCGGGACCGGGCATTGCCGTGCTGGCTGCCAGTTACTATTGCAGTCGCAACCGGAAGGACCTGCTCAGCATCCACAAGCACATGAGCCGCAGCGACACGGCCGACATAACCTACGTGCGCCGATCATCGGATGGCGGCCGCACATGGACCGCAGCCGAGGCATGGCCCACACGCTTTGAAGCAGCAGGCGGCACCGGCCGCAGGCACCCGCGTGGGGGGCACGTGGATCTGAGCAACGGCCGCTACGTCGACGTGTGGACCGAAGGGGTCCTCCCCAACGATGAACCGCTCGAAGGAATGAAACGCTGGACGCTCCACTACTCCGTGTCGGAAGACGGCGGAAAGACAACCAGGATAAACGAGCCCGTCATCCAGGATGGACCCGGTTTCGACGAAAGCCATCCGCTCCCCGGCGTCACCGTGGGCCGGAATTGCGTCATGATCGGCGACCTGACGTGCCGGCCCTTGACGCTGTCCGACGGTACGATCCTGATGCCCGTGCAGAGTACCCCGACCGGACCCGATGGCAATTACCACAACCCCGGCAGCGGCTACACGTACACCGACACGATGGTGTTGCGCGGGCGATGGAGGCCGGATGGCCGGATCGCGTGGGAGGCGTCCGAGCGGGTCAAGGGCGATCCTGCGCTCAGCACACGCGGCATGATCGAGCCTACAGTTGTCGAACTGGCAGACAGCAGGATCCTCATGGTCATGCGCGGCAGCAATGACCGCAAGCCCGAGCTGCAGGGCCGCAAGTGGTGTTCGTTCTCAAAGGATGGCGGCCGCACGTGGACCCCACCAGTCCCCTGGGCCTACACTGACGGGCAAGCGTTCTACTCACCAAGCGCCTGTTCCCAGCTGGTCCCGCATTCTTCCGGAAAACTCTTCTGGATAGGCAACATCTGTGAGCACAATCCCGTCGGCAACCTGCCCCGCTATCCCATCGTGCTGGCGGAAGTGGACATAACCACTGGTGGTCTCATCCGGGATTCGGTGTCAGCGCTCGACGATCGCCAGCCCGGCGAGAACGAACGCCTGACACTATCGAACTTCTATGTCCGCGAGGATCGCGACACCGGAGACCTGCTGCTACACATGACGCGGCTGTTCGCCAAGGCACCAACCGCGTCAAAGCCGGACTGGACAGCGGATGCGCTGCTGTATCGGATTGATGTGGGGTAGGAATCTATCAGATCCGTACCGCGAGATGCACCCTCACCCCACCCCTCTCCCCTGAAGGGAGAGGGTGTAGATTCCGTGATCCCTCGCCCCTTGGGGTTCATCCCGAGGACTCACCCCGAGGGGGAGAGGGCAAGGGTGAGGGGTATGTCTTTCGTCCCGATCCGGCTCGGGTTACTTCTTCACCCCCAGCATCGGCTTTGTGCGCCAGCACAGCTGGATGGCAAGTCCCCACGGGTCGCGCAGCATGATCACCAGGGAACCGTCGGGCAGCTTTGTTTCTTCCACGTAGGTTGCCCCCGCCTTGACCAGTGCCGTTCTGTCCTTTTCGGGGTTGTCCGTGGCAAAGGCGAGGTGGATGAGCAGCGGATTCATGGTGGAATACGGCGGCACGGCATCCGGCGGGTTGTTGTAGATCTCTATCAGCATAGTGGCCCCGTCATCGGCGAGGAAATGCGTGAACGGGTGCTTGTCCAACTTCCGCACCACCTTCATCCCGAGGTGCTTCTCGTACCACGCCGCCATCGCCACAGGGTCCTTCACATTCAGCGCCACATGTTCCATCTTCATGATCAGTATCGTCCTCCGGAAGAACCGTACAAGATCACACACATCCTCGCAAGGCCAACACCCGCTGAACCAGTTTCACCGTCCGAGTCTATCTTGACACCGCCGGTGGCAGGGGCTACGGTGCGCCCTTCGTAATCGGGCAGGGACTAGTGGTACGTGCCGCGCCTGTTCGGACACAACGCCGGGAGGGAGACTTACATGTTCGACGTGAAGGAAAAGCTGGCGGTCCAGAGCTATTGCCTGCGCAATTTCAAAGACAACAACGATGTCGTTGCCAGGGTGAAAGAACTCGGGTTGAAACGAATTGAACTTTGCGGCGTGCACGCCGACTTCCGCAAGCCCGAGACCTTCGAGTCCGTTCTCTCCGTCTACCGCAAGGCTGGCATCAAGATCGTGTCCATCGGGGTTGAAGGGTTCGGACCTGACACCGAGGCAGCGCGCAGTCGCTTCGAGTTCGCGAAGAAGGCCGGATGCAAGGTCATCTCCGCCAACTTCAGCCCGTCCACGTTCCTCGCGACTCTGCCGGTTGTGTACCCGCTCTGCGAGGAATACGGCATCAACCTCGCCATCCACAACCACGGCGGTTACCACTGGCTCGGGAGTGGCGAGATCCTCGATTGGGTATTCAGCATCACCCGGCCCTGCATCGGGCTCAACATGGATACCGCGTGGGCGCTCGACGCTCGCCAGGATCCGATCCAGTGGGTCGAACGTTACGCGAAGCGCCTCTACGCTCTCCACCTCAAGGACATGGTGTTCGCCCGCAACCGCGTGGGCGAAGACGTCGTAGTCGGTACCGGCAACATCGACCTGCCTAAACTGATGAAGACGCTGAAGGCAAAAGGCTTCAAGGGCGAGTACATCCTGGAGTCCGAGGGCGAACCTTCGAAGCCCGTGCCCGGCCTGCTCAAGAGCATTACGAACATCCGCAAGGCCGGCTGAGGGACAGTCACTTGATTCAGCGGCCCGCACGGAGGCGGACCCTCAGGGAATGGAGGGCGGACCTCCGTGTCCGCCTGGCATATCAGTCAGAAGCGCTGATCACGTCTTCCCGGACAGAACCCGGTAACGTAGAGTAATCTCCTCGACACCCACCACGCCGGCCCGACCCGCGTCCTCTGTTGCCCTATCGCACCGGGCCGTAGATCCCGTACTTCCGGACGGTGTCGTACATCGCGACCACGTTCTCCGTGGGCGAGTTGTCCTGCAGGGAATGGGTAGGCGCGAAACAGTAGCCTCCGCCGGGCATCATGGTTTCGAGCGTCTGCCTGCAGTACCGGACAACATCGTTCACCGTGCCGGTGGCCACCGGACCTGCCGTGCTGATACATCCGTGGAAGGCCAGCCGCCCGCCGAACTTGTGCTTGAGATACGCCGGGGCCATGTCCTTCGCTTCGGGTTGCAGCGTGTCAACAACGTGTATTCCCATCTCGATGAAGTCTTCATAGGCCCAGCTGCTGGACCCGCACGTGTGCATCATGACAAACACCTTGTGCTTGCGGGCCAGGTCGCAGAATGGCTGATAGCGGGGCCTGATATGTTTCCGGAACGTATCCAGGCTGATGATGGGCGAGATCTGTGTGCCCAGGTCCTCGCCAAGCCACAGGAAGTCCACCTGCTCTTCGGCTGCTTCGAGGATGCGCCGCGTCGTCTCAAGCTGGATGTTCATCCGGCGGTCCGCCAGGAGCATCCCGGCCGGATCGTCCGTCACCAGATCGATCAGTGTCTGTTCCATCCCGCGCAGCATGCCGTTCCCGTTGATGATGTCGCCGTAGCCGGCCGATCCGTTCAGGGCATAGGACGCCTGACGCCGACATGCCTCCCGTACACCCGAGTAGTCAAAGTCGTCAGGCGACGGCAATGGCCACGCCTTGATCTCATCCACGGTGGCATTCTGCAGCGGGAAATCGCAGAAGTCCCAGTAGCCGCCAGTCCCGTGCTCAACCCATCGCGTGTGGATGCCCCAGTCGCTGACCTTCACGCCTCTTTCCGGGATATCTGAATGCAGCCGCGGGCCGCGATACGGTGCTCCCACGCTGCGGAAATCCACACCGAGCGCCTTGAGCAGCCCCTCGCCATCGTCCGGCTTCAGTCCAAAATGCTTCTTGAGCCGCAGGTCTATACCTGGATTGGCGGAGTAGTTGACAGGTACGCGGTCCGGCTCCTTGTTGGAGAATGTTCTTCTGACTCGCTCTTTCGAAGTCATGGTTTTCTTCGACATGGGTCTGTTCCTTTCCGGCTTACCGCTGTTACGCCTTCAGCAGGCTCTCTACGCGGTATGGAACGTGGTGCGGGAGTCGCTTCGATCAGGATGTCGAGACCGAACGTCGCGCGCGGAACGCCGTGGAGGATCGAGGCTATCCCACCGATCACGACGTATCTCACGTCATGCCGCTGAAACGACCCGAACACGTCGCGCAGCCGGTTGAGCACGTTCTTTCTCCTGCAGGCCTGGATTCACGGACAGCGCCAGATCGGTGAACATGCACAGCATATCCATGCGCTCCTCCATCGACAGAGATCGGAACCACCTGGCCTTTGCCTCCGGTGTTTCTTCCCGACGATCATGCGACAGGCATCGGTCTGCTCTCATGGTGCAAGAATACCAGCACAGGGGATCTTCTTCAATCGCCGAATCGTAGCCCGGATATGGCCGTTCCCCTTCCGCGGACCCGGCTTCGCGAGGACGCTTCGCCGCGGCACGCCCAGGGAGAACGGCTGCTGCAGGCAACGCTCTTCTGACCTACGCTTTGAGCAGGTCATCCACGTCGCGGATTGGGAGGGGATGGAACGTGGTGCGGAGCAGGGCCTCACCGTACTGGCAGCGGCCGAGATATCCACGTTCCTTGGCACGGCCTTCCATCATCTGGAATATGCTGCCCACGTGTTCGAGCTGGGAGGCATAGCACTTCATCGCCTCGACCTTCGCGGCAAAGGTGTCCGTCACGTCCACGATAAGGCTCGGCGCCGAAATGGGCTGGCGGACCTCGAACTCATACAGCGGAACGTATTTCCATACGGGACCGTCTTCCATAGCGCAGGGAAGCGGCGCGTGGAACCACCCGTCCGTCACCACGTCGTGCACCGCCATATGATCGTTGTAGTCGGCCCGCGTATGCGTGAACACCAGGTCCGGCTGGAATGAACGGATCTGGTGGACGACGGCATGATAGGTCGGGTTCTCGACCTTCAGGTTCCAGTCGAGCAGGTGAAGATTGATGTAACTGCCGATCCCGAGAATCTCGCAGACTTTCTTCGTTTCACTGTGACGACGCTCTGCGATGGTGTCCTTCTCCTCCATCACCGTGTAGCCTTCGGCGCCGTCGGAGAAATGGACAAGTCGTATTTCCGCCCCGGCGTTTGCCAGCTTGCGGATTGTTCCGCCGATCGCAATCACTTCATCATCCGGATGCGCCCCGAAAACCAGTGCTTTCATGTTTCTCCGTATTCTGTTGTCGTCAGTCGACGGAAGTAGGGACGAGGCGTTTACCCTGCGTAGTCCCGCATTTTCGCGGGACGAAGCACGGGCTGCCTCGTCCTTTCCCAAACAGGTCAAGGCAGCGCCTTGACCCTACCTGCACTCCGTGCCAACCCTTCACACGTCGACACGTTCCTCATCTTCCTACCAGGTGCTGCACGTTGACAGGGAGCCGGTTGAATGTCTCCACCCGTTTGCCGAACTTGCCGAGCGTGTTTTCCACAACCAGGTAGTCGAACCCCGGCAGCTTTACGTCATCCCAGTAGTTGCCGACCCCGCGAAGCGCCACGTCGAGCATGGTCACGATCCGGTTTCCGAGCGGCTTCTTCGAGTCCATTGTGATAGCCCCGTAGAATTCCTGGCACTCGGTATAGCCGGAGTTGTGCGTTCCCGTGTATGGCTTGAGCCGCGCAAGATCCACGCGCCGCCCTACCCGCTTTGATACTTCCGCGGCGTGGTCGGCAAAGTAGTCCACCAGCGACTTCTCCTGCAGATACGCAGGCAGGTTCTTGCGGGCTACCTCGCAGTACTTGTCGTAGCCGACCTGGTAGGCGCCTTCGACGAGGTCGAACCAGTACTTCTGTTCAGCAGTAACCTGTCTCGGGGAAGGAACGGCTATGACGGACCTCCTGACGCAGGCGTTCAGCCCGTCACGTTTGGCGCTGACGCCAAGGTGCACGTAGTCACCCTTGCGGATCACGCGGTTCAATGCTTTGCCTATCAGGGTCCGGTTTGCCTCGCCCGTCCCCAGGATGATATCAAACCCCATCTCTTCGCAGCCCATTTCCCATGCGGCGAAGTAGCCCCAACCCGCCACCTGTGTTTCGAGCATGCCGGGCTCCAGGACCGCCAGCATGGCTTCCATTGCCGTGTCGCCGATCCGCGTGGCGTCTTTGATCATCGCCATCTCCGCGGCGCTCTTCTCGTACTTGGCCAGGTAGTAGATTTCCTGCGCATCGACGACATTGTGCGCACCAACCAGTCCCTCGCAGTAGCTTACCAGGGAAGCAGGGATTACCTGCCGCGGCGTCAACAGCGCTATCTTCTTCGGCATCTTCCCGCGGTTGGCGTCCTTGAGAGTGTCTTCCAGCTTCTCGGCCGCCACGGGATACTTCTCATCGGCAAGCTGAAGCAGTTCCGCCTTGTGGACCTTCGCGCCGCTGCGAGGCGAGAGCTGTTCCGCCACGTACCCGCCCTCCAAACCTGCCACAATGTGGAATCCGGTTGCCCCCACAATACCGGCCACCTGTTCGACGGTCACGTTTGTGTTGCCGCCCAGGTACGGAACATCGCCACAGTAGTGTTCGTCGGAAAACACAAGGCCGACCTCGAACCCCGCCTTTCGCAAGCCGGCGTGGACCCTGGCCGTTCGTTCCCTGAACTCTTCCTTCTTGATGCGGCTGAACTTGTCCACCCGCGGCGCATTCCGGAGCACGCGCTGCACACGTTTGAAATGCCTCTGAAGTCTTGCCGGATCAACCGCCATGGCCGTGCGCGGAATCATAATATCTCCTTCTCCAATCCTCGCCGGGGCACAGCCCCGGCCTACACCCATCAGCAGTATATCAACCTGTAGGCCGACCCTGCGCGGTCGGCGTCCCTCCACCGGAGACATCCGATTTCGTCACGCGTCATGTGCGCGACGAAACCGGACGAGCAGCCCGGCCTGTACCCGGGTCCCCGCCTCACTTCGGCACGATGTGTATCTTACCGTCCTTCACCGAGATGGACTGAAGCTTCTGGAGAAACGCCGCTGATTCCGGGTCACTGTTGGCGTCTTCCGCCAGGTTCTTGCTCTTCAGCTTGCGCATGATCGGTTCAGGGAGCTGTTTCCCTCTCACTTCAACCGAGTCGACAAACACCGTGAGCCGTCCGGCAGTCATCTCGGCCTGGAACACGCCCGTGCCGTTCAGGTAACGTCCCTTCACTATCTTGCCCAGTTCCCCGCCAAGTTCCTTGCCCAGCTTATCCAGTGGTACGCTGAACTGTCCCCTGATCTGGCTGTTCTCGATGGTCACATGGACCTTGCCGGCCAGCGACGCGTAATCCGGATCGTTTGCTATGAGCACGTTGATGTCCTGGGCACTCAGCACCAGCGGCCCGGTGCTTTCGCCCTTCTTGAATGCTTCACTGAAATTCTTTACGCGTTTGGCCACAGCTTCTGCTTCACCGGGAGCTGCGCTAACCACCGGCAGTGTTGCCGGAGCAGTATCGGTATACTGCTCGACCATGTTGCCAATGAACTTCCTGGCTCCCTTGTAGGCAAGGAAACCTCCGACAACGGCAATGACCAGCACCACCAGACAACCGATCCCGAACTTCTTCAGACATCCACCCGTTTTCGGTTCTTCCGCTTCAGGCGACATGTTTTCCTCCTGTCATGCCGGCGACACGCTCTGCTGCCACCGGTAAAGACTGGCATACTACAGGCTGGCCCCCGCACCCGCAAGCGCGAGGTGCGAGATCATATTCGCAAACCCCGGAAGAAACGCAGGATCGGCACCACCCACCCCGCCCTTCGGGCACCCCTCCGGGGGAGGGGATCACAGAAGCGACCCATCGAGTGAAATCCGACTCCCCTCCTGTGGAAGGGTGCCCGAAGGGCGGGGTGGGTTTGCACGCTGCCAATACAGTGAGGCACAATGGACGCGATCCTCTTCCCTGGAAGGGGATTCCGTGGTACTATAATTCTTTGAGTCACGAAGACAAAGGGGACCAATGCCGATATACGAGTACCGCTGTTCCGCATGTAGTAATACGTTTGAACACCTGCATCGCCGGATGTCGGAACCGGCGCCTGCCTGCCCCAAGTGCGGCGCAAAGAAAGTCGAAAAGCTGTTCTCGACGTTCAGCGCCGGCAAAGGGTCCGAAGGAAAGATGGCCGAGGCGCCCTGTGCACACGGCGGCCGCTGCGCCGGCGCATCATGCCCGTACGCATAAAAGATACTTCCGGCCCGATCCCGATGAACACCGATCCCGTTTCCAGAACGCGCTTGTGGCTCGAGAGCTTTGCCCGTACCCACGGGTGGTCCGAATCAGGCTGCCACAGGATGCTCGAGATCAAGATGGAACACACACTGCGCGTTGCCGCGGACTGTCGCGGCATCGCACAGGACCAGGGCTGGAGCGCAGACAGCTGGGTTTCGGCAGAGATAGTGGGCCTGCTGCACGACGTTGCGCGATTCCCCCAGTTCCAGCGGTTCCGGACCTTCATTGACCGGGACTCCTTCGACCACGGCGAACACGGTTACGGCGTTCTCCTGCAGTACCCGGTGCTGAATGCATTCCCTCCGGAAACGCGGGACGCAATCCTGACAGGTGTTCGTTACCACAACCGCAAACAGATGCCGGTGAATCTGGCCGAGCCGGCACTGTCCCTTCTCAAGCTGGTGCGGGACGCAGACAAGCTCGACATACTGCAGGTGATACGTGATGTGTCCGAAAACGATGACTACGGCAACCATCCCGAGTTGCTGCTCGGGAAGGACAAGGCCGGTCCACCATCAGCCGCGTTGATAACGGAAATACTTGAGACGCGAACAGGCTCCTACGAGCATGTGCACTCCCTGACGGATCTCGACCTTCTGCGACTCACCTGGATCTACGACCTGAACTACCCGTCTTCACTGCAGCGCTTGAAATCACGCAACTTGTACAGGGATCTGCTCGGTGCGCGGCATGCTGATCCCAGGATTGAGCTGATCAAGGATCGCGTGCGGGAAGAGCTGCGGCAGATTCCCGCCGCATGAGACTACTGCAGCGTCAGGATTCGTTCAGGCCGCAGATGAAACGGCGTGACGATGCCGCACATGTTTGAAAGCGGCAGGACTTCCTCGGAGAGCTCGAATCCGAGGGTATCGATCATGAACCGGCGCCGCGCGCGACAACGATTCATGCAGGCCGGGTAGCGCCGCTCCAGCTCGCCCCTCAGCGAAACATCCGCAAGCGCAAAGCCGTCTTCAAGGCGCGTGGAGAAATATGTCTTGGAGGACGGAATCACGTCTGACTGTATCGCCATCCCCGATTTGAGACGGATGGTCGATCCTGCATAGACGGGCGCGCTCAGCCACTCGTCCCAGTGAATCAGGTGGCCCGGATTGAGGAAGATGCCGAACTTGTCGAACGGGAGCCTGTCCTGTACTGCGTGGTAAAGCGCATCGCCCGTGGTTCCTATCCGGAGCAGGCGGAACCATTCACCCATCGCCTCGAAATAGGGCCCGGCGAAAGCCGGCACGTAGTCGCGCGCGTCGGCAGGCAGGTCCTTTTCCTCGCCGGCCAGCCAGCCGGCCCTGCACGTATTGCTGCCCCAGTAGCCGAGGTTTGCCGCAAATGGCTCGCCCCGTTTGAGTACGGCGCCGACCGGGCCGGACAGGCCGCGATCGCGCGTTACACCGGTGACAAATGTCGGGTGGCAGCACAGCGGCAGCCCGTTGTACCCCATCAACCGGCATACATCGAAATCAACCATGCCCTCCTTGAGGCCCAGCATCATCGCCTTGAACCCGTCGGATGCAGCTGCGCCTGAGTATTCGAGGAACGCTATCTCCGCCGCGGAGCACGTGGCCCGGAACCCGCGGTCGGGATGCATGAAGAGGTCGGTGGCGTTCAGCACCATCTCGGGCCCCGCGAGTGACCGCAGCGTATCGGCGATGTACGAGGGAATGTCGATCGCATGGGACGGCATCCGTACTTCCTGTTCAGAGAAGTACTTCCAGCCGACACATCCAACGCGTGACCTCAACCCGATCTTCTCCCCGCCAAAGATATCCCTCAGCTTGCGGCTGCCGGCACGGGGCTGATCAAGCAGTGAAAACGTCGGGTAGCGTTCGTGCCGCAGGAACCCGTCCCGGTAGAGCTGGCTGACCGTGAGGTATCCTTCACATTCGTTGCCTACAAGAAGAAGCGGTTTTGGGTCCGGCCCCACGACCAGCAGGGCTTCTTCGAAGCGGGGGTCCAGTCCCGACAGGTAGAGGATATTGGCGAAGTGTTCGCGATCGCCATACACGACAAGATGCGTGAAGCCGCACCTGACCATCGCATCCCGGGCCGCGCTGAGCCGGCCGCGGAGTTCTTCAATGGCCGGCGGCGCCGGCGGCTCTGCGGTTCCGAATTCCGGCCACTGCATTTCCCTGACAACGTGTTTCATGGTCATCCTCAGAATACTATGTTGGCCCCGGCCCGGAGCAGCCCGAACTCGAAGTCTGTCTCGAACGGCTCCCTGTCATCGTCGTGTATTTCGCCGCCCCACTGCTCACCCTTCACTATCACATGCGTGTAACGGTATTCGCCGAAGAAGACGAGCCATGAAGCAGCCTTGCAGGATATGCCGCCGCACAGGTGATAGCCGAACGTGTCGTCCATCTCGGTCATGGGGAGCCGGTTATCCTCGACGAAGTTGTCAACGTAGTCCTCTCTGTCCTCGTCGTCATCCGGGGTAAACTCCAGCACAGGCTTTACATCGAACGAGACAAGGCTCGCCCCTCCACCGATATGCGCAGTGACTGAGCGGGATGAGGGGATGGTCAGGCGGAGCGACAGCGCATACATGTTCATCGTGGATTCCAGCCGCCAGTCGTTGCCGGCGGCAAGGTCATCTGCGAGTTCAATCCAGGAGAGTTCCGCGGCCAGCGCGCTGTTGATATTGACCCCGCCCTGTACACCAAATCCCGAATCGCTCTCGTTGATATCGCGTCCCACCGTGTAGCCGCCGAACGCCCCGATGAACACGCCCTGCGCCATGCACGGAACTGCCAGCGCCAGGTCGACGGCCAGAAGACACAGGATCCTCTTCATGCGACATCCTCCCCTCACAGCAAGCATATGGCAGGAACAGCAGGAATGTCCAGAGCTGCGACTGGTTCCCGGCGCGGTGAGGAATAAGCACAGGTTTAAGGGGTCAGGGTTCGGGGTGTTAGGGGCCGTGTTGCTGTTCAAGGACCTGATCAGTTTGTCCCAGCGGCAGATCGCGCAGAAGTTGCGCTTGGCAGACGCCTCGGGATTGGGCAATCTTCTGGCGATCGCAGAATCGTAGGTGAAACACGACCGCCAGTTCCGGCGCAAGGTGCAACGACTGGGGGAAGATGCGTGAGCTTATTCATTATCCAAGGCTTGACCCCGTTCCCCCTCCGCGACAAGGAGAACCATTCCCACATCTCCGCCATGGTGGACTCAGTGACAACCGAGGAGGATCGATGAAGGCAGTATGCAGTCTGATTTGTTGTTGCTTCTGCGGACTTGCGTCAGCGCAGGCGGCTTCCCTGCCGGAACTCGTGAAGCAGGCCGCGACTAACGACGGCCCGTCATACGTCGTGATCAGAAACGAAATTATCGGCATTGGAACGAACGCGCTTCCTGCGCTGTGTAGTCTTGCAACGGACAGAGATGAGCCGTGGGGGGCTCATCTTGTCGCCCGGATCTGCGCTGAAAGAATCGTATGCGGCGACCGCATTGACGCGTTGAGACGGAAGGAATGGGACAAGGATTCGGAATTTGACAAGGAGTGGAACCGATACCATTCCGGGCCGACGGGCCACATGACTCCACTCGTAACGAAGAGGTTCAAGGAGGAAGGACTGTGGTACTACTATGCTGAGGCCAACTGGAAGGATACCGACGAAGGACCTCTTGATAAGCGCTTGGGCATCAGAGTCATCGAGGCATGGCCATATTACGCGAAACAAGCCCTAGAAGGCGAACCGGAGTCCTACTACTATGTGAAAGTGGCGGTCGATCGTCTTGAACAAGATCCGGAACTGAAAGATAGGGCCAATAGAGGAAGGTACGAGTTACTTCTTCGTGATAAGGTCATGGATGCTGCGCCTGTTCTGGCGAAGCTCTCAATGGCTTACATAATTGCCCTGAATCCCCTCTTCAGGAATGGCCAGAAACAGCCGAGCAATGATGGACATCGGGATTTCGTTGCCAAGATAGTCAGCTTTGCCGGCAAGGACGGGGCTAACGAGATTCAGAAATACCTTGAGGCGAATCCACACCTTGAGGCGTTGAAACCGAAAGTTGAAGAACTGAAAGCGCGAAAGGAAACGACTGCAGCAAGAATGGAGCCTCCCTTTCGCCTCGGTCAGAAGCCGATACAGGAGATGTTCCCGTTTGCAGAGTGAAGGTTATTTCCATTTGCAGGCCAAGAGGTCGCTGCGCCATTCGGGCGCCATTCGGGACGGCCCTAGACAATAGACATGACATCTCGCATCCTGCTCAAACTTGGGTACTGGGTCCGCGTCATGCCTTCATCCCTCACTCATTCCGTGCCTTTGGCAACTCCTGTGTCTGTTTCCGGGGCTGGCCTGGCAGGACATCCGATCAGATCTGCGTGTCTTTCGAGAACATCTTCCGGGTGCCGGCTATCTTGTCGTAGAGCTTGCGGGCCGTTTCAGGAAGTTTCGCGATTTCCTGGTCGGTGTTAACAGGCCCATCGTAGAGGACCTTGCCATCCTTGTCGGTAACCCGGAACTGGCTGTCGGCCCCGTTCACCGCAAGGGTGGCCGTGCAGCCGTCTTCCATGACGGTGTATGTGCCGGAATCGCCGGTCGCCGCGCGCATCGTGATGTTGTATGCGCTGTCGTGAACGTGAGCAGAGATATTGGTGTCCACCGGGCGAACCGAGCCGTCGTCGAACGGCTGTTTCATCATCTTCATGATGTCATCGACAAAGTTGCTGCCCTTCCCCGCTTCTTCAAGCTGCTTGCGAATCTTCTCGTGCATGTCCCTGATGGAGTTCGCATCAAACCGCCAGTTCCGGTCCGACGAAAAGATGTCCATGGATGGAGGCACCAGTCCCAGGGTCAGGCCGGCTTTTGCCCGAAGGGGAGTATAGGGTTTCGAACCCAGCTTCACGGAAACGGCATTCTCCTTCCCTTCCCTCAGCACGACAAGATTGATGTCCTGCCCGGGTTCACTGGAACGCACCAGCACGGCCAGTTGTTCGTGGGATACGAGGATCTGGTCCCCGAGTTTGTGCAGCACATCGTGTTGCTTCAGGGCCTGGGCCGAGGGGCCATCAGGATCCACGTAGTCGATCACCAGTCCCACGCCTTCAGGCAGCTTGAGCTGCCTGCAAAGCGTCTCGTCGACGGGTGAAGTGCCGACGCCGAGATATGGCACCATCGCCTCGGTGTTGGTCTCTTCTGCCATGGCGCACAGGGCGCCGACCATAACTCCCAGCACGGCAATGCCTGCCAGCCAGTAGGTTGTTCTTACCATTCTCATGGGTATTGCTCCTCTGCCAGTATTGCCTCAGTACAGATTTCAGTGCCCGTCTTTCTCACGAATTGCCTGATCTCTCCCGGAAGGTAGAGCCGACTTCATGTCGGCTACCGTAGCCGGTATAAAACCGGCTCTACCTCGGCTCAATCAACATTCAGTCCCGTCAGTATCACGCCATTCCGCGGCCGGACCACCCGTATGCGGTTGTGTTCCACGGGATGCTCCCACTCCACCTGGTCCATGAACCTGTACTCCATTACCCGCATGGGCCTCCCCCGTTCCGGCATGACAATGCCGCGATCCTTCTGCTCCACAACAGCCGTGTCGGCCGCAACAAGACGCAGGCCCTGCTGTGCGACCGGCTTCTGCGCCGGTTCCGGAGTCTCCCTGGCCACAACAGGCGCCACCGGTACTGCAGGCTGCTCACGGTATTTCACACCGAGCCAGACGGCTACAAGGACCAGTGCCGCAGCCGAGAGCCATACGGCCCACCAGCCGGTCCTGGGCATTGCCCAGTGGCTGGTTGGGGATGGCTCGGAGAGTCGCTGCAGCAACTGGTCCTTTGCCGCGGCAGAAAGGCCGCGGGGCCGGGTTTCCCGCAATTCCTTTTCAAATTGTTCCATGTTGTCGTTCATGTCACCGACTCCTGCTTCAAGCTTTTGCGAAGCGCCTCCATGCCATACCTGTACCGCGATGCCGCCGTGTTCGGAGAGATCTCCAGTGCATGTCCGATGGCGTCAAACGTCTGCTCGCCCCACACCTTCATGACGACCACCTCACGCTGTTCCGGCGGGAGAGACTGGAGAGCGTCCTGCAACCCCGCGGCTGTTTCCGGGTTGGCTTCCTGCGGGAGAAAGAACGGCTCCGAGTCCGGCTTGTCCTCGAAATCCTTCTGTTCCCTCCTCTGCCGCCTTGAGTCTCGTCTAAGGCAGTCCAGGGCCGCGCTGCGCACCGCCCTGTACAGGTATGGGACTATCGCCTCCTCCTGTGCCCGACCCGTTGAAATCGCCCGCCACGTGCGTACAAATCCTTCTTGGACAGCATCTTCCGCCTCGGCATGGCTGGCAAGCCATTGCCGGGCATACAGAACGAGTGCCGGGCCCCGTTCATTCACAAGGCGGTTCCAGTCCATGGTTCCATGGTGACGCTAATTCCGCGCGGAATCACCTCAAATCGTGTCCGCACTATCAAACGCCGCAGGGGGTATGATTTGTCTACTGCCTAACCCGCATGTTGCACGAGCGACAAAACGCTCGTGCAATAAGCGGGCTAAGCCGGAACGATTCACCAGTCAAAAGATTAGAGGAACCGCAGACAAACGCAGATTTACGCGGATGTCCAGACACAGATGCAGTCTGCAATTCGGGTCACCGGAAGGTGACCCGAATTGCAGACTGCTGTCAGTGCCCATATCTGCGTCCCTCTGCGTTCATCCGCGGTTACATTTCCTTTCGAAGTGGTCGTTCCGGCTAAGGGCAGAGAACGCCGAACAATTCAGTCTCTCCATCGGGGATGGTGGGCCATGCCGCAGGCAGGCCCGCCTGTGGCGAGAACCCCTCGCCTTGCAGGCGAAGAATAGCGAGGGCGAAGTCCGTAGGAAGCGCAGTTTTGGTAGGGCGAGCCGGGTACGGACGGCTCACCGGGACGGTTCGCCCTACCGAGGAAGAATGGATTACGCGGTCAAGTCGAATTGCATTCGACAGGATTCGAGCCCACCGGTTCCAAGCCGGTGGAGTTTCAGTGTTGAGCGTTCGACGTTCGTTTGGAGATGGCCAGCCACCGCGCAAAGGGCAGATCCGCCGGAAGGAGATCGTGGTTCTCCAGGTCCGCGGCAGCCACCCATTCCATCTGGTCATGATCCCGGAGGCTGATGGTTCCCGAGAAAGCACTGACCCGCAGGAAGAACATGCGCACTGTCCGGTCCGGATAGGCATGATCTCCCGTCCACAGGAGATCGCCGATCGTCGCGTCTATGCCCAGTTCCTCCCGGAGTTCGCGCGCCAGGCATTGCGCCGGGGTTTCGCCCGGTTCGATCTTGCCACCCGGAAACTCCCACTTGCCGGCGAGCTTTCCGCCCGGCCCGCGCCGCATGATCAGGATCCTGCCCTCCTGTTCGATTACGGCTCCGGTAACAAGCACTGTCTTGTCGCTGGAAATGTTCTGCGTCATCGCAGTCCCTGAGGCCGTCACTGTTTCACGCCGGCGCCAAGCCGGTGGGCCACGGCTTCGGACAGGATAGCCTCGTATGCAACAGCCTGCATGATGCCGGACGGGGCAAACACCGGGATGGGATAGCCCTCTATCGACACACACGCATCGCCAAAAGCGAATCCCAGCGCGATGTAGATCGGCGCGCCGGCGTTCTCGGCCTTGTACTCGGGTTTCGTGTGTTCCCCGGTCACGAGGATCCATCGCTGTGACTTATCCTTGAAGAAGCCGGGGCCGACCGGGTCAAGGCCGTACGTGCCAAGCCGGATTACCAGCGCACCATCGGGGGTGTTCTTGCGGTGTTCCTCGCGCTGGCTGTCGAGCCAGAGGTGCAGTTGCGAAGACGTGCACCAGTCACGATCATCGCGCAGGGCAACATACCCCTCCGGCATGTGACCTTCCCACGCCACCACCACCTTGCGCGCAGCCTTCATTTCCTCCCCGACCCACTGCCCGGCAGTGCGGATATCGGCCAGTTCATCTTCCTTCAGCTTCACCACGAGTCCGCGGATGGCCTCCACGTAACGCCGCGCCAGCTGCCCGGCAGGCTGTGGCGGGACCTGGTACTCGTCGTGGAACTGCTGCTTGAAAAGGTACTTGTTGCCCCAGTCTTTGCCATCCGGCCAGCCATATGATTTCCACATGCACGGCATCTTCCCCCTGCGGGTCAGCGCCGCAACAGTCTCGGCCGTGAGCATCCACCCGTGCAGGGCATTGATCACGTGGTTCACATGGCCGACACGCGCAGTGCCTACAAGGGAGACAACCCGATCGTCGCCGCCAAAGCCAGTGTCAAGGAACACATCGCATTGCGCCGCATACGGCGCAACATCCGGATGCAGCCGGGGCCCCAGCCCGACCATCATGCAGCCGCGTTTCTTGTCCTCCTCGAACCATTTCCTGTCCGCGGCTGTCGGCGTCCGGTCAAAGCCCAGGATCGCGACGTCGAGCCCGATCTCCGCAGGTGTCCTTTCCTTTTTCCAGATACGATCGAAGCCGATGTTCACCATGCCGCCGGACCGTCCGTAGAGCTCCGGGCCCATGCTCTGGTTGCCCCAGTATGTCCCGATTGCCCCGCCGCGGATGTGCCTGTCCGCAATTGTCTCACCGGCAGTGATAAAGGCGGGCATGTTCGTCAGCGCCCGGTCACACGCCAGTAGCACCGCATCGAGGTACGCGGTTGCCGCGGTGGTTTCGGCCGCGCGGGTGAGCGGCACGGCAAGGCAACACGAGAGAAGAAACGCCGCAAGGACTGTCCGTTGAATTCTCACAGGATGGGCCTTCCTTTCCAGAAGGCAGACACACTACCCCTATCCATCACCCATGTCACGGCCAAGTGACCCATCACCATGGGAGCAGTTGCGCCGTGCTGAGACTGATTTCATTCGGCGCCAAAGGATTGGCGCCTTCCATGACTCTACCATCCCGTACCATGGCCCGACCTGGAGGGCGGCAATCCATTGCCGCCGTTTGGAATCCTGCATTTCATCCATCATTCCTTTGTTCCAGTATTCCATCGTTCCATGATACATTCCGCTGCATGGATGCACCCAACCACTGGTGGGAAGCGCTCGCGTGGCTGGCAGGCGGGATCGGCCTGTTCCTCTACGGCATAACACTGATGTCCGACGGCCTGCGCCAGGTGGCCGGCAACAGGTTCCGCGGCCTGATGGCAACCGCAACGCGCAACCCGCTTGCCGGGTTTGCCATCGGGACACTGATCACTGTCCTGTTCCAGTCATCAAGCGCTTCGTCCGTGATGGTGGTGGGCTTTATTGATGCCGGGCTGCTGACGTTGCGGCAGTCGGCCGGGATCCTGCTCGGTTCCGGGCTCGGGTCCTCCCTGACTGCACAGCTCATTGCGTTCCGGTTCGTCGATGCCATTGCGTTGCCTGCCGTCGCGGTGGGGTTGGTGTTGTACCTGTTCTTCCCCGGCAGGACCACCCGGCACACGGGACAGTGCATTCTCGGGTTCGGACTCCTCTTTTTCGGTTTTCTCCTGATGAAGTACGCGGTGGAGCCATGGCAGAACACGACGATCCGTGCATGGTTTGCCGCCCTCGGGCAGCCATCGTTTGCCAACCGGTTCCTGGGTCTGCTGGTCGCCACGCTCGCCACCGCGATCGTGCAGTCGTCGGCGGCCACGGTGGGGATTGTGATGGCGCTCGCGCAGCAGGGAACGATCCCCACGCTGGACGCGGCAATCCCGCTGGCAATCGGCTGCAACATAGGCACCACCGCCACGGCCCTCATCGCCTCGATCGGCAGCGGCGGCACGGCCCGTCGTTCAGCTGTTTTCTTCCTTGTCTACCGGATACTCGCAGGCATCCTGGTTCTCCTGGCCCAGCCGTGGTTCACGCGGTGGATTCCGCTGACGGCCGATTCGCCGGCCCACCAGATAGCGAATTTCCATACCATCGAGAATGCCCTCATGGGGCTGCTGTTCCTTCCCGTTGCCCGTCCTCTGATGTGGCTGGTGTCACGGATGGTTCCTACGCGCGAGACTTTTACGCCGGCGCTGCTGCACATCGACTTCGGCCGTGCAGTTCTGCCTGCGGAAGCATGCGAGCAGGCACGGAAAGAGACCATCCGGGTGCTCAAGCTTGCCCGCGAGATGATCTCGGACGCCTTGAAAGGTTCGATGGAGCAGAGGGACTCGTTGCTTGAGTCCGTTCTGAAGCGCGAAACTGTCGTGGACAGCCTGCACAGTTCGATTTCGGAGTTCCTTATCACCACGAGCCGGCGGACGCCGCCGGGAACACGGCCGAGCCCGATGGATCTGCTGCAGGTGCTGCATCATGCCGAACGAATCGGCGACCATGCGGAGAACCTGGTGGAGTTGAGCCGTTACCTCACGGACAGGGAATTCGTCCTGCCGCCCGCGATGGCAGACGATATCCGGGACAGCGGCAAACAGATAGACGCGCTGGCCGGTCTCGTGGAAGACACTCTGAATACCGGCAACAGGGCGGCGCTGGACCGCTCGGAAACCCTGGCTCACAGGTTCAAGATAGAAGGACTGGCAAGAATTCAGCGCTGTCATGTGGATGTTGAGGAAGACCGCTGCACACCGGCTGCCGCCGTCCTGTACGAGGACATCATTGCCAACCTGATGAGTGCCGCATCCCACCTGCGCAAGGCAGCCAGGGCCTTCTTCGGTTTCCTGCCACAGGCCGACGGCACCGATTCTTCTGCGGCATAGGCTGGAACGGCATATTCCGGAACGATCAGTAGTAACAGAAGACACTTCCCCGGGGCATTCTCGGTATTCCAACGTAGGTGTAGTTGCCCACATCGTCGTACCGGATCTTCACCATCGGCTGGAGGCCGGGATGAAGGCCGGCGACAACCCAGGTCAGCCGTGACGGCGCATTGGTCAACGTCTTGAAGTAGTTCGTCACGTTCCCTGCCATCTTGAGTCCCCAGCACACCTGAGCGGGGTTTAGTGGATTGGAGGTGAAGTTCAGTTTTATCCTGCCCGCGGATGCGACGATAAACTTGTTCGTGTCACTGCTGAGTAGTTCCACACCTGCGCTCGCCCCGTTGACGCGCGTTGTCACAACGCCGGTGGTATTGATCTCCAGAAGACCGGTCACTCGCACTTTTGACCCGTTCAGGCTCAGGAACCCGCCTGAACTCGCGTGGTCATCGCCAAGGTAGATGTTGCTTGCCACGTTGACGGTACAGGTTGGAAGATACACGTAGCCTTTCCCGTTCTGGTTGCTGCTCTGGTTCCCACCCCAATTTATACCTTTCTCGGCCCCGATAGACGCGTGTCCGTTAATCTCGAATGCCGACACGGTTGCCCGGGCAACATCAACAATACCCGTGACCACCTTCGTGGAGTCTTCCTTCGTGCCCACTTTCAGTTCAGACAGGTAGGCGCGGAAAGTGCCGTTGGTAATACGCAGAACCGCGCGCCCGCTGCCGTAGGTCTCGCCATACGCCGGGTACTGGCCGGCGCCACGGACTCCCACGTGCATTTTGATGTAACGCGTGGCCAAGCCCACCTGCACGGAAACGGCCGGCGGCAGGTAGTCAACAACCGTTCCGCTCTGATCCCGGCCTATACGCCCGTTGACACCAAGGAGGAAAGCATTTGTTACCAGGATGGTCTTCAGTGATGACGGGTTGCCGATGTCAATCCAGCCGCGCGTATTGATGCAGTACCCCACGGCCAGCGTGCCGGCCGTGATGTTCGTGACAGAGGCCGGCAGGCGCAGATACCCCTCCCCCCGTCCTCCTCCGTAGTGGACTGCAACAGTATCGCGGGATCCGATGTTGATGAACGGCACTTTGACCTGGTTCGGGACCCCACCGAATTGCACCGAAGTCTGTGTCAAATCCAGTTTCCCGTAAACGGTTCCTTGGTTGCCGCCAAAATGCCGGCCAATCACCAACTCGCTCAGGTAGGCGTTGAACGTTCCGCCTGTTGGAATCCAGGTTACTGAGATGTTCTCGCGGATGGGCAACGGATCGTATTGATAAGTACTCATATGCAGCACGCCCGGTGCACCGGCAGACCCGATCCGGATTACAAGGTTGGGCGGCAGGTTCAGAATGCGACCGCGGGCACTTTCTCTGGCAAGAGAGAGACTGCCGCGTACCGTCAGACCCGTAAGACTGGAACTGCTTCCAAAATCCAGTGTGCCATATCCATCCCGCAGGTAACCTATGATCATATCCTGTACGTCCAGCAGTTTCAGGGAAGATGGCATCTTGATCACACCGAATGGGTTGGCGCCATCCATGTCCCCGCTGCTCTGTCCAGCGCTAAGTGTTCCAAACAGATACAACGTGTTCAGAACGGTGCCTCGATTGATAGTGGCACCTGCCAAATCCAGCGTGCCCTGCGGTGTTAGAAGACCCCCATTGCCAACGGTTTGTCGACCAACGTGAATACTCCCGCAGTTGGTGACCAGGAGCGTACCACTGACCGTCAATGATACGTTACTGCATGCGCGGTTGACTGTCATCTGCCCGACATAGACATCGGGTCGATTCGCCGCCCCCAACTTGAGTGTGCCATTCGTGATGCGCACGAGGCTGTTACTAACGTTGTAGCCGACCTGCAGGCTGCCGCCATTGATAGTCAGGGTATACCCGTTGAGATCCGTGATGTGTCCGGCGGTTCCATCCTGCGCGTTGACGTTGTAGAGTATGCCCGCCGTGGTGCTGCCGGATGAACCGGTGACGGTACGATCCGATTCAAGCTTGTTCGTGTTCCCGAGATTGAGGTTGGTGAACACGATACGCCCGCTGTAGCTGGCTGCCGGAGCTGTCGTGTTGGTCCAGTTTGCCACCGTCCCCCACGAGTCGTCACTGCCACCGTCCCCGTCCCACTTGTACTGGGTCTGCGCCGACACAAGAGCCGGCAACAGGCATGCCAGTATCACCAGGATGTATGACATCGGTTTCATCGCTATGCCCGAGAGTGTCTTCCTACTGCAAGAACTCACCTCAGCCGGAACGATTCAACTGAAGATGAGAGAAACCGCAGACAAACGCAGATTTACGCGGATGTCCAGACACGGATTCAGTCTGCAATTCGGTTCACCTTCCGGTGACCCGAATTGCAGACTGCTGTCAGTGCCTATATCTGCGTCCCTCTGCGTTCATCCGCGGTTACCTTTCCTTCCGAACTGCATCGTTCCGGCTTAGAACAACATATCAGAGAGGAGGCACAGGTGACCATCCCGTTTAGATGCGGAATAGCGGGAAGACCGGTATCAGGCAGACTGAACCCGTCCTTCCTGTGGAGAGGGACGGGGCGACTGGACACCGGACTGCGTGGCCTGCCTCAAAACTCCGGCGGCTTGTCCGCGGCCGGTTCGGCGGGCGGCGTTGCCTCGGCAGGCTTCGCTGCTTCTGCCGGCTTTACCTCCTCGGCAGGTGCTGCTTCTGCCGCAGGTTTAGCTTCCTCGGCAGGTTTGGCCGCTTCGGCAGGTTTCG
>Ga0172371_10001501_pt1 | contig 37123 bp, 36 predicted proteins | sample Lak12m_FD_114543 | JGI IMG/M metagenome (GOLD analysis project Ga0172371, IMG submission 114543) | Freshwater microbial communities from Kabuno Bay, South-Kivu, Congo - kab_022012_12m | ecosystem: Environmental > Aquatic > Freshwater > Lake | place: Democratic Republic of the Congo: South-Kivu... | reverse complement strand
TCCGTGCAAAACTATGGGAAATAGAGCAGCAGAAACGCAGGGAAACAGAAAAAGAGCTTCGCGGCACATACAAGACACCGGGATGGGGAAATCAAATCCGTTCTTATGTTCTTCATCCGTACCATATGGTGAAAGACCTTCGCACAGAGCATGAAACGTCAGATACGGAAAGAGTGCTTGATGGAGATATTGAGGATTTTATCCTCGCATACTTGAAAAAAATATCGTAAGGCTTAATAATGAGGTAACAGATGAAATTCGTACGGGAAAACATACAGCATAAAAACACCAATATGCAGGCATTGCACGAAGAGCATATGCTTCGTCCGGTGGAAGATTCAGGCAAGCAGGTAACCGTTATACTGGTGGTATATCTCATGCTTATTGTCTTTGGTATTGGTACGGGGTACGCGCTTTCGGCAAAAGGGATGAAACTGACAGGAAAAAGCGTTATCGATACGAAAGGGACCGTCGAAAACGATCGTGTGGTCGGAATTCAGGACGCGTCACGGTATTCGGATTGTCCAGTCGGAACGCTTGAATCCGGTGGTATTAAAGAAGAAGGGACGCACCATCTTATCCGTACCGGAGGGCCTTCCCAGACGGCATATCTTACTTCGTCGCTTATCGATCTTGATCAATATGTCGGGCTTACGGTGAAAGTATGCGGTTCGACCATGCAGGCCCGTACCGCGCCGTGGCTCATGGATGTTGAACGGCTTGAGCTTCAGTAAAAAAGAGAAATGATTCGTTTTACGTCCGTATCCAAATATTACCCCGGAGATATTCCGGGTATAGTCGATATTACCGCTGAAATCACGGATGGTGAATTTGTGTTTCTTATCGGGCCTTCCGGCTCGGGAAAAACGACATTATTACGGCTTCTTATCCGTGATCTTGTCCCTTCAGAGGGTGAGCTTCTTGTTGATGAATGGAATATCGATTCAATGAGTAGTAAAAGCGCGTATCTGTTACGTCGGACTGTAGGTATTGTGTTTCAGGACTTCAAGCTCCTTTCCGACAGGACGGTTTTTGAAAATGTTGCGCTTGTCCCCGAAATAATGGGCAAATCAGAACATGAGGCACAAAAAGCGGTCATGAATGTACTGGAGCTTGTGGACTTGGCACAAAAACGCAACCTGTTTCCCCAGCAGCTTTCCCAGGGCGAAATGCAGCGTACCAGCATAGCCCGTGCTATTGTCGGCGGACCGAAAATATTGCTTGCGGACGAGCCGACAGGGAATCTGGACCCGGCTACGTCTTTAAGTATTATAAAAATTCTTCATGAGATCCATACGCTTGGTACTACTGTTATTATGGCGACCCATAATGCCGATATTGTCAATCGTCTTAAGAAACGGACACTTACCATTGAGCACGGCAGGCTTGTCCGTGATGAAATGAAAGGGAAGTATCACGTACCGCTAAAGTCGGAAAAGAAACATCCGAAAAAGGAGTGATTATGACATTGATGAAAGAAGTGAAAACACATATAAGACGATCCCCAAACCAAGCAATGGCCGCAACATTAACTATGTTTTTAACATTTCTTGTGGCCGGTGTGTTTTTTCTTGCGAGCATGGCGTCAGTTTCGATTCTGCAGTATTTTGAGGGAAAACCGCAAATAACGGTGTTTTTTACTGCAAAGGCGGGAAAAACAGAAGCAGAAGCATTAGATGCTACTCTAAGAACAACCGGCAAAGTTTCCGCGACACAGTTCATTTCCAAAGAAGAAGCGCTTACTTTCTACCGGGAGCAGAATAAAAACGATCCGCTTCTCCTAGAGATGGTGACTGCCGATATTTTACCGGCCTCGCTGGAAATATCAGCTTCAGATCCGAAGTACTTGTCTGATATTGTACAGATTGTGAGCGGAAGTGAAGGAGTGGATGAAGTCGTATATCAGCAGGACGTCGTGCGTTCATTGCTTGCCTGGACGAACGCAATCCGCCTTGTCGGAGGCATTCTTGCATTACTTCTTGCGGTTGACTCGCTCTTGATTATCGGAACAGTCATTGCTATGAAAGTAGCCTTAAAACGCGATGAGATAGAGATTCTTACTTTGGTGGGGGCTTCCCCGTTTACCATCAGGGCGCCTTTTATTTTTGAAGGAGGCCTGTATGGTTTTTCGGGGGCAGGAATTGCATCCTTGATACTTATCGGGTGCATTGTCTGGATCCGGTCTTATTTATTCTCATTTTTAAGCGCTATCCCTTCGCTTCGCGTACTGCTTGAGAGTGCAACATCAACAGCATTTTTATTATCTTCAGGGATATTTTTTGCAGGGAATATACTGCTTGGATTCTGTTTGGGTGCATTCGGAAGCAGTATTGCATTGCGCAGGTATTTACGCTGATTTTTTGTATGCGGCATGTCCTTGTCGTACTATTATGCATTGCTGTTTTCTTTTCGGCAGCCGGTAGTATTGTATTTTCCGAAAGTGTTGAGGAGAAGAACGCCGAGATCCAGAAGCTTCGGGATACAATCGCAGGTCTTCAGTCCGAGCAGAATTCTCTTGCAAAACAGATAACGCTGATTGATTCACAGATCAGACTTACCGAATTGCAGATTGCCGATACGGAAAAAAGGATGGAGGAACTGCAAAAAGAGATAGATGAACTTACCGGAGAGATCGGAAAACTTGAAGACCTGAAAACACAGCTTCTTGAGCGGCTGTTATACCGTATACCGCAATCGTATAAACGCTCAGCAGCGTCCCAGTTCGGATGGGTGCTTTTCAGTCCGGATTTTACCGGACTAATTACCAGGATAAAATACCTTTTTAAGGTTCAACAAGAAGATACATTCCTGTATAAACAATCCCAGTTGGCGCAGATAAATTACAATGAAAGGCGCGACGTCCGCGAAGTCAAAAAATCCGAGCAGGAATCATTACGCCGCCAGCTGGAAATACATACCGTTGAGCTTGCTGATCAGAGAAAGCAAAAACAGGCGTTGTTGACCCAGACAAGAAACAGCGAAGCGGAATACCAGCGGTTATTGTCACAGGCGTTAGCGGAAAAACAGGCATTGGAGCGCGCGCTTATCGACTCCGTTAAGATAGGGCCGGTAAAGAGGGGAGAGCCGATTGCACTTGTGGGGAATACCGGGTATCCGGGATGTTCGACCGGCGCCCACCTGCATTTTGAGGTGCGTCAGGACGGGAGCTGGAGAGACCCTTCTTCATATCTTTCCGGCAAAACGGTGCGTGATGAACAGAACGGCGGGGTAGACTGGACTATGGGAAGCGGGGGATGGGATTGGCCGCTTTCAGACATAATCCGGCTGACACAGCATTACGGCCAGACACCATGGTCATGGAGGTATAGTTATTCCGGAGGCATTCATACTGGGCTTGATATGGTTTCGACGTCAAGCGAAGTCATAAAAGCTCCGGCAGATGGTGATTTGTATTCTTCTTCACAGACATGTGGGACATCCAGCGTCATAAAAATTAAATATATTGATCATGGCGGCGGCATTATCAGTTTTTATCTTCACGTACAGTAAACCAAAGTAGTCAATATCACTCCGACCGAGCGGGCAGTTGACTTCTTTTGTTGCAATATATCGTACAGATTTTTTTTAGAAAACATCGGACGATTGGTAGCAATGTCTTTGTCGGTATGGGAAGGAATAGTCAGATTGTTTGTGCCGTTGGCTATAGCCGCTTCACAATCGCTGATGCTTATCGGTGCCCCGGCCGCTATTGACGAGCGGCAGGAAGCGGATATCGGCATTGAATTTTTATGTCCTTCCTGTGCTGATTCATATTTGCGCGCGGTATTTTATGAATCCGGAACGTCTTATTTTGGGTATACACAGTCAAACGACGGTACATGGTCAAATGCCCCGGGATCATTGTGCATGCAATATTATTTTCTTCCGAAAGATGCGTTATCTACTGAAGGAACATGGAGCGGACGGATACGGGTAAAACCTGATTTGGAAAGCACGAATTACAAAGGTCCGGGTGAATACAGTTTCAAAGTCGGCCGATATACACCCGGCTGCAGTTCTGCATCTGTCTGGTCAGAGCCGGTACAGATAGCAATTACCGGACCGACAAATACCCCTACGCAGATGCCGTCTTCTACGCCTGAACCGAGTTGTACTCCGTCATATAGTCCGACACATACGATTCGGCCGGTAGTGCATACGCCGCTCCCGGTAAATTCTATATCCACTCCGACGTTGCCTGTTATACTGTACGATAAGAGTGATACAGATGACATACAGGGCGTAGCAAGTGAAACACCGGTGCCTGTAATACAAGAGTCCTCAACTGAGTCAGGATTTCTGAAAAACAGGCCGGTATTTCCGATACTTATTGCCGGAATCGGAGTGTCAATTCTGTCTTTTATTTTGTCTTTGCAGAAAACATACCAATGGAAACAATCTTTATACAAAACAAAGTAGGAACTACGGTACGGCACATCATGTGGCTGTGGCTTCCGGTAATACTCTGGATGGGAAGCATATACTTTTTTTCTTCTCGAACCAGTATTTCCATATCAAGCGACATTATTTGGAATTTCTTGTTTTTTAAAACGCTGCATGTTATTGAATATTTTATTCTGTTTGTGTTATTTGTCCGTGCGCTGTCAGGCAATATACCTGTCAGGCCGCGTTTTTTTGTGTTTTTGCTTTCGTATATCCTGACGATTGTTTTTGCACTGTCCGATGAACTTCACCAGCTTACTGTTGTTACCAGGGAAGGCAGGCTCCGGGATGTTATAATTGACGGCATTGGAGCAGGTATCGCATGGACAATTCTTATACACTGGTTACCGCGAGCGCCGAAGATACTCAAAAATTGGGCAAGACGTTTGGCCGTACCGTATTAAAGGAAAAACAGCAAAAGACCGCGCGCGTTGTGTGCTTGTGGGGTGATCTTGGTTCCGGGAAAACAACATTTGTTCAGGGAGTGGCGCAAGGATTAGGCATCCAGTCAAGACTGCTCTCCCCGACCTTTATTATTGTGCGACGTTATATTTTTTTTCATAATCTTATGCAGATGTATCATGTGGATCTGTACCGATTAAAGGAAGGGTTTAATCCGGAGGAATTAGGAATTCCGGAAATTTTCAGGTATCCGGATACATTGTGTTTCATCGAATGGCCGGAGCGCATGGAAGCGAATCTACCGAAATACAGAGTGAATATTCGATTCAGAACATTGCCTGATGGAAAGCATCAGATAACTATCGGATAACGTATGGATACGATGCCAGAGGAAATTGTACGAGCAATCTCAGTATTGAAAAATGGCGGAATTGCCGTTTTTCCTACCGACACTGCTTTCGGTATAGGGTGCAGGATAGATTGCAAAGCTGCAGTAGACAGGTTATTTGCGCTTCGTAAAAGGCCGGTAACGAAAGCAACTCCGGTTTTAGTGGACTCTGTTGCGATGGCACTCGCCTACTATCAGTCCCCTTCAGATATTGTACGACATTTAATGGAACAGTACTGGCCCGGCGCTTTGACCATTGTTGCAACATGCAACAAACAACTTATATACTCCCCTATCCGGGGCGGGCAAGATTCGGTTGGTTTGCGTATGCCAGACCATCCTGCAATTCTAGCGCTTATTGAGGGGGTCGGTGTGCCGGTAATCGGCTCGTCAGCAAATTTTCACAACGAGCCTACACCGTACCGAGTATCCGAGCTCAATACCGAACTGACAAAACAGGTAGATATGATTGTTTCGGGCGTATGTTCGTGTATGCAGGAGTCGACCGTGGTAGACTGTACCGGGGAGAAGGTTCGCATTATACGGCAGGGAGCAGTCCGTATCGCAAAGCCTTTCATATGAATAAACAATGGAGTCTGTACATTGACACATCAGATATCCATACTGCACGGGTAGTACTGCGTATGCGAGACATGGAATACTCTGCTGAAGAATCATCCCGGCTGCATACTTCCCAAACCGTACTTTTAATGATTGATAGGCTTTTGAAGATACATGCAATTCACCTATCTGACATTGTAGCCGTTTACGTTCACCAGGGGCCTGGTTCTTATACCGGATTGCGTGTAGGGGCTGCCGTTGCCAATATGCTTTCCCGTTTACTGCAGATACCGGTAAATGGCCAGAGGTCATTGGCATTCCCGGTATATACGTAATGGTGTCTCATAACATGCTTAGCATGAAGAAAAATAAAAAAATATTTCCGAACCGGTTAATAGTGGGCGCGTGCATAGTAGTGTGCGTTGGCAGTATTGCCGCAATAACAGCGGGTATGCGTGCAAAACAGGGGAAACTGGTGTCTAATATGTATATACAGAAGCCTGCTAGACAGCAGCATGTCCCTTCGTATTTCCCGCGCTCATTTCCTATATATCCCGAGGCATCACTATCCGGGACGCTGGACGGAACTAATGAGAATAATGAGGGTAATATCTGGCTTTCATTTATTACGCCGCATTCGTATGAAAAAGTAGTGGCATTTTACGAAAAGGAATTACCGGGAACCCAGTGGCATATAACCGATACAATAGCGCTTGCCGACGGCAGGACGATGTTAATGAAGCATCCGGAATGGACAGGCACGTTTGTCATATCACCAGGAGAAACTGAAGGGACGCGGATAATCATTGTATTGCAAAAAATAACCGCTTCTTTTTTACCCGGCACGGCAAAGCCGTAACGAAGCATAAACCATTTGTAGAATTTACTAGCACCAGTGCGTTATGATGGATGTATGAAGCTAGGTTCACTGCTCTATCATTATCTTGTGCCCCATGAGCATAATAACCACAGGGCAAGAGCACTCCATCATGAATCATTATTCGCGTATGTATTGCTTCTTGTTATTTTTAATTTAAGCATTACGCGCATTCATAAGCAGGCGCCGGATATATTAGGGTACGCAACGGATATCAGAATTGAAAAGCTGCTGGAAGCGACAAACACCAAACGGCAGGAACAGGGACTCGGGCAACTGTCCCTGAATCAGACATTGTCACAGGCCGCCCAAAACAAAGCCGCGGATATGTTTGCGAATGGGTATTGGGCGCACAATAGCCCGCAGGGGAAAACACCGTGGGATTTTATTCTTTCAGCCGGATACCGGTATTCGCTTGCGGGGGAGAATTTAGCCAAGAATTTTGACACCAGTGCTGCAGTTGTTGATGCGTGGATGGCATCGCCTACACATCGGGATAATATTCTAAAAGGCGGATATACTGAAGTAGGTTTTGCCATTGTAAACGGCGTGCTTTTAGGCGAAGAGACCACATTGGTGGTGCAGATGTTCGGTACAGGCACGTCAAATGAACGGGCACAGATTCCGCAAGTACAAGCCAAAGAGCCGATTGCGGTGCAAGTACCGCAACAACCTGCGGCTTTAGCAATGGAAGCAAGCGCCCCTGCTGCTGCACGTGTGGCCAAGACTCAGAACCTTCCGTTTGTCGGAGGCGTACACATAGCACCGTTAGTAGATATTCCTGCCGTAACCCATCAGGTAGCATATATGTTTGTTGGGCTCATTGTCGGTGTGCTTGCCGTAGATGCGTTCGTCGTTTGGAGAAAGAGGCTTGTCAGGCTTACAGGGCATACGATTGCCCATATATTGTTCTTGTTTGTGATGATAGCCGGAAGCCTCTCTATAACAAGAGGGTCATTACTATAAGGAGGCGTATGTCTGTAAAAAAGAAAATCCAACACACAATACTGCTGCATAATGCCGTGCTCCTTTGTATATTGCTTGGAGGATTGAGTACATTTTTTATGGCGTCCGGAAACAAGCCATTGCAGATATACACAGGCCTGGTGCTCGCGGTATCATATGTTGCCTGGGGGATTATCTCTCATGCTATGGATGGAAGTCTGCATAGAAATATTGTGATAGAATATGTGCTTATCGGCGCAATAGCATGTGTAGTTCTTATCACGATTGCGCTGTAAGAGAAAGGGGTAGACTGATATGAAAGGAATAATACTTGCAGGCGGGTTAGCCACGAGACTCCGTCCGCTTACGTGGGTGACGAATAAGCATCTTCTTCCGGTGTATAACAAACCGATGATATATTATCCGCTTGAAGCAATGAAACGTGTCGGGATGAAAGAAGTGCTTCTTATTACAAGCGGTGACCACGTGGGTGATTTTGCCAATCTGCTTAAGTCCGGAGATGATTTTTCCCTGCGGTTGTATTATGCCATTCAGCATAATCCGACGGGTGGAATAGCAGACGCAATGAAGCTTGCGGAGGAATTTGCCCGTGGAGAGCCGATATTGGTCATATTAGGGGATAATATTTTTAGTTTTGATATGCAGCCGGCGTTGAAAAAATTTGAAAGCCGTTTGAAATCTACCCAAAAAGCCGCAATGGTTTTTGGTGTCGAGCGTAATACCCAAGTTCAGCAGTATGGTGTGATTGAAATGGATCCCGAAGGGATGGTGGTAAGCATAGAAGAAAAGCCGGAAAAACCAAAATCGAATATAGCCCAGACAGGAATATATGTATATGACACCCGTGCATTTGATTGTATCCGTGCGCTCACGCCATCTAAACGCGGACAGTTGGAAGTCACAGACCTAAATAACATATATTTAAGGGAACAGTCGCTTTTATGTGAGGTAATAGATTGGTGGGTAGATGCGGGCACTTCCCATGATGAGCTGCTTATTGCAAATCAGCAGGTTGCTAAAAGGGTAAAGGAGGGGAAACTGTAAAAAATGTTTGTCATCCCGGCCACCGAGCCGGGATCTGTGAAATTTATTAAGTGCGTGATAGTCGGATAACATATAAAGGATGGATTCCGGGTCAAGCCCGGAATGACAAGTATGAAACTTTTAATTACTGGCGGGGCAGGATTTATCGGCGCGAACTTTGTCAAATACTGGCTGAAAACCAATCCTGACGATACTGTGGTTAACTTTGACAAGCTTACCTACGCCGGGAATCTAGAAAACCTCAAAGACGTAGAAGACAATCCCCAGTATTCGTTTGTCCGCGGTGATATTTGCGATGCAAAGGAGGTAAAAGAGGTAATGGAGGACGTTGATACGGTCGTGCATTTTGCTGCGGAAAGCCATGTTGACCGGTCCATCACAGAGGCGGCGCCGTTTGTGATGACGAATGTCGTAGGAACCCAGGTGCTTCTTGATGCGGCGGTAGCATCAAAAGTATCCAGGTTTCATCATGTTTCGACAGACGAGGTGTTCGGTTCGCTTGCTCTTGATGACCCTCATGCATTTAACGAACAGACGTTGTATAACCCGCGGAGTCCGTATTCTGCTAGCAAAGCAGGTTCGGATCATCTTGTACGCGCGTATCATCACACATATGCCTTACCGGTAACCATAACCAATTGCTCAAATAATTACGGGCCATACCAGTTTCCGGAAAAACTTATTCCGCTCGCAATTACGAATCTCTTAGAAGGGAAAAAGGTGCCGGTATACGGAGACGGATTATATGTACGCGACTGGCTGCATGTAACAGATCATTGCCGTGCAATCGACGCAGTACTGACACACGGAGTGATTGGAGAGACGTATTGCGTCGGCGGCATGTCGAAAAATATCAGTAATCTTGATGTAATCCGTAAAATACTCGCGCTCATGGGTAAATCCGAATCATCAATAGAATATGTACAGGACCGAAAGGGTCATGACCGCAGATATGCCGTCGACTGGACAAAAATTTCCAATGAGCTTTCATGGAAGCCTTTGTATGGATTTGATGAATGGCTTGAGCGGACTGTTGATTGGTACATAAAGCACGAATCCTGGTGGCGGAGGGTCAAATCCGGTGCATACCAGGAGTATTACAATAATCAGTATAAAGGAGCTTCGTGAATATACTAGGAACAGGGTTATCTGGATTGGTCGGGTCACGCGTTATGGAGTTGCTTGGCTCTTCATATACGTTTGAAAATTATAGTTTAGAAACAGGTGTCGATATTACAAATACGGAAGATATCCGGTCGCGAATCGTACAAAACAATGCCTCGTGGATGTTTCATTTTGCGGCATATACAAACGTACAGGAAGCAGAAAAACAACGTAAACAGGGAAGAAATAGTATTTCCTGGCAGGTAAATGTGTCTGCTACGGAAAATATTGTGAACGCGTGTAAGGAAAGCGGCAAGCACGTACTGTATATTGATACGGACTACGCATTTGACGGCACCAAAAAAAAGTATACCGAGAGTGACACCCCGAATCCGCAGGGGTGGTATGCAACCACAAAAAGCGAGGGAGCTAAGCGGGTGCTTGCGTATGATAAGGGGCTGGTAGTCCGCATCTCAAATCCGTATCGTGCTAATCCCCAAGGGAAAACTGATTTTGTCCATAAAATGCTTGAGCGGCTAAAAAAAGGAGAAAAGCTTACGGCTGCGACAGACCAGCTTTTCGTGCCGACTTTTATTGATGATTTTGCTAGCGCATTGCAGACGCTTATTTCCGTTGAGGCAGCCGGGATATATCATGTGGCGGCGTCTGAAGCCATTTCGCCGTTTGACGCCGCACAGACAGTTGCCGCGGTATACGGATACGACAAAAAACAGATACAAAGTACATCGTTTACCTCATATTTTGCCGGCCAGGCGATGGTACCGCAATACGCTGTTTTACAATGCGGAAAAATTGAGAAACTCGGCGTACGGATGCATGCATTTGATCAAGGCGTGCAGGCGGTGTATGCACAAGAGCAGCAGCAGCATGGATAATCCGTTCATATACAGTGTTTCGGATTTTTTGTATACTTGTAGATTATGACAATCGCATTTATCGGGCATGGATATGTTGGGCTGGTGACAGCAGCAGTATTTGCCAATCTCGGCAATACTGTGTGGGTCGTCGGACGGACGAAGGAAAAAATTGAAAAACTACAAAAAGGAGACCCGTTAATTTATGAACCCGGCCTTGAGGAACTGGTCCAGCACAACATCAAGGCAGGCCGTCTGTTGTTTACCCTCGATTATAAAGAAGCAGTTACACCTTCGAGTGTCATTTTCATAGCGGTAGGCACTCCTTCAGCAAAAAACGGCGAAGCAGACCTGTCGAGCGTATTTTCTGCGGCAGAGTCTATCGGCCGGTCGTTTGTCGGGTACAAAGTTATTGCGACAAAGAGTACCGTGCCTTCCGGGACAGGGAAAAAGGTGGCGGCTATCGTAGAAAAATTTAAGCCGGACGGATCATCGTTTGCCATCGCATCGGTGCCGGAATTCCTCCGTGAAGGGACCGGCATATCCGACACGATGTATCCGGACAGGATTATCATCGGGACAAATTCAGATCGTGCCCGGGAAATACTGACCGAGCTTCATAAATCCATAAACGGCAAGATAGTACACTGCAACGTAGAAACAGCAGAGCTTATTAAGTATGCATCAAATTCCATGCTCGCCACAAAAATCTCGTTTGCAAACGCAATTGCGTTTCTTTCCGAAAAAGTAGGCGCTGATGTCGAGCGTGTGCTGGAAGGCGTTGGGCTTGATAAACGCATCAAAAGAAGTTTTCTGTATCCCGGAGTAGGATATGGGGGAAGTTGTTTTCCTAAGGATGTAAAGGCGTTAATTGCGATTGCACAGGAACATGGGTATGATTTTTCGCTTTTACAGGCGGTTCACCAAATCAATGTTGATGCAAGAAAACATTTTGTCGACAAAATCGTCAGGCATTTTTCTGACCTTACAGGGAAAAAAATTGCCGTACTTGGGCTTTCGTTCAAACCGGATACAGATGACATGCGGGATGCGCCTTCTATTGACATTATCGAATCACTGATGAAAAAAGGTGCACATATTCGTGTATTTGATCCGATAGCAATGGAAAAAGCACAATCAAAACTTCCAAAAAATGTTGAATATGCGAAGGATCCGTACGGGGCTGCAAACGATGCGGATGCCGTAGTGGTTGTGACCGAGTGGAATGAGTTTAAACAGCTGGATTTGGTGCGTCTAGCCAAAGGCATGAAGCATTTGGTATTATTTGATGGGAGAAATATATATGAACCGTCATATGTTCGAGGGTTAGGTTTTCAATATTATGGTGTAGGGAGGATGTAGAGAGTAACCCTAAAAATTTTTGAAATATGCAATATTTACGCATTGCGTAAACAAAAATTTTCAGGGTAAAGGAGGAAAGTCTGTATGGCAAAAAAAGCGTTAATTACCGGTATAGCAGGTTTTGTCGGAAGCCATCTGGCGGAATTATTACTCAAAAACGGATATGAAGTATACGGTTTAAGCCGGGCAAGATCCAACATGGATCATATTGAGTCAATAAAATCCAAGCTCCATCTTGAGGATGCGGATTTGCTTGACAGCCATAGTCTGTATACAACAATCAATAAAATCAAGCCGGATTATATTTTTCACCTTGCAGCACAGTCGTTTGTTCCTACTTCATGGGGGTCCCCCGCGGTGACACTCGAAGTAAATATTATCGGAAGCGCAAACCTTTTTGAGGCCGTCCGGCAGGTAGGGATTAATCCTGCTATTCAGATTGCCTGTTCTTCAGAAGAATACGGTATGGTATACGAGAATGAAGTACCGATACAGGAATCAAATCCATTGCGGCCGTTATCCCCGTATGCGGTTTCCAAGCTCGGTATGGATTTTTTGGGATATCAGTATTATGAATCGTATAAGATGCATATCATCCGTACCCGCGGTTTTAATCATACCGGGCCGCGAAGGGGCGATACGTTTGCGGAATCGACGTTTGCCAAACAGATTGCACTCATTGAGAAAAAGAAACAGGAACCGGTCATTTATGTCGGGAACCTTGAAGCTCAGCGCGACTATACCGATGTCCGGGATATGGTGCGTGCATACCTGTTGTCTGTAGAGAAATGCGACCCGGGTGATGTGTACAATATTGCCACAGGTAAGGCTATCCGGATAAAAGATGTGCTTTCCATGTTTCTCTCCATGAGCAAGGTACAAGTCGAGGTGAAGCAGGATCCTTCAAGGATGCGTCCGTCTGATGTTCCGATTCTTATCGGAGACAGCACAAAGTTCCGGGATAAAACCGGATGGAAGCCGGAGATTCCTTTTACGAAAACCGCAGAGGATCTTCTGAATTACTGGAGAGATCACGTATAAGATCCTTTTCCCATACGGAATTATGAAAGCCGTCATTATCCTCCCGACTTACAACGAGCGGGACAACATTGAGTCCGTGCTGAAAAGAGTTATCGATGCAACCGGGAAAATCAGCGGGTTTGAGTTTGTAATTCTTGTCGTAGATGATTCAAGTCCTGATGCTACAAAAGAGGTTGTCGAATCATTTGCCGTTCAGCACAAAAATATCCGCGTGATAACGGGCAAAAAACAGGGATTAGGCAGTGCGCTTATGCGGGGAATGACGTACACAGTAGATACGGTACATGCAAAAATTATTGGTCAGATGGATGCGGATGCTTCCCATGACCCCTCCATACTTCCTCAGTTTTTCAAGCATATTTCCAAGGGTTCGGATTTTGTCGTGGGAAGCAGATATATTTCGGGCGGGTCTATCCCGGATAATTGGGGCGTGCATAGGAAAATATTCAGTATTATCGGAAATGCAATTGTCCGGTTTGGTTTGGGGTTTACGAACGTGCATGATTGGACCGGTGGGTATCGGGTGTTTAAGAGTGAATATTTTTCGAAGGTAAAACAACAGATGTCGCAGTACAGCGGGTATGTATATCAGATTGCGTTTCTTCATAAGTCAATGCTTGCCGGTGCAGTTGTATCAGAAGTACCGATACATTTTACTGACCGAAGGTTCGGCAGGTCAAAAATTGCTCCATTGCAGTACATTATGAACGTGCTTCGGTATGTGATTACATCGCGTTTTGTACAGCTTCGGCACGGGCCGTTTGCAAAATTTGCCGTGGTAGGCACAATCGGATTTGTAATAAATACGGCAGTATTGGAATCCGGAGTCAATTTCGGTATGCATCCGGCTGTCTCAAGCGCGATTGGGGCAGAGTGTGCAATTATCTCGAATTTTATTTTGAACAACAGGTGGACGTTCGGCATGAGCCGGATACGGGGAGTACGGGTTATACCGAAATTTTTACAGTTTAACGTTGCAAGTCTTGGTGCCCTGTTGCTTCAGTCCGGTACAGTTGCCCTTGGAACGTTGTTTCTTGGTGCTTCCTTGTATAGACTGTACTATATATTCGGGGTAGGGCTTGGCATGATTTGGAATTATACGATGTATTCACGCGTCATATGGAGAAAATGAAGCGGTATCTTCCGACAGCAGGTATTGTTGCAATACTTATCCTTGGTGCATATCTCCGGCTCCACCGCATATCCGAATACATGACATTTTTGGGTGATGAAGGCAGGGATATGCTGGTAGTGAAAAGAATGATCGTTGATCATAAGTTTACCCTCTTAGGGCCTACAGCTTCAGTTGGCGGGTTTTTTTTGGGGCCGGTCTATTACTATTTTATGATGCCGTTTGTCTGGGCATGGGATTTGAGTCCCGTGGGGGCGGCGGTCATGGTGGCGCTTTTTGGCACCGCTACAGTGTATCTATTGTATCGTTTTGTACGCGACATGTTTGATCACGTGACGGGAATTATAGCTGCAGCGCTGTATGCCGTGTCACCTTTGGTAATTGCGTATTCGCGTTCTTCATGGAATCCAAATCTCGTACCGTTTTTTTCCATAGGATTTTTCTATTTTCTTTTCATAAGCATGGCGTATGCGTTGCCGCTGTATATGTTTCTGGCGGGCGTGTTTCTGGGTATTGGATTGCAGCTTCATTATCTTTTTTTGTTTCTTATACCTGCGGCGTGTGTGTGGTTGATGATTTGTGAATGGGGCAGGGGCAGACGTATGGTCCGATCAATAGTCCTGGGAATAGCAGGGGCTATTGTCGGATACGGGCCGTTTTTGGCGTTTGAATTACGGCATGGATTCCCTAACACAATATCGATTTATCGGTTTCTCAAAGAGGGCACAGGAACCGGGTTTTCGCCGGAGAAATTTATCATGACTGTCAGTTCTGTAGGATATAGGGTTTTCGGCCGCCTGATTTTCCGGCTTCCACCGCCTGAGCAGTGGGTGAATATTTCTCCTCATGTACAAATACTGTGGGATTCATGTGTGAAATTTTCTATTGTTGCCACTATGGTTCTTTGCGTTGTCTGTATAGCCGGATGGCTGAGTGTTCCTTGGATTACAAACAGAAAGTCGAAATCATCCTGGTTTTACGGATGCACGCTTCTATCAGTATGGTTTGTGATTCCGCTGTTTCTTTTCGGTTTCTATACGAAAGGGATATACGATTATTATTTCGGAATCTTTTTTGCCGTTCCGTTTATCGGCATTTCGTTATTACTGAGGTTTTTGGCCAGGTCAAGTATTGGCAAGCTGATAGCTGTTGTGTTATTTGGGATATTATTCTGGTTCAACTGGTTAGGGAGACCGTTTGTATATCCGCCGAATAACCAGCTTGGTCAGACGGAAAAAATTGCCCGAGCGGCACTGCAACGGACCGACGGCAAGCCGTATAATTTTGCATTGATGACTGGCGGTAATTCAGACCATGCATACCGGTATTTTTTTGAGATTTGGGGCAGTCCTCCGGTTACGATAGAGAATATTGCTCTTGACCCTGAGAGAAAATCCGTGACAGAACAGCTTATTATTATTTGTGAACTGCAGGAATGCAGGCCGCTGGGTGATTCCTTATGGGAAATTGCGGGATTCGGAAGAGCCGAAATTGCAGATGAGTGGCAGGTGTCTTTTGTAAAGATCCTGAAGTTAGTACACTATATGGAGGAGTCTCCTTCATGAACGAATTGCAGCTTACAGTTGTCATACCGTCATACAATGAGGAAACAAACATCCGGCTAGGCGCGTTAGACAAGGTTTCACGGTATATGGACAGGCAGCGCTACGGATGGGAAGTGATCCTTGTAGACGACGGTTCTTCTGACTCGTCACCTTCACTTCTTGATGCGTTTGTTTCTAATAATCCCGGGTTTCGCATATTACATACGCCTCACAGAGGGAAGGCCGCTACAGTCATATCCGGAATGAAAGCTGCGAAAGGAAGCATCATTGTTTTTTCCGATCTTGATCAGGCGACACCGATATCTGAGCTTGCCAAAATACTGCCGTATTTTACCCGCGGATATGATGTGGTCATCGGTTCAAGAAACAACAGAAGAGAAGGCGCACCGGCCTCAAGGATCATTATGGCTAGGGGGTTTATGTTGTTGCGCAGTATCATTTTGGGGCTGAAAGGAATATCAGATACGCAATGCGGCTTTAAGGGGTTTTCCAAAGAAGCAGCAGTAAAGATTGTACACCATCTGAAGCTGTATGACACGAAGCGTGAGGCAAAAGGTCCTATGGTTACCGCGGGGTTTGATATAGAACTCCTGTTTTTGGCGAACCTGTTGGGGTATAAAATAAAAGAGGTGCCGGTTGAATGGCACTATGTCGAGACGCGCAGGGTCAGTCCAATAAAGGACTCCTGGCAAGGACTGACTGATATGCTCCGGATACGGATCAATGCCCTGAATGGCATGTATAGATAACATATATTGAATCATTCTTATAGAAATGAATACTCGAAGCACAGGCGTATATTGGGGGTATATTGTTTCTTCTCTTGCTTTATTGATATTTAGTTACACCCAGGTTGATTTGAATCTGACGTTGTCCCAGGCTGGGATTGTGCAAGACATGCAGAAGGCGTTTCAGTACGTCGGTTTTTACCAGCGGCCGGTTTCAACAGGAATCTACCTGAGTATTCTCATGGGTTTGTTTATTAGCTACAGCATGCTGTTGGGTGCCGTGAAAGCCGGAAAGGTCGCCGTACGTGATGTATGGCGCATCATATTGACAATAAGTGTGTTTCTGGTTGCGTCATACCCGGCAGCGTTTTCCTATGATTTTTTTAATTACCTGTTTACGGCAAAAACGGTGTTAGTATACGGCCAGAATCCATATACGGTAACGCCGATTCAGTTCTCGGCAATCGATCCCTGGACAAACTTTATGCGCTGGACGCACTTACCGTCCGCCTATACGCCGTTATGGATCGGTTTAAGCCTTATCCCGTATGTTTTGGGCTTCGGATTTTTCCTGCCTGTTCTGTTTGCGACCAAGATGCTGGTTGCAGGGTTTTATATGCTTGCATGTTGGGCGCTATGGAGAACAACGAAATCACTTTACGCGCTTTCCGTGTTTGCACTCAATCCTCTGATTCTTCTAGAGTCGCTCGTATCGGCACATAACGATATTGTGATGATTGCATGTTTTCTTCTGGCTCTGTATTACGGAAGAAATTGGTTGTTGCTTTCCGTATCCGTCGCGCTGAAGTTTATGACGATTACACTTATCCCGGTTTTTGCATTGAAAAAAAACAGCGTATGGATGCTCGGGGCAATGGGAGCTGGTCTTGTATTGGTGCTTTTCAGGCGAGAATTTTTGCCGTGGTATTGGGTTTGGATTGTGCCGTTTGTAGCATTGAATTTCAATAAGACGCATCTTGTGCGCGCAAGTACAATAATTTCTTTTGGGCTGTTGGCAAGTTACGCGCCATATCTGTATTTTGGTGAGTATTCCGCCGTTTCCCAATTATGGAAAACTGCCGGTATCTGGTCCGGAGTTGTCCTCGGTGTTTTTTCATTGTTCCTGCCGAGATTAAAACGGAGATCGTAGTCAACTGCCCGCTCGGTCGAAGTAATAATAACTACAAACACAGCCTTCATAAATAGCATATGGATGATGCGTTTGCTATAAGACATAAAAATATATTCCAGAATTTCACATTTTTTTAGCGTATAATATGAAAGCATGAAGATAACGAAGAAGTGGTGTTGGACGGTGGTTGGAATACTGGGGTTGGTTGTGTTGTATTTTGCTACCCGTCTCATCAATCTTACGGCACTTCCTATATTTACCGATGAGGCAATATATATCCGTTGGTCGCAGATAGGCGCAAGGGATGCAAATTGGCGGTTTATATCCCTGACAGACGGAAAACAACCGATGTTTACCTGGATAATGATGGTGCTTCTTCGGGTGTTTGACGGTTTTGATCCGTTATATATCGGAAGGTTTACCTCTGTGCTGTCAGGCCTTGCCGCGCTTTTTGGAGTCGTGTGTGTGACGCATGAATTATTCCGTTCGAAAAAATACGCATTTGCGGCAGGATTCTTGTATATCATTATGCCTTTTACTCTATGGTATGACCGGATGGCTTTGTATGACGCGATGGTTGTTTCGTTTTCAATATGGAGCCTGTATTTTGCTGTCAGGCTGGTCAAATCTTTCCGCCTCGATATGGCGCTCCTTTTAGGCCTGATTCTCGGCGGGGGCATGCTGAACAAAACATCAGGTTTTTTAAGTTTGTATCTTCTGCCTGCAACACTTATTCTTTTTGATTGGAAAAAGAAAAACAGGATGTTCCGCCTTGTTCGCTGGTTTATACTGGTGTTGATTTCTGCGGCAGTCAGTCAGGTCGCCTACAGCGTGCTCCGGCTTTCACCGTTTTTTCATATCGTAGGGCAAAAGAATAATGTATTCGTATTTACCCTGAGTGAATGGATGCCCCAGCCGTTTAGATTTCTTGCTGGGAATCTGCGCGGCATGTTTGATTGGCTGCGTCAATACATGACACTTCCCGTATTTTTAGCAGCGTTTTTGCCGGTTTTTATTAGGCTGCCGAAAACACGTGAACGGTTGTTGCTGTATGCATGGTGGCTTATACCGTTTGTCGGTCTTGCCAATTTTGCAAAAATTCTGTATCCAAGGTTCATCCTGTTTATGAGTATTCCGCTGTTAATGATAGCAGCTCAGTCAGCCGTTTTTGTTGTTTCCTCTATAAAAAAGCCGTTAGTCCGTGCAGGCATCATAGGAATACTTGTGTTACCCTCGTTGTATATTTCCTTTATAGCTGTCAGATCCCCGAAAGAAGCACCGATTCCTTTGTCTGATAGATATCAGTATATTGATGACTGGCCTGCCGGAGACGGAATATCCGAGGTTGTCACATATCTTGCCGCACAGGCAAAACTCAAACAGGTGCATATCATAACGGAAGGAACGTTCGGGTTATTGCCATATGCATTGGAAATATATCTTGTTGATATGCCGAATGTCGTCATAACGGGAATATGGCCATTACCGGATGATGTGCCTGCTGTCATATATGAGGCAATGAAGGAAGAAAAAGACGTATATCTTGTCCTGAACGAAAGCCAGGTGGCACCGGAAAACTGGCCATTGGTACGTATAGGTGAATATCAAAAAGGCCGGCGTATTGACCGTAAGCTGCGTTTATATCGCATAGGGACGATGCTTGCCCGGGGCATGGATTAGGAATTGTGTATGAAAAAACGGGCAGACAGACAATGGTTTTTTATCGTATGTATTGTTGTAGCGTCGGTTGTCGTTCTTTGGCCGTTGTTACAGAGGGGGTTGTACATTTCCGATGACGGCGAATGGATGGTCATTCGCTTATCCGCGTTTTACCAAAGCCTTGCATCAGGGCAGTTTCCGGTCCGTTTTTTAGGGAGGCTTAATCACAGTTACGGATACCCCGTGTCAAATTTTCTGTATCCTGGTTTTTTGTATATCGGTTCATTGTTACACATTGCCGGTTTTTCTTTTATTGATGCCGTAAAGCTGATTCTCGCGCTGTCAGTCATCGGTGCTTCTTTTTTAACGTATTTCGCATTACGAAAGAGCATCTCTCCGTTTGATAGTTGTATCGGGGCCGTAAGTCTGTTGTTTTCTCCGTATCTTTTATATGATTTGTATGTTCGCGGATCTGTGGGAGAGGTGCTGTCATTGGTTCCGGCTTCGGGATTGCTGTACGCGCTGTCAGTCGGATCGCTGTGGATAGTTTCTCCTCTGATAGGATTCCTTATATTAAGTCACAATACCATGGCATTGCTTTTTGGTGCCGTATATATTGTGCTTTTTATTGTCCGGTACGGATGTATACGGATGTTCCTGCATGCGGCGCTTGGTTTCGGAATGGCAGCATTTTTCTGGATGCCTGCTTTATTTGAACGTCAGTTTGTACGGTTTGATGCGGTACGCATAGCAGAACATTCACGGTATTTTATTACGCCGGAAACGGGTATGCTTTTAGGTGTTCCAACACTTCTTTCGATTGCAGTGATAATCGGAAGGAAGGTTAAGCTTCCGTTTATCGTTCTTGTAATGTGTGTGCTTACGTGTCTGAGTATCTATATGGCATTGCCGGCAAGTAGTTTTTTGTGGCCGGGAACACTTTCACAGTACATTCAGTTTCCGTATCGCTTCATAATGATTTCCGTAGTATTGGGTCCATGGGCAGTGGCATATGCCATCAAAGGTTTAAAGCGAAACAGACGCATCGTGTTGATATCGATATTTTTTGTTTTATGGCTATATTCGATACTTTCAATCCAGAATACAATCCGGTTTGTTGACCGGGAAATCGGGTATTACACCACAAATGAAGGGACAACGACCGTAGCGGATGAATTTATGCCCCGTTGGGCGGCAGAAGTGCCGCGCGAAAGGACACAGGAGGCGCTTGAGGTAATTGACGGAAATGTAAATATCGCATCACGAAGATTCCCGAAAGAAAGCATTACTACGACTTTTGAAGCCAAGAGCAGGGGCACGATCCAGATAAATAAGGTATATTATCCGGGCTGGCGCGTAGCCATTGATGATATTCCAGTAGAAATTGATTACAGGAATAATTCATTCGGGTTTATGCAGATACAAGTATGTGAGGGAAAACACCAAATAAAAGCCGCATTTAAGGAGACACCGTTTCGTTTCGCTACAGATGTGATAAGCCTGATATCCTGTATTGTATACATAGCATGGTTCCGTCGAATACAAAGTGCATGAAATGGCTGGTTGTCTATATAGGTCTTTGCGTTTTGGCTCTTGGCACGGTGATGCCGCTTTTTTCCGTCGGATATTTTCCCATGCATGACGATACGCAGATTGCCCGCGTTGTAGAGATGGGCAGAGCGCTTCAAGAAGGCCAATTTCCTGTCCGGTGGGTAGAAAATCTCGGATATGGGTACGGATACCCAATTTTTAACTTCTACGGCCCGTTGCCGTACTATATCGGAGGTAGTCTTTATGCTCTCGGGATGTCGTCGCTTACAGCGACAAAAATGATGTTTGGAATCGGTATAGTGCTGCCCGTATTTTTGATGTTTTACGTAGCAAAAAAGTATATCGGTATTGCAGGGGCGCTTGTCGGAGCCCTTTTATATATATATGCGCCATATCATGCAGTTGCGGTATATATACGCGGTGCTGTAGGGGAATACTATATATTAATCTTTTGGCCCCTTCTCCTTCATTCTTTTTTTCTTGCATCACAACCTGGGCGCCGGGCATCTGGAATAGTGCTTGGTTCGTTTTCTCTTGCCTGTTCAGTTCTTTCCCATACCCTGTTAGGGTATGTAACCGTAGTGGGCGTAATTATGTGGTTGGCAATAGCCGGTATATTGCGCGTCAGGCACATACTGTTGCCGGCAGCTGTTGTGCGCGGGTACATAGGAATCATACTGGGCGGGCTTGCATTGTCAGCCTTTTTTTGGCTTCCGGCTCTTACGGAAATGGGATATACGAATGTTTCCTCACAAGTTAGCAGTACTACACATTATGCCGATCATTTTGTTTGTCCTATACAGTTATGGAGCATGGCTTGGGGATTTGGCGGGTCATCTCCCGGTTGCCTGTCCGACGGAATATCATTTATGTTGGGGAAGCTGCATATACTCCTTGCCGTTATCGCCGTTATTATTTGGAAAGCAGGATTGCTTAAAGTCCGATACAAATCGTTTTTTCTGACAGCAATGGGAATAACGATTATCGGGATAGGCATGACGACAGAGGCTTCTTATGCATTCTGGAAAGTATTGCCGTATTTTTCATATCTTCAGTACCCATGGAGATTCCTGTCTGTTGCGGGTTTCGGGATCGCTATCCTCGGAGGATACAGCGTGCTTATATGCGCCAGTAGGTGGCGCAGGATAATCGTATCAGTCGTGTTGTGCGTAGGTATCATTTTTTTGTACGGAAAACGTTTTGTTCCCCAAAAGACGCAGGTATTACATGCGCATGAAGCGGAAAGCGTTCAAGATATTCGGTGGCGTGCATCGCGTATTTCAGATGAATATTTGCCTTTTGAAATACCGCGTCCGTCTGCGGATACGGATGTACGGTCTGATACAATAGTATCAGACGACCCGATAGCAGTAACAACTATTGTCGAGAAAGCTATATACCGTCAGTATGTTATCGAATCGACAACAGGGGCAAATCTGCAGGCGCAGATCGCATTTTTTCCGGGATGGATATACCGGATAGACGGAAAAGAGATTGCACCGGATGTCAAAAACGGGTTTCCGTCGTTTACAGTTTCATCCGGGCAGTCCGTGATTACAATGGTATTTCAGGATACGCCGATACGTACTGCCGCGAATTTGCTGTCGATCGTTTCATGTGTCGGTATCATATACATATATGCATTCAGAAAGAAAATCATCAGTTAATATTGTGCTCCCGGTTTACAATGAACAGGAAGAATTGGAAACGAGCGTTCACACGCTTACCGCTTTTTTACGAAAGCATCTAACGGATTTTCAATGGACAGTAACGATAGCTGATAATGCATCAACAGATAAAACATTTTTTATTGCAAAAAACCTTTCGAAAAATATCGACGGAGTATGCGCGGTCCATATTGCAAAGAAAGGCAGAGGAAAAGCGGTAAAACAGGTATGGATGCAGACTGGATATTTGTATGTGGCATATATGGACGTCGATCTTTCGACAGACCTGAGGCATCTGCCCAACATGCTTCATGCGCTAGAACGGGGGTATGATATTGCCATCGGATCAAGAAACGCACGGGGCGCTCGTGTATATGGAAGAAGTGTGTTAAGAAACATTACATCGAAAGGGTATATAGCGCTTATCAAGCTGTTTTTCTGGGTGCATTTTTCAGACGCCCAATGCGGATTTAAGGCAGCGACGTATAAGGCAGTGAGACAGCTTATCCCTGATGTAATGGATAACGAATGGTTTTTTGATACGGAACTGTTGCTTCTTGCTGAAAAACGGGGAGCACGCATATACGAAGAGCCCGTGACATGGACCGACAATCCCGGTTCAACCGTGAGGGTGATGAAAACCGCAATCGGTGATCTCAGGGGGTTATGGCGAATGTTTGTAACCCGGCCATGGAAACGGAGACTATATGAAAGACATTGACATCAGGACCCTAAAAAAACGCTCCGTCATGGGTATTGTTGCTTTGTCCACACGGACCTTTATTTTACAGGTTATTGCATTCGGTGCCACATTCTTGCTCACGCTGTTATTGTCACCGGCAACGTTTGGAGTGTTTTATGTCGTGTCAGCAGTGATTTCATTCTTAGGATATTTTTCAGATATCGGCCTGGCAGCCGCGCTTGTACAGAATAAAGAGCAATTGACGCGGCAGGATCTTACTACGACATTCACGATTCAGCAGATATTAGTGGTTGTTCTGGTTGTGCTTTCATGTATACTGTCAGGCGTTATTGCACGGTTCTATGCATTGGATAACGCAGGAATGTGGTTGTTTCGAGCGCTTGCCGTATCTTTTTTCCTGTCATCGCTTAAAACTATTCCGTCAATTCTTCTTGAGCGGGAACTGAAATTTGATAAGTTGGTCATACCGACGATAGTTGAAACGATAGGATTTTACGGAGTTGCGGTATATATGGCATGGAAAGGATATGGCATTTCTAGTTTTACCGCAGGCGTATTGGTGCGTGGTGTTGTTGGTGTTGTTGCAGTGTATATTATCCAGCCTTGGCAGATCGGCTTTGGTTTTTCCCGGCCCGTATTGAAAAGACTGCTAAAATTCGGTGTTCCGTTTCAGATAAATTCACTGCTTGCACTGGTGAAAGATGATTTATTTACTATATATCTAGGAAAAGCGCTTCCGTTTGCGCATGTCGGGTATATCGGGTGGGCGAAAAAATGGGCTGAAGTACCGCTCCGGCTTATTATGGACAGCGTCATACGCGTGACGTTTCCCGCTTTTTCTCGTCTACAGCACGACAAGATGCTCCTGACAAAAGCAATTGAAAAGGCAATATACGGTTTAGTTTTAACGATGGTACCGATTTCTACCGGCCTTGTTTTTTTTATCAGGCCGTTTGTGGACAGCATTCCAAAATATGAAAAATGGATACCTGCCATACCGTCATTTTATTTTTTTGTCATAGCTGCGCTTGTTGCAGGCCTGACTACGCCGTTGACAAATACGCTTAACGCCGTAGGAAGAATTAAGACCACGTTGTTTTTTATGGTGCTTTGGACGGTTAGCACCTGGGTATTATCGCTTGCCGGGATTGCGGTTTTTGGATTCCATGGCGTATCGATTGCCTTAAGTATATTGTCTTGTACTATTGTCCTGGTGATAGCAGAAGTGAAAAAAACCGCACGGTTTTCATTTCTATCACAGGTATGGAGCGCGTTTTTCGGAATGGCAGTACAAAGTCTTTGGTATGCTTTGTCAATACGTTTTATACCTGATGTGCTCCTTTGGTTCCTTATCGACGGGGCAGTTGGTGTTATACTGTACGCACTTTCGGTTTATATGGTTGATAAGAAGCGGATTATTGAATTCGGCCTGATGCTTAAGGGGGCACGATGAAGATATCTGTTGTTATTTCTACATTTAACAGATCGGCAAGCCTGAAACGGACCCTTGAATCGGTTGTACCCTTTGCTGATGAGATTATTGTAGTGAATTCAGGTTCAACCGACGACACGGTCGGCATCGCAAAAAAGTATACGCCCAATGTGTTTACGCGCCAGAATAATCTGATGTTAAACGTAAACAAAAATTACGGTTTTTCAAAAGCTTCAGGTGACTGGATTCTCAATCTTGATGATGATGAGATAGTGCCGCAGGATTTGGCTCGGGAAATCCGTTCCAGAATAAAAACCGCACCGGAAGACATATCCGGTTACTGGATTCCCCGTAAAAATATCATCTTCGGGAAATGGATACGACATGGATTGTGGTGGCCAGATACGCAACTGAGGCTGTTTAGAGCTGGCACAGGTAAATTTCCCGAAAAACACGTTCATGAGTATATTGAAGTCTATGGGAAAACAGAAACGATTCATACCGCCTTCACACATTACAATTATGATTCTATCGGACAGTACCTTCTAAAAATGCAGACGCTCTATATACAAAGCGAGGTGGACAGGTATGTATCAACAGGGTATCGTGTCCGTTGGGAAGATGCGCTGCGGTTCCCTGTTTCCGATTTTTTAAAAATATATTTTGCGCAGTCCGGATACAAAGACGGACTGCACGGCCTTGTGTTAGCGACGCTTCAGTCATACTATTCGTTTCTGATATTTGCAGTGTTATGGGAAAGGCAAAAATTTATTCAGCTTGATATTCCGTTGTCCTGTATATCAAATGAGTATATCCGAAGTACCCGGGAAGCATCGTACTGGCTGGATACGGCAAAACTGAAGACCACAAGAAATATTCTGCATACATTGTGGCTTAAGCTTCATAGGCGATATGTCAGTGCGCGATAGTATCTTTCAGAGGAATGTACGTATGAATATATGAAGCGGATATTCATTATTATTGTAAATTGGAATGGATGGAAGGATACGCAAGCGTGTCTTTCGTCCGTATTCAGTCTGAATGCGCGAGCAATGCACGTTACTCCTGTTATCGTTGACAACGGATCTACGGATGGATCTGTCGGTATACTGAAAAAGAAATATCCTAAAATGCATTTCATTGCTCTTTCCAGGAATTTCGGGTTTTCCGGCGGAAACAATGCAGGGATCCGTTATGCGCTTCAGAACGGAGCGGATGCAATTTGGCTTCTGAACAATGATACGGTTGTGCATGCTGATGCGCTCGTACTGGCTGACGCCTTGCAGAAACACGCCGCAGGCATTGCTGGATCAAAAATATATTTTGCCAAGGGCCGTGAGTATCATGTAACAAGATATGCAAAAAATCAGTTGGGGAAAGTATTCTGGTACGCCGGAGGGAGCATTGACTGGAAAAATATGTACGCAGGGCACAGAGGGGTCGATGAGGTGGATCACGGGCAATACGATACCATTGAACAGACACCGTTTGTATCCGGTTGTTCCATGATGGTAGCCCGCAGTGTATTTGAAATAATCGGACTACTGGATGAACGGTTTTTTTTGTATCTGGAAGATTTGGATTTCTGCCTGCGGGCAAAACGCGCCGGATATATGCCGATATACTGTCCGGATTCTGTTGTATGGCATGTAAATGCAGGTTCGTCCGGCGGCCCCGGTAATCCTTTACATACATATTATATGACCAGAAACAGGCTCATTGTCGGTATGCGGTTTGCTTCTGTCCGGACAAAATTAGCTTTAATAAAAGAAAGCCTCAGGTTTGTTTTTGGTGCTGACCCGCTCAGGCGTAAAGCGGTGGTAGATGCTGCATTGGGCAGATTAGGGAAACAATATGATCCGAAAAAACAACATTAGCGCGGTAATCATTGCAAGAGATGAAGCAGACCGTATTGGTATCTGCCTGGGCGCACTGTCTTTTTGTAGGGAAATAGTAGTCATTGATAACGGATCAAACGACAAGACAGCTGAGATTGCCCGGAAATTCGGGGCACGGGTGATGAATGTGAATGAGCAGAGTTTTGCCGCATTGAGAAACACAGCCATGCGCTATGCGAAAGGTGAGTGGTTGTTATATATAGACGCGGACGAGGTTGTTACAAAAGAGCTTGCCGAATCAATTCAACTCGCAGCAGAAAGGACAAAGGATTCTGATATCACGAATTATCGCTTAAGCAGGCAGAATTATTTTCTCGGTAAACGATGGCCCGGATGCGAACGGATGGTACGCTTGTTTCTGCGTCATTCGCTGAAAGGATGGAAAGGTGAACTGCATGAGTCGCCTAATGTTCGGGGTAGAACAGGAACCCTTTGCGGGGAATTGCGTCATGATACTCATAGGACAATAGCGGAAATGGTCAGAAAAACAAATATATGGTCAGAAACAGAAGCGGATTTGCGCATGAAAGCCGGGCATCCGCCGATTTCATGGTGGCGGTTGTTGCGGGTTATGGGTACCGGTTTTTACCGGTCATATATCCGTTCAGGCGGGTGGCGTGTCGGAACATACGGGATTATCGAAGGAATATATCAGAGTTTCAGCATGTTTGTTACATATGCAAAATTATGGGAACGCCAAATAAGCAAAGAAAAACAGGAATGAAAAAAAAATGAAAACAACGGGAAAAACCAAGGCCGGTGTACTATGGCCCCTGGCTCTTATCCTTATTATCTGGCTGGCGTTTACGTTTCCGTATTGGGGGAAAGGACTTATCCCGTTTCCGTCGGCATATCTTGTGAATTTTTTCCCGCCTTGGAATGCGTCGTACGGCATGCCGGTAAAAAATAACGCAATGCCTGATGTCATTACTCAGATATACCCATGGAAAAAAATAACCATAGACGCATGGAAAAACGGTGAAATACCTTTATGGAACCCGTATAGCTTTTCCGGAACGGCACACGCCGCAAATTATCAAAGCGCTGTTTTTTCCCCGGTAAATATACTGTTTTTTTTGTTTCCTTACATTGATGCGTGGAGCATAATGATAGTGCTGCAGCCGATCCTTGCAGGGATCGGCATGTATCTGTTTTTGCGTTCTTTGAATGTATCAGCCTTTTCGGGTGCAATAGGAAGCATTGCGTATATGTTTTGTGGGTTTATGACCGTATGGATGGCATACGGTACGCTCGGATACGCCGCAGCATGGTTGCCGTATGCGCTTTTTGCCGTACGAAAACATATGCAGAAAGCCGCCTGGGCAGCCCCTTTTCTTTCCATAGTGCTTTGTTTTTCATTATTGTCCGGACATTTTCAGATCAGTCTGTATGTGCTCGGGTATACTGCCCTATATATTCTGTTTACGGTGATGACGGCAAAGAAAAAAATGCATGCAGTATGGTTGTATGTAAGCATGTTTCTGGGTATTGTATTGGCAGCTCCGCAAGTGATTCCAAGCTTTGCTGCGTATCAGGAATCAGTACGGAGCGGATTATTCTTGAAAGGTGAAATAATTCCATGGGAGTATGCGTTTACAGTCTTTGCACCAGATTTCTACGGCAATCCCGTAACAAGGAATGATTGGTTCGGACATTACGCGGAATGGGGAAGTTATGTTGGCGTCGTTCCGCTTGTGCTTGCATGTATTGCAGCTGTCCATGCAATAAAAAAGAATATTTCTGTTCTGTTTTTTGCCGGTTGCGCTGTTTTTTTTATATTACTGGCGTTCCCCACTCCTGTAAACGATCTTATGTATGCACTTCATATTCCCGTGCTTTCCACAAGCGCCGCTTCCAGGGTTGTCGTTCTGATCAGTTTTTCCTTAAGTGTGCTTGCCGCATACGGAGTTGATGCGCTTTCCGTGCTGTGGCAAAAAAAACGGTTTCGTGCAGTTGTTTTTTGGTGTATCTCAATGAGTGCCATGTTGGCAGTGTTATGGCTGTGGCTTATATTCGGTAAGCCGTTTGAGACCGGAAGAATGCACGTAGCAGTCAGAAATACCGTATTGCCGACAGCGCTTGCCGTAACGACAGTAGCAATAATGGTAACAGGATTGTTTGTTCCGAAGCGTTTTTTCAGCTACCTGTTTTTTATACTGGTACTGTGTACGGCGTTTGATATGTACCGTTATGCTGCAAAATGGATGCCATTTGATTCCAGGGAGTTCATATATCCGGAACTTCCGATCATGTCTGTTACCAGGGCATTAACGGGTGATTCGCATGTCCGGGTATTCGGGAACCTAGGCGGGGAATTCGGGAATTACTATTCCATTCCTCTTGTTGAGGGGTATGACGCAGTGTATAAAGCGCGGTACGGCGAATTTATCCGGAGCATCCATGACGGCCAATTATATGAGCCTGAGCGGTCCGTTGCACAATTTCCCAAACACGGAAAATACAATAACGACATGATCAATCTTCTTGGTGTTCGGTATATCCTGCATAAGGTGCAGGATGGCAGACAAGGGTGGGCGTTTCCTTTTTGGGCGTACCCGCAATACCAGCGCGTATATGCGGATGATATCTATGAGGTGTATGAGAATATGGACGCATACCCGCGTGCATTTCTTGCGTCGGCGTATAAGGTATATACCACAAAGGAAGATATCCTGAATGCGTTATATGATCCGGATATTACAAGAAATGAAACGCTTATTCTGGAGCAGGAACCGGGTATTAAGCCCGCAACAGGAGCAGGAACAGCAGAAATAGTACGGTATGATACGACACGTATAACGATAGATACTTTCAGTCAATCGCCGAAGCTGTTATTTCTGTCTGATGTGCATGATGACGGATGGCATGTTTCTGTCGACGGAAAAGACGCAGCGCTTTTTCGGGCAAATTATGCATTCCGTGCAGTTGCCGTACCGGCCGGACGGCATAGTGTGCATATGTGGTATTGGCCGATGTCGTTTTCTTTTGGGCTTGTTGCATTTGGATTTGGTACACTAGGGTGTATTGGTATGTATTTGAAGCAAAGATATGAAAATCGGATTTTATAATCCCTATTATGATGGTTTGGGAGGCGGCGAGCGGTATACGCTTACGCTTGCAAGCCATTGGTCAAAAACTCATGACGTATCGCTTTTTTGGGATGATCCTAATATTCTGGCAGAATCGGAAAATCGGTTTCATCTTGATCTGTCCCGTGTACGAATTACACCAAACGTATTTAAGAACGGGAATATCTTTCAGAAGCTGTTGGCCTCAAGAAAATTCGACTGCATTTTTTTTCTGAGTGACGGAAGTATTCCGGCGAGCCTTGCAAAGCACAACATTTTACATTTTCAGGTACCGTTTCCGTCAATCCTTTCCGATCCGTGGAAAATGAAAAGGTACGATGCGATCGTATGTAATTCACAATTCACAAAAAACGCAATTGATGCAGAAATCGGTATGTCCGCAATGGTCATATATCCGCCGGTTCATGCTGTCGGATTACCCAGAAAAATACAAAAGAAAAAACGGATAGTAAATATCGGCAGGTTCACCGGCTATTTTGAGGCAAAAAAGCAGGAGGTGCTGATTAGTGTTTTTTCAGAAATAGTAAGGAAAGCAGTTTTTTCGGGTTGGGAGCTTGTATTTGCCGGCGGGCTTATGGATTCGGACAGGGAATACTACAGGAATCTGGTACAAAAGGCTTCGGGATTACCCGTGCGGTTTATGCCGAATATTCCCAATGAAGAATTGATACGGCTGTATCAATCGTCGACATTGTACTGGCATGCTGCGGGGTTTGGCGAATCGGATCCGGTGCATATGGAGCATTTCGGCATTTCGACGGTAGAAGCCATGAGCGCCGGGGCAGTGCCTTTTGTGTATGCCGCAGGAGGCCAGCCGGAAATCGTATCTGATGACGAAAACGGTGTGTTATGGACAACGCAGGAAGAATTGGCGGATAGGACAATTGCACTAGTGTCAGATTCCGCAGCTTTACTGCGTATGCGGAAAGCTGCACTATTACGGTCAGAGATGTTCAGCACGGCACGCTTTACCCGGGCATTTGACGGACTTATCGCCGGCTGGTAATCGTGTGTATGAAGAAAACAGCACATATCATATGGGCGCTTTTTCTCGTATTATGCGTATCCGGTTTTTATCACAAGACGCTTATTACGGGAGACCTTCCGGTTCCGGCAGATGCGCTTGTAGGGTTATACCATCCGTGGCGTGACGTATTTTCCCATGAATATCCCCGCGGGGTACCGTTTAAGAATTTTCTTATTACGGATCCCATCCGCCAGCAGATGCCGTGGAAAAAGCTTGTAATTGAGGCATGGCGCTCAAAAAGCATTCCGCGGTGGAATCCGTATGCATTTGCTGGGTATCCGCTGGATGCCAATATTCAGGCAGGGCCGTTTTATCCTTTGAACATCATTCCCGCGTTGCTCCCGTTTTCTGTCGGTTGGAGCGTATTTATCTTGTTGCAGTCAGCTTTAGGGATTCTGGGCATGTATTGGTATTTACGGTATGTCAAGCGGTCATATATTGCAGCATCAATTGGATCATTGGCATGGACATTCAGCGGATTTTCTATAGCCTGGCTTACCTGGGGAACGATAGTCCATACAGCGCTTTGGCTTCCGTTTCTTCTGTTGAGTATTGAGCACGTGCTTGATACACGGAGCCAAAGAGGCGTACTTGGAAAACGTATTCTTTGGACAAGCTTTGCCGTACTGAATATCGTGTTGATGAGTACGGCAGGTCATGCGCAGATCGCATTGTACGTAGTATCGTTTTCTTTCATATATGCGTTATGGCGTATGCATACGGAAAAATGTATACCACCGACATACCGTATTATTGCGGCGGTTTTTGTGTTGGGTATAGCCGTTTCGGCACTACAGTGGATTCCGTTTCTGGCAAGTTTTTCTGAAACGGTACGTGCGTTTGACCTGTCATTATGGCAGAGCGAAGGATGGCTCCTTCCGTTTAAGCATCTTACACAGTTTATCGCGCCGGATTATTTCGGAAATCCTTCAACTCTGAACTATTGGGGCACATGGAATTACGGTGAGCTTATCGGGTATATTGGCATTGCCCCGCTTGTTCTGGCGTTTACGTCCGTTAGTCTTGGAGGAATGCCGGCATTCTTTACAGTATCAGTGTTGATAAGCCTCCTGTTCATGGTTCAAAACCCCATAGCATATATTCCGTTTTTCCTAAGGATACCGATGGTTTCCTCCATGCAGCCGACCCGTTTGATGGTTCTTGTGTGTTTCTCTCTTAGCGTCCTTTCATCTTTCGGATATGACGCATTTGTCAGCAGGAAACGCAGAACGCTTCCGGCGCTTATTCTGTTCGGTATTGCCTATGTCGTTTTGTATATGGCTACGATCAGCATGCGCACTCAGGGAGAACTGTATATTGTTTCAGAAGTAGCAAAAAGAAACCTTATTGTTCCTATAGGCGTATTTACAGCAACAATTGCATGGATTATTGCTGTCAAGCATATATTCAAATTTAAAAAAACCTGGCTGCTTGCGCCTTTTATTGTCGGAATCGTTATAGCTGATCTTTTCCGTTTCGGTTGGAAGTTTACGCCGTTTTCACCGGCAACATATGTATATCCGGAAACGCAGATAACACGATTTCTTAATACGCAGAAAAAACCGTTCCGGATCATGAGCCTTGATGACAGGATTATGCCGCCGAATGTTTCGGCGTTTTATCATATTGAAAGTATCGAAGGGTATGATCCGTTGGCTCCAGCGCGTTTCGATTCATTCCTTGCTGCAGCGGAGCGGGGAGATGCAGACAGCACCCGTCAATCCGGGTTTCACCGGATTTATACGGCACATAATATCGACTCTCCCCTTTTGCCGTACCTGAATGTCCGATATGTACTGGGCTTGACTGATATTCAGCGTGACTTTTTACTGCCGGTCGTATCTGAGGGGCAAACCACGCTGTATGAATATACAAAAGGTCTGCCGCGTGCGTATCTTGCTGAGAGGGTGCTGGCAGGGGATACTCCGCAGGAAATCCTTGCCTTGCTTTTTACGCATTCACCTCAAAGGGTGGGAATTGTGGAAGCTCCGTTGCCGTTATTGTCCCTGCCGACGGCGGCAGATGAAACAGCAGAGATTGTATCGTATTCTGATTCAGAAATGACACTCCATGTTTCTGTGAAAAACCCGCGTTTGCTTGTAATTCTTCAGGCATACAACAAAGGATGGAAAGCCAGATTCCGGGATGGATACCTGCCTGTCGTCCGGGTAAACTACATGTTCAGTGGTATTATTGTTCCATCGGGTGCGCATGCTATTGAATTTCGTTACAAATAAATATGAAACATACAGGACCCCATGAGAAAACGGTCAGCATCGTTATCCCCAACTGGAACGGGAAACAGCTATTGGAGAAGAATGTACCGTATGTCATCGAGGCAGCTAACGGTGCGCAGGTCATTGTAGCAGACGATGCATCTTCGGATGGGTCATTGGAGTATATACGCAGGGAATACCCGTCTGTTCATGTCGTTAGCCACACAAAACAGACAGGATTTTCCGGAAATATCAACCGCGGCGTATCGTATGCAACGGGTGATATTGTGGTTCTTCTGAATACCGATGTTAGGCCTGAACCGGATTTCCTGGCTTATTTGATTGCCAGATTTGCCGACCCCGCAGTTGCAGCTGTTGGATGCCTGGAGAAGAGCCATGAGAACGGAAAGGTTATCTTGCGCGGAAGGGGCGTTGCACGATGGGAAAAAGGTTTTTTCATTCATTCCCGGGGTGAAACTAATCGCGAGGATACTGAATGGGTTTCCGGCGGAAGTTCCGCATTCCGTAAAGACGTATGGGACTTGGTGGGTGGAATGGATATTCGCTTTAATCCGTTTTATTGGGAGGATATTGATATTTCATATCGGATCAGGAAAGCCGGATACAAAGTATTATTTGAAAAAAGGAGCATTGTCCATCACTATCACGAAGAAGGGAAAATCAGTAATTCATTTTCCAAAAAAGCCGTAAAACGCATCGTGTATAGAAATCAATTTCTTTTTCACTGGAAGCATATCCCGAGCCTAAAAATATGGATTGAACATATTTTTTGGACACCTGTACGCGTATTTCAGTCGTGTGTTTCAGGAGATTATGCGATGCTTCAGGGCTTTATTCTTGCGGTTTTCAGGTATTTCTTCGTATGAAGTGTCTTCTGTGCAATACGCCGCTTGAGTTATTTCTGTTTAAAAACGGGTATAGGATATACCGTTGTCCGGCATGCGGTTTAGGTGAGACGGATCTGAAAACAAATTATGACCGTTTTGTAAAAGAATTTTATTCCGAAGGGTATTACGGAGGGGATCCCTCGCGCAGCGCATATGTAAATTACGAAAAGGACAAGCCGTATATCGTGCGGAATATGAAAAAATTCCTTTCCTATGTCTCGATATATAAAAAAAGGGGGAAATTATTGGATATCGGGTGCGCGTTCGGATATTTTGTTGAGCTGGCGCGTTCTAAGGGATATGATGCATATGGTATTGACCCGTCAGCGTATGCTGCGAAAAGAGCCAGGAGGCTTGTAGGGAAAAACCGGATACAGGAAGTAACCATAAAATCGGCAGCGTATCAGAAGGAAAGTTTCGATGTGATTACGCTGTTTGATGTATTTGAGCATTTGAGTAATCCGTTGTCGGATATGAAAAAGCTGAATGCGCTGCTAAAAAAGGACGGTGTTATTATGATTGCTACAGGGGATACAGACAGCATTGCCGCACGCATCATGAAGCGTACGTGGACTTTTTATATTCCGCCTCAGCATACATTTTTCTTTAACAGGGCCAACGCAACGTATCTCTTAGAAAGAGCCGGATTTACGCCAATACACTGGCATCGGGCGGGAAAATGGTTAAGTCTTGGCTATATTCTGCACCTTGCCCGGACTATCGGGGAGAGTGTTGTCGCTGAATATCTGTATCGTGCTATTCAACACACAGTGTGCATGAAAATTCCTCTGTATATCCCAATGTACGATAATATGGTCATTATAGCCCGCAAGACGGATAACGGAAATTCCCTTACAAACAGCTAGGATGTTATGAATACACGAAAAACGTGGTATGATAACAGAGAAATTATGCGAGATTGGATACGGCAGTATTGGAAAACACTAGTGGTTTTCCTTTTATTATTTTTTCTTTTTATTACGAACGCGTTTCACGAGATGTACCCGGACGAATTTGACAGCATTGTCGGCGGCAGATATATCACGGAAGGGAAAGTGCCGTATAAAGACTGGTTTCAGCATCATCAGCCGGGTGCCTATGTTATGGCGGCGGTCATACTTCCGTTTACGGGCAGATCGTTTGTAAAATTCCGTATAGGATGGGAAACCCTATTGTGCGCACTACTCGTCGGGTCTTATTTCATCATAAAGAAACGTCTTAAAAAACGAGATCTTACATGTTACCTTGTATTGCTGTTTGTTCTCGGTCTTTCTGCTACCTATTTCTGGGGTCATATGCTTCTTGCTGATACCCTGGCAGGGTACTTTTTGTTGCCGGCGTTTGCGCTGTTATTCCTTAAGGACTACTTTCGTGAGAAATTTGAAACCCGGGATCTATTAATCGTCGGGGGTTTCGCATTTTTATCCTGGTTTACATCCATGACGTATATCTATATAGTAGCGGCAATCACTTTGTACGCTATATACCTGTATGGGAAACCCGTTCGGGGTGCAATGCTTGTATCCTTGCCATATGTTTTTTTTGTCTTGTACCTTGTAGTTACCGGGAGCCTGGCTGATTATTACTGGGCGAATATCGTGTATAACGCGAACTATTATATATATAATTATCCGCACGAACCCGGCCAGGCGATTAATCCGATACGGTACGCACTCGTGATTTTTGACAGGTTCATCAATAATTACCTGCCGGCTCTTTGGGGGGTTACGGGGTTATCAATAAGCAATCCCGTACAAGTGACACTGGCTTTTTCAAATGCCGCGGCAATTACCGTGGTGCTTCTGAAAGGCAGGTATGCGTTTTTATTTCCGCTTCTTGCTGTTTTGGTTTTTTCAAACGCACGCAGTAATCCGCAGTCTATCCGGGAAACGGATTATCAGGCATTCGTATACATCGTAACCTCAATGTTTAATGGTTTGTTTGCTCTTTGGGTACTGCGCGATATCCTGAATAAGGAAAAACTTGCTTTTGCCCGGAGATCTGCCCTGACTGTATTGTATCTTGTCCTCGTGTTGTATTGGATCTTTACACCGATATATTTTGCCATGAAAATGGAACAGACGTTTTTCCCGAAATACATGGGAACAGCACCGCTTGTATATTCACGCCCGCAGATTGCGCATTATATCAATGCTATCGTACAGCCGGATGAGTATGTGTATATCGGCCCGTTCGAGTTTGAAGAGCTTTTGTATCTACGAGCAAAACAGCCGTCAAAATATCACTGGTTTCTAGATCATGCAGCGCGGTCAAAAATAAAGGACGAATTGCTTGCCGACCTTTCCCTTCACAGGCCGATGGTAATTGTATTTCAGAGGAACTTTGCCCCATGGGGAGGGGACCCGAAAACGTATAACTGGTGGATGCAGGAATTTCTGGATGCGCATTATTTCAGGCTTTTTACGCTGAATGGCGAATCGGACAGCGTGCAGTACCGATGGAAAATATCCAACACAAAGAATTTTGACATAGACGGGACATTTCATTTTGATAAGTCCCGGAAAGACGAAATTCTTGGTAAGCTCATTGCCCTGGAATATATTGAGGAAGTCCCTTCCAAACAATGAAACGGTATCACCTTTCTGCAGATATACTGCGTTCTGCTGCAATGTTTGGAGTCATTATCATCCATACTGCAAACGCGGTATTTGCACGGCCTGATTTTATCGGAGGTATTTCCTGGTGGTTTGCACTTTCACTTAATGCAATGTCACGCATATCAATTCCGCTTTTTATTATGGTGAGCGGATACCTTATTCTCCAAAAAGATGAATCTCCTGCGGATACATGGAGACGTATGTATTACCGTCTGATTGTTCCGCTTCTTTTCTGGTTTACTCTGCGTATTGTCTGGAACAACGGGAGTCCGGTTTTTTCCGGAATTCACCAGGTATTGTTTGTGCGGTTTTTAACAGCCAATGTCATGGATTTATACTTTTTTGTCATACTTGCCGGCCTGTACGGCATAGCGCCGTTTTTGCGCGCATTCTTCCGGGCTGTCCGTTCACGGCAGCAGGAGCTTGTAATTGCAGTATGCCTGGTATTGTGCGGAATTGCATATTATGCGATAGATTTTTTTATCAACCGGTGTTCCTCGTTTCATATACTGTCGTATTGGCTGCCGTATGCAGGTTTTTTTGCTTCAGGATATGTGTTCGGCAGGTACAAAGCGGGAAATCCTGTGGTTCTTGGGGTTTTGTACGCGGCCGCGTTTACAATAACATTAGTCGGTGGGTATGCATATTTCGTTTTACGTGCGCAGGGAAATCAGCTTCTTAGTGCGGGAAACTGTTTAAATTTTTATACGGATTCGTATGCCAGCCTGAACGTTG